>ERZ826764.3232-NODE-3232-length-13560-cov-2.922473_pt1 | contig 13560 bp, 10 predicted proteins | sample MGYA00519870_ERZ826764 | MGnify/ENA primary metagenome ERZ826764 (study PRJEB31778, sample SAMEA3449239) | human gut metagenome | biome: human gut; feature: human-associated habitat; material: faeces | place: United Kingdom | collected 2010/2012 ...
ATACAAATTTCCAATTTACTTTATTACCTACAAAAAAAAGATTGGCTATTTCGGTTTGGCACTTATTATTTACAATACTTTTTGCACAATGAGCCAGCTCTGCCAAGTTTTCAAAAAACGATTTAATCCACTGTTTCTTATCCTCTTCTTTATTTAGCCTTTCTTTTATTTCTTCAATGTTTCGGACAGCGTACATCTGATTGCGCTTGCTGTCCTCTAACTTTTCAAGCAGAATACCAACTTCATGCAGTTCGTTGGATAGGTCTTGTATATCTTCCTGAATAAAGCGTTTTAAGTCATCACTTGCGTCACGCATATTTTTAACCTGATTTGAAATCGCTGTTTCAAGCTGTGCTTTCTTTTTCTTCAGTTCGGTCAATTCCTGTTCATTCTGCGAATTCTTAAAAATATCCGAAGCTCTCTGATTGAGCAGTTCTGTAAAATATTCGCTGTCCTCATCGGAAAGGTTAGATAATTGCTTTACTACAAATTCATCAAGCAGTACGCCGTTAACCGCTTGGAAAGTACATTCATTTTCACGGTAGCCGGGGCAGACATACTTAAATCTCGGCTTGCCGTTTGTCCAGCGATTTGATTCGGGAATGACACGCAATCTTTTACCGCAGAGAGGACAGTATACAAGTCCTGAGAGCAAAGCATTGGTCTTGCGGTGCGGTCGGTTATACTTTTCAGCTATATCATCAAGCATATTCTGTGTGTCAATCCATTGCTGGCTTGGAATAAAGCCTTTGTGTCTGCCTACCGAAATAATCCATTCCGAAACGGGTTTTGCGGACATCACCTGTACGAATTTTGGAGAGATAAAGGTGCTGTCTGCATCTTCAAATTTCTCTTGATCGGTCTTGTTGTACGCAGACAATCCGTGCTGACCGTCAAAAGCGGAAAGCTCCTCGCATAATCCTCCGCCGTTTTCATAAAAGTAGTTATAAACATTTTCGTCGGCAACACAATAAACGGGATTTTTCAGCAAAAGCCTTGTGGTTGAAGCGTTGAATTTAGAACCTGCTTTGGTGCGGTAGCCAAGCCTGTTCATCTTATCCGCTGTTTTCTTAATGGAACGAAGCTGTCTGAATATTTCATACAGCTTTTGTATCATCGCTTTTTCTTCGGGGATGCTTTCTAAATAGCTGTATGCGGATTTGTTTTTGCCGCTGCCGGTGGTAACTCGTTTCACGGAAAATCCGGTGGGCGTGTTACCGCCCAGCCAGCGACCGTCTTTTGCAAGCTCCATCATATTATCTGTGATACGCTCAGTAAGAGTATCTCTTTCAAATTCCGCAACAACGGCAAAAATTTGGATAAAGATTTTCGATACGCCCGAAGCAGTATTGATATTGTTGGAGCAGATAAGCAAATCCACCTTGTGTTTTTCCAAGAAATCAAGCATTCGAAGCAAATCTGCTGTTTTTCTGCCGATACGGTCTAACTTGTAGCAGACAACTGCCCGTATTTTACCCATTTCTATATCGTGAAGCATACGCTGAAAATCGGGACGGTCGGAATAATATCCGCTTAACCCTTTATCTTCGTAATTTATAAAGGAATAATCATCGTCAAGGGACAGTTCCCGTATTGCATATTCCGCACATTGCTTGAACTGAACGCCGATACTGTCGCCTTTGTTAGTAATACGGGACTTTCGGGCGTAGATTGCTACACCACGATTGTCCTCTGCAATTAGTTTTGTCTTTTTCTTCATGAAATTAAGCCTCCTTTGCCTGTGCGCATTATACCGCTATCCCTGTAATATCTTCCATTGTGCGGCCTCGCTGCCGCAGGTCATTCAGAAAGCAAAACAAGGTTTGCGGATCAAATGCCCTTAATTCGTGTTCAATATATTCCATACGCTTGTTCTGAAAGGTGCGTAAGGATTTTTCGTAATCCTGCCCTTTGTGAATAACAGCGTTCATCTTAAAATCCATAGGCGCACCTCCTATCTGGAATCTCTGTCACGCAACCGCTTTCGGTGGTACGCTTCGCAGAGCTTCACAATGGTTTCTTCAATTTGTGCCGTGGTATAGTCTTTTGGGAAATACTTGCGGATACGCTCGGCAGGAATCTTAACACGCTCTTTTTGATTGGCTTTTTCTTCGCTCATAATGGTGGAAAGCCGCTCACTCGTAAACAACCCCTGCATACTGAATGCTTTTAGACGCTGCGCTTGTGACAAATTCGGTGTGCAGTCGTTGTATTCCATTTCGGACAGCAGCATTGTCTGTTCTTCGGGGAGCAGATAGGAAAGCTCAACAGCAGGTGTAAAAGCAATTCTTTTTTCATCAACCATATCCAAAATAGGCGGGATAAGGTTGGTCAGACGGATATAGCGTTTAACTGTGTCTTTGCTTGTGTTATCGCTCTCAGCAATAAATTCAGTTGCCAACTTTGGTGCAACTTGCTCCGAAGTTAAGTCTGACCTTTTTCCCTGATGATGCAATGCTTCGGCTTTTAGCTTGTACGCATAGGCTTTTTCCGACGGTAAAATATGCTCCCTGTGCAGATTGCTGTCCACCACCGCAATAGCGGCTTCATCACGGTCAAGGGGAACAATTAAGGCAGGGATTTCGGTGATCCCTGCCTTTCTGCTTGCCATAACCCGTCTGTGACCGGATATGATTTCATATTCGTCTGTGGTATTTTCAAGTGGTCTGATTATGATGGGAGATACAACACCGTGTGCCTTAATACTTTCGGCAAGGGCATCCATTTCCTCGTTGTCCTGCACCTTGTAGGGGTGGTTCTCAAAAGGGTGTAATTTTTCAATAGAGATATTTTTCTTAGTATTTTTCATCGTACATAACCTCGTTCTTTCTTTTTAATCAGACCATTGTGTTTCATTTCGATATTGCGCTCCTGCTCAAGAAGCTCGTGGATTTTCGGAATATGCTCCTCAATGCGCAGAGCGACGTTTAGTTCTTTTCGCAAAGGAGTGATCTGTTTGGTGATTTCCTTTGCCTGTTCTTTCAGGACGGCACCTTCCTCCGGTGCTTTCACACGGCGCAGTTTTAGCCGCAGTGCATACCGTTCCTGCTCCAATTCGGAGATACGGGCAGATAAATTCTCCTGAAATGACAAAAGCTCCTTTGGCGACTCAATGTGGTTGTCGCAAAGGAGCTTGTACTCTTCAATATATTTATCTAACTTCTGTACCTCTGCCCGCATCTGCGGAGAGAGTGGTCGGTTGTCTGCCTCCTGAATATTACTGCCGGTGCAGAGCTTTAAGATTTCAATGAATAACTCAAACAATAACTGTACCGTATCTTTCCGCTGCGCCTGCCGCAGTTGATGTTCAAAATGAAGCAGCGGCGCTCGTTTCCATTTTGGTGATACAAACACATACAGTTCCGGGAGCCGCTGGTTGTCAGAAAGCCGTTCCCGCATTTCTTCATAGGAGTATTTCTCGCCAAGACTTGTGATGCGCACCGCCCGTTTCCATCCGTCCGCAATCACAGAAGGATGTTCATAACGGAAGTCACGCTCAAAACGATATCCCAAGCATTTAAGGTAATATTCCAATTCACGGAAGGTACAGCATTTGGAAAGTGCTTCATCCACATCACGCCGCAGTATATCCCGATGGGTGAGCTTGCCGGAGTTCCGTATCCAATATTCCTTTTTATTGCTGTAGAATTTATGGCTTTGGATAACGGATTTGTTCCTTGCGGCACAGATGGTATCGGAGATTTTGCGAAGCTCTAACCGATCTCCGATGCCGTTACGAAACTTCCTGCCGTCCACAAATGATACGCTGTTTATTACAAAGTGATTGCGAATGTTATCGGTATTCAGGTGGGTAGTGACTACCACCTGATACTTTGCGCCCCACATCTTCCGTGCGGTTTCCAAGCCAATTTGGTGTGCTTCATCCGGTGTGACCTCGCCTGCGGCAAAGCTCTGATACCCGTGATACGCCACATTGCCGCCTGTTTTGCCGAAGCGCTTTTTTGTTGCTGTCATACGCTCATAGGCTCTTTTAGCGTTGCAGTTGATACCGCTGACATGCATACGCTCATCGGTCTTTCTATCATTGGAAACATACTGCAAGGCGGCGTAGAGATCGCTGTCCACATACCTTTTGTCGATGGTTTTATCGGGGTTTTCCGCATAGTCGATCACTTCCTTCAGCCTGCTTTTCACAGGCCAGTATCCCGTTGTCGCCACATCATACCACTATCCTTTCCTTTTGCGGTAAGATAAGTTCGGCGGTTATCTCATCAATCAAAGAGATAATTTTTTCTTCCGTGTCTGCTGAGATTTTGCCTTCGCATACCACACAAAGCTCATCTAATTTATCATTGAAAGAGAAGAATATTTCGGGTAAAACAGCTCTCGGCATATATCCCAAAGCTCGCTGCCTGAGATATTCTGATACAGAGAGACCGCACCTTTCAGCGTTATGCTCAATCATATTTTTCTCTTTTTCGCTGACACGGATAAACAGATTTTTATTTTTAACTTCGTTCATAACATCAGTCCTTTCTTTGATTTTTCAAGGGGTATTAGGGGTGCCCCCTAAAGTGAAATCGGCTCTCAAAGCCGATTGGGAGGGAAACTGTCAATACAGTTTCCCTGCTTGTTACGGTATAGGACTTTTATAAGATTATTCATACATCACAAGGGGCTTGCTATGATAAGAGAAATTAACCGTTCGGAAATACCCGAATGTGTTGTGTTGATACGAGAAAGCTTTCTAACTGTCGCAAATGAGTTCAATTTCACTCAAGCAAATGCACCAGGGTTTACCGCTTTTTCCATAAACAATGAAAGACTATATTGGCAATATGATAACGAAAACAGGAAAATGTTTGCTTTTTTATACGGAGGTAAAATCATCGGCTACTATTCCTTGTTGTTCGGAGAAAACAAGGAATGTGAATTGGATAATTTATGTGTAAATCCGGTATATCGGCATCGTAAAATAGGTGAACAATTGTTAAATCATTGTTTTACATTCGCCAAAGGCTTGGGTATATCCAAAATCAAAATCGGTATTGTTGAAGAAAATACACAATTAAGAAAATGGTATGAAGCCCATGGTTTCATACATATAAAAACCGAGAAATATGCTTTTTTCCCATTCACCTGCGGCTATATGGAACAAAATATACAGCAGAGCACAAAATGAGCATAATCCTATACAAGGCAATACCCGCTGAAAAGAAATTTATCTTTTCGGCGGGTGTTTTCACTCTTCCTTATGTGACGTTGGCATATGCCGTCCTAAATTTTTTGTCAAGACGTGACGAAAAAGATGCAGCTCTAAACGCGGACAAAAACAAAACCACGCGCCGAGCATATCTGTCTGCAGCGACTTGCCGCTGATACAGTTGTGCAATCCAATTCCGCACCTGTTTTCACCAGACAAGGCGGCTTTCCGGTTAAAGTAACGATTGCTGCTCCTTCCTTATGTACGCGTTGCACTTCCTTACACCGCTGCTCGCCGGATCGGCCGGAAATTTCCTGAAGGTATACGGTTATGATGAAGGGACTCTACCGATTGAACATCCGTGGCCGTCTGCAATGAAAGGCGCCGCAAATTTTGCGGTACTCCCGTTATCGATGTTTTACACATGAACATATTCCTTTTTGAGATTGCTGACCTTAATGAATGCCGATAACAACAGGTCGGCAATTCAGGATCAAAAGCACAATTTTCCTAATGTTGTTTCCATCCACTTCCTGTTCCATTAAATCTTTCATTCTCATATTAAACAGGTTATATGCTGTAGGGAACTTGATCAACAAATATTCGTACAGCGGCGAATAATCGCCGCTTCTTAATTCCGCCTGGATTTTTTCGGAAATGAAATCCTTTTCACTTCCAACAATACAGCCGTTCTGATAAAGCACCGTTACATTCCGCATCAAAACCGGAGAAGTGCCGCTTGCGCGACGCTTCTCCGCTAAAGTATCGATATTTCCTGCCAAGGTCCTTTTTCGTATTGTTCGTACAATCTGAGGCTGTTCATTTTGTCATATTCATACAGACAACTCTTCCCTATCCGCGCGCAGCCAGTGCATCCGCAAGCTCGTTCAGCTTGGTGGCCGTCTCCTCCGAGACCGCCGAGCGGATGGAGACCATCGGTTCAAGCACGGCGACGTCCTTCATCTCCGCCAGCGCCGCAAGCATCACCTTTCCGGCAGACGGCGCCCAGCTTCCGTTTTCAATCACGGCGGCGGTGCGCTTCTGCCAGTTTTTCGCCTTCAGGCGGGAAAGGAAGGCCGCCATCGGCGGAAGGACGGCGCCGTCATAGGAAGGCGCGGCCAGCACAAGCGCATCGTAGCGGAAGGCGTCCGCCACAGCGCGGGAGATATCGCTCCGCGCAAGGTCGACCGCGGCCACACGCTTCTCGCCGCGGCGCGCCAGCATATCCCGCAGCCGCAGCGCAGCCGAGGCGGTGTTGCCGTAAATGGAAGCGTAAGCGATCAGCACGCCGCGTTCCTCGGGGCGGTAGCTGCTCCAAATATCATATTTTTCCAGATAACCGGACAGGTCGCCGGTCAGCACGGGGCCGTGCAGCGGGCAAATGATCTTAACCGGCAGTCCGCTCAGCTTCTTCAGCAGCGTCTGCACACTCGAGCCGTATTTTCCGACAATGTTGATGTAATAACGCCGCGCTTCGTCCGCCCAGTCGCCCGGGTCGCCGGGAAGTCCGAAGCGGCCGAACGCGTCCGCAGAGAAAAGGACCCCATCGGCCTCGTCATAGCTGACCATCACCTCCGGCCAATGAACCATCGGCGCCATAAAAAAGCGGATGGTATGCGCGCCGGTTTCCAGCGTATCGCCCTCGCCGACAACGACGGCGCGGTCGCCGAAATCCCTGCCGTAAAAGGATTTGATCATTTGGAAGGTCTTCGCATTGCCGACGATGCGCATCGCCGGATAGCGGTCGGCCAGCAGCCGCAGTGCGGCGGAATGGTCCGGCTCCATATGCGAAACGACGAGGTAATCGATTCCCCGGTCGCCTGCCGCCTGCTCGACACCGGCCAGCCATTCAGCGGCCACACGACGGTCGGCAGTATCGAACAGAACAGTCTTTTCGTCTGTAAGCAGATAGGAATTGTACGTCATACCGTTCGATACGCGGTATTGTCCTTCAAAGAGGTCCAGCGTTGTATCCGCCACAGCCGTAGAAAGCAGCGACGAGGTAATTTGTCTTTCGTTCATTTAAGATAACACATCCTTTTGTAGATTCTACTTCTATTTTAATCCATTTACCGCCCGCAAAACGCACGCCGCAGAAGAAAAGCCGCAAAAATGCTCCACAACGAGCGAAAGCCAAGCGCCGACGGCGGCTAAACCAAGCGGATAGCAGAAGAAATACGCAAGTACTGAGCGCACCCGCCGAACACGGCATAAGGACGCGCACGACCGGCCGCCCCGCCGCCGGTATTCATCTCGAAAAAGCCGGCAAAGAGCAGCAGCAACGGCTGGTTCGTCATACCAGCAACCGTGATACATTCTACCGGCAGTCAAAACCATCGGCTTCCCGCAAACGTGATGAGAACGGAAAACACACTCCGATATGACGGAACTGACAGCCTTCAGCTCTTTGCAAACCAGCTCAGACGCTTATCCGGAAAACAACAGTTTTTATACTGAAACGCAATTCAATATAGTACAAAAAACCTTCGCGCAATCCGATTTTACGATGGCGTTTGCCATACCGTTTGATTGCGTTCTCATATGACATACGGTTATCGGCTGCTGAAACTACAGACCAAATGCCGACTTACTGTTGCTGTATGCGCTCGCCGCTGATATGCGCCAAAGGTGCCTATACAGAAAATAACGATAGTTCAGTACATCCCATCCCTTTTCGTTTTCTTCCTTACTGTCGTCAAATTCCGACAACCGGAAATATTTTAACATACCCAACTGCCAAAGTCAACAGAAAAAACCGGGGCCGTGTCTGACGCGGCCCCGCCTTTTTTCAAATGCTGTAAAGCAGTTCACCGTAGGTCGGAAACGGCCAGTGTTTTGCACTGACAAGGGTTTCCGCCTCATCCGCAGACGCACGGAGCTGCTGCATAGCCACAAAAACCACGGTACGGCAGAAAGACGCCTGCTCAGCGGCCGTGGGATAGACTCTGACCTCCGCAAGCGCATGCTCCAGCTTTTCCGCATCGGACTTGATGCAGGCAGCCAGCGAAGATAAGCGGCGCACCGTATCCAATTCGACCGAAATATCGATATCCTCTGATAGCGCCCGTTTGTCCAGCGCAGCGGCCGACAGCTCGCTTGTATAAGCAACGATGGCGGGAAGAATATCCTTTTTCGTCAGCTCGACCATCGTCAGTGATTCGATCTGAATCGTTTTGATATAATTATCCAGTAAAATTTCCATCCGCGAGCGGATCTCGGCTTCCGTAAAAATACAGTGCCGGGCAAACAGACGGACATTCTTTTCGGCAGTGAACAACGGCAGCGCTTCAGGCGTCGTCCGCAGGTTCAGCAATCCTCGGCGCTCAGCTTCTTCCATCCACTCATCTGTGTAGTTATTGCCGTTAAAGATGATGCGCTTATGCTCACGGATCGTCCTTCGAATGAGTTTATTGAGCGCCTCGGTAAAATCGGGTGCCTGCTCAAGCTGATCGGCAAACTGCGAAAGCGCCTCGGCAACGATGGTATTGAGTACCAGATTCGGGCCGGCGATCGAAAGCATCGAGCCGAGCATACGGAACTCAAATTTATTGCCGGTAAATGCAAAGGGCGAGGTGCGGTTGCGGTCGGTGGTATCCTTCGGGAAATGCGGCAGCACATCAACGCCGATCTGCATCTCTACCTTTTCACGTTTAGAATAGCTGCTCTTGGATTCAATGGCCTCTAAAATTTCAGTCAACTCATCACCCAGGAACATAGAGACGATAGCAGGCGGCGCTTCGTTGGCGCCGAGGCGATGATCATTACCCGCGCTGGCAACCGAAATACGCAAAAGATCCTGATACTCATCCACCGCCTTGATGACCGCGCAGAGAAACAGAAGAAATTGCGCATTTTCATACGGCGACTTCCCCGGCTCCAGCAGATTATAGCCGGTGTCAGTACACATCGACCAGTTATTATGCTTGCCGCTGCCGTTGACGCCGGCAAACGGTTTTTCGTGCAATAGACAGGTCAGGCCATGCTTGGACGCAATTTTTTTCATCAGCTCCATCGTGAGCTGGTTATGGTCAGTGGCAATATTCGTAGTCGTGTAGATAGGCGCCAGCTCGTGCTGTGCGGGTGCAACCTCATTGTGTTCGGTTTTGGCAAGGACCCCCAGCTTCCAAAGTTCTTCGTCCAGCTCGGCCATAAAAGCCTTGACGCGCGGCTTGATTGCGCCGAAATAATGGTCCTCCAGTTCCTGCCCCTTGGGCGGTTTAGCGCCAAATAGTGTACGTCCGGTATATATAAGATCCTTACGCTGCTTATAGAGCTTTTCATCGATGAGAAAATACTCCTGTTCGGCCCCGACGGTCGTATAAACGCGTTTGGCATCGTGTCGACCGAACAGACGGAGGATACGCAGAGCCTGCTTGTTCAGCGCCTCCATCGAGCGCAGCAGAGGGGTCTTCTTGTCCAACGCCTCACCGCCGTAGGAACAGAAAGCCGTGGGAATATAAAGCGTCTTATCTTTGACAAAGGCGTACGAAGTGGGATCCCAAGCGGTGTAACCGCGCGCTTCAAAGGTAGCCCGCAAGCCCCCGGACGGAAAGGAGGATGCATCCGGTTCGCCCTTGATAAGCTCCTTACCCGAAAATTCCATAATCACTGCGCCGTCGTCCGCGGGTGTGATAAAGCTATCGTGCTTCTCGGCAGTGATACCAGTCATCGGCTGAAACCAGTGCGTGTAATGCGTAGCGCCCTTTTCGATCGCCCACTCTTTCATCACCGTAGCAATGACGTTGGCTATGGAAATATCCAGCGGTACGCCTGTATGGATGGTCTTTTTCAGACTTTTATAAGTATCCTTCGGCAGACGAGACTGCATCACGCCTTCATTGAAAACCATACTGCCGAACAGTGCATTGACCGTGCTCATTTTTTACCGTCCTTTTCCTCGTTATTGTCAAAGCAGCTCGACGCCGCCGGCAGTGCAGACCCGCAGCGTCTCATCGTCCCAGACAGAAACCTGCACCTCGCCGATGTGCGCCTTGCCGAGCATCAGCATCGACAGGCGCGACTGGCCGATGCCGCCGCCGATGGTCAGCGGCAGCTTATCCTCAAGCAGCAGCTTATGAAAGGCCAGCTTCCTGCGGTCGTCGCAGCCGGCTTCGGAAAGCTGTGCGTCGAGGGAATTCCGGTCCACACGGATACCCATCGAGGACACCTCGAACGCACAGCTGAGCACGTCGTTCCAATATAACAGGTCGCCGTTGAGATTCCAGTCGTCGTAGTCGGGCGCGCGGCCGTCATGCCGCAAGCCGGACCGCAGCCGGCCGCCAATCTGCATCAGGAACACGGCTTTATGCTCCTTCAGATACGCATTTTCACGTTCTTTAGGTGACATAGCGGGATACAAATCCTCCAATTGCTGCGTGGTCACAAACGCAACCTCTGCGGGCAGCTCGGTGGTTAGCTGCGGATAATGTGTCTTCAACTCAGACAGTGTGCCGGCAATCGCGCCGCTGATGGCGCGGACGGTCGTTTGCAGATAATCAAGCGTACGGTCGGCAGGTGTGATGACCTTTTCCCAATCCCACTGATCGACATAAACCGAATGCAGGTTATCCATTTCCTCGTCGCGGCGGATGGCATTCATATCCGTATACAGTCCCTCGCCCGCCTTAAAACCGTATTTATAGAGCGCCATCCGTTTCCATTTGGCGAGTGAATGCACCACTTGTGCAACGCGGCCGGTTTCTTTTATATCAAAAGCAACGGGTCGTTCCACGCCGTTCAGATCGTCGTTAAGACCGGTAGACGGCTCCACGAACAGCGGCGCCGATACGCGTTTAAGATTGAGCGCGTCACAGAGTTTTTGCTCAAAATTCCGTTTCAAAAAGCCGATAGCGGTCTGCGTCTGATACAGATCAAGAAGCGGCGCATAGCCGGTCGGGATTACGGTCTTGCTCATCATTAGTCATCCTTCCGTATTTGGCAATAAAAAACGCGCCGCGGGGAAAAGCCCACAGCGCCGTCGCTGTCAAATATATTATATCCTACCCGTCATAAAATGTCAAGGGATTTCAGAAAAAAGCGGAACATCATCCTTATGAAAATTCGTGCAGTCTCGACCAAACGAGCAAATCAAATATGCAGCGCGCGGATGCTTGCCGGCGAGACAGTTGTTCCTGCAATACGCATGTCCCTGCCGGACCATACAGCAAACGAAAAGAATCCTCTCCATAGTATTAACAAGCAGCCGATACACTTTCCCCGCGAAATCTCATAACAAATATAGGCAATGACCTACATAACCCCGATCGGCAATTGCCGTTTTAACGTTCATTCCGGTCAGCAATACCTAAAATCCGGTCTTTTCCTTTACATCTGGGCTGCCGCAAGTCTCCGAAATCCCAAACGGCAGCCCCCCTGTTTGTTATTTGTGGTACAGCTTCTTTGTCTGATAAACCGGTTCACACGTAAGATTGGTACCCAGTTTTTTGAACACATCCGAATCGACCTGCGACAGAATAACGGAGGAATGCACTTCGCAGCCGGCTAACTCGGCAAGTGCCTCCATCGCGCGTGCCGCGCGCTCGTCCGTCGCCGCACAGATGGAAAGCGCAATAAGGACCTCGTCGGTATGCAGGCGCGGATTGCGGTTGCCGAGATGCTCAATCTTCAGCTTTTGTATCGGTTCAATGATCGTCGGCGAAATGAGATGCACATCATCGTCGATCCCCGCCAGCGCCTTGAGCGCGTTGAGCAGCAGCGCACTGGAAGCGCCAAGCAGAGACGACGTTTTGCCGGTGACGATACGACCGTCGGCAAGCTCCATCGCCGCGGCGGGCGCACCCGTACGGTCCGCCTTTTCCTTCGCGGCGGCGACGACCGGACGGTCCTCCGGCGAAAGATTGGCGGTGCGCATCAGCAGCTCGGCTTTATACGAGATATCCTCCGCATCCTCACCCAGCAGTCCCTTACGGCCGGCACAAAGCGTCTGGTAATAACGCCGGATAATCTCCTGATTCGAGGCACTGCGGCAGACCTCGTCGTCCACAATGCAGTTGCCCGCCATATTCACGCCCATATCCGTCGGCGAACTGTAGGGCGACGTTCCGTAAATCTGTTTGAAAATGGCGTTGAGAACAGGAAAAATTTCAATATCCCGATTGTAATTGACCACCGTTTCACCATACGTCTCCAAATGAAATGGATCGATCATATTTACGTCGTTCAAGTCAACGGTAGCGGCCTCATACGCGATATTGACGGGATGCTTGAGCGGCAGGTTCCAAATCGGGAAGGTTTCAAACTTGGCATAGCCCGCCTTTACGCCGCGCAGGTTCTCGTGATAAAGCTGCGAAAGGCATACAGCCATTTTTCCGCTGCCCGGCCCGGGCGCCGTCACCACCACGAGCGAACGCGAGGTCTGGATATACTCGTTGCGGCCGTAGCCTTCCTGCGAAACGATCTTTTCGGTATTATTGGGATACCCTTCGATCGGATAATGGCGATAAGTCTTAACACCCAGTTCCTTCAATCGCTGGCGAAACGCTTTGGCCGCCGGCTGCGACGCGTACTGTGTAAGCACGACGCTGCCGACGTAAAGGCCCGCAACACGAAAGGCGTCGATCAACCGCAGAACGTCGAGGTCATAGGTAATGCCGAGGTCGCCGCGAACTTTGTTTTTTTCGATGTCGCAGGCGCAAATAGCGATGATGATTTCCGCCTGCTCGCGCAGCGCAAGCAGCATTTTCAACTTACTGTCCGGCTTGAAGCCCGGCAGCACACGCGAAGCATGATAGTCGTCGAACAGCTTGCCGCCGAACTCGAGATAGAGCTTACCGCCAAATTTATCGATGCGCTCGCGAATTTTCCCGCTCTGCAGTTCAATATATTTTTCGTTATCAAAGCCGATCTTTCTCATTCGTAAATCCTTCCTTTTGAAAAATCGTCTGATCGGATCTTACGTTCTGAATATACTTAGAGCGCGCTATACATTCAACTCCGCACGAACGGCTACGCCGGTGTTTTCGTCAAGAATCGGACGGACAAACCGCTCCAAAAACAACTCGGTCTGCCGGGGCGCCAGACCAATGAACGCCGTCGGATCGAGAATGCTCTCCATTTCTGCCTTTGACAGTCTGAAATCGGGGTCGGCGCTGATAAGCTCGATGAGCGTCGGCTCTTCGCCGGTCTGTTTATAGCGGACCTCGGATTCGACCGAATAGGCGCGTATCTTCTCGTGCAGCTTCTGGCGGTCGCCCCCCTTCTTGACGGCTTCCATCAGGATATTTTCGGTCGCGATATACGGAAGCTGCGAGCGAAGGCGCTTCTCCGAGATTTTCGGATAGACGACGATACCGCCGGTGACGTCAATGAGCACGTTGAGAATCGCGTCCACGGCCAGGAATCCCTCCGCAAGCGACAGACGGCGGTTGCCGAGTCGT
>ERZ826764.3233-NODE-3233-length-13548-cov-2.419403_pt1 | contig 13548 bp, 10 predicted proteins | sample MGYA00519870_ERZ826764 | MGnify/ENA primary metagenome ERZ826764 (study PRJEB31778, sample SAMEA3449239) | human gut metagenome | biome: human gut; feature: human-associated habitat; material: faeces | place: United Kingdom | collected 2010/2012 ...
TGTGATTCCTCTTTGGGTATTTGTTTCTTTATATTGAGATAATATGTATATTTGTACGATGTGAACTTAAACAGATTGAAATATGAGTGGCAAGATTTACCCTATCGGTATACAGAATTTTGAAAAAATTCGTAAAGGTGGCTATTTTTATATAGATAAAACAGCATTGGTTTATCAACTGGTGAAAACCGGAAGCTACTATTTTTTGAGTCGGCCGCGCCGTTTTGGCAAAAGTCTGCTTATTTCTACGCTTGAAGCCTACTTTCAAGGAAAGCGGGAACTCTTTGAAGGACTGGCTATGGAGAAGCTGGAAAAAGATTGGGTAAAATATCCTGTATTACATCTTGATCTTAATACGGAAAAATATGATACTCCGGAAAGTTTGGAGAATAAACTGAATGGGGCGTTGGTGGAATGGGAGAAGATATATGGCGAAGAGCCCTCGGAGAAATCTTTAGCGATGCGTTTTGAGGGGATTATTAAGCGTGCCTGTCAGCAAGAGGGGCAAAGTGTGGTGATTCTAGTGGATGAGTATGATAAGCCGATGCTGCAGGCTATTGGTGATGATGTTTTGCAAAAGAGTTTCCGCAATACATTGAAAGCCTTCTACGGCGCATTGAAAAGTCAGGACGGCTGTATCAAATTTGCTTTGTTGACGGGAGTTACCAAGTTCGGTAAAGTCAGTGTATTCAGTGATTTGAATAACCTGAATGACATTTCAATGTGGAATAAGTATATAGACATTTGTGGTGTGAGCGGACAGGAACTATACGATAATCTGGATGCCGAGCTTCATGAATTTGCCAATGTGCAGGGAGTGACGTATGAAGAGATATGTGCCCGGTTGAAAGAAATGTATGATGGTTATCATTTCACGCACAATTCCAAAGGAATGTACAACCCCTTCAGTCTGCTTTTGGCTTTTGATAGGAATGAGTTTAAAAGCTACTGGTTTGAAACAGGTACTCCCACTTATTTGGTGGAATTGCTGAAGAAACACCATTACGACCTTCATCGGATGGCTCATGAAGAAACCGATGAACAGGTACTGAACAGTATAGACTCTGAATCTACCAATCCTATTCCGGTAATCTATCAGAGCGGGTACCTTACCATTAAAGGATATGATGAAGAATTTGGAATTTACCGTTTAGGTTTTCCTAATCGTGAAGTGGAGGAAGGATTTATCCGTTTTCTTATTATGCGAACGTGGATAAAGTGGAATCTCCCTTTGAAATTCAGAAATTCGTTCGTGAGGTACGTGCTGGTGATTACGAATCTTTTTTCCGTCGTCTGCAAAGTTTCTTTTCTGATATTCCATACGAGCTTGCCCGCGAATTGGAGTTACATTATCAGAATGTACTTTATATTGTATGTAAACTGGTCGGTTTTTATGTAAAAGCGGAATATCATACGAGTGAAGGCCGTGTGGATATGGTATTGCAGACTGACAAGTTCATTTACATTATGGAATTTAAACTGAATGGTACAGCGGAAGAAGCTCTGCAACAGATAAATGACAAGCATTATTCCCGACCATTTGAAACGGATTCACGAAAACTTTTTAAGATTGGTGTGAATTTCAGTGCTGAAACGAGAAATATAGAAAAGTGGTTGGTCGAAAATTGAATTGCCTGCGCCGGAAATAAGATATTCATTTCTCATATTCTCATAGATTTGATTTAAATAGCAGATAATTAATAAAGTAAGCTATGAGAAATACTTTTAAAATTGGTATTTCTCATAGTTTTATTCGCAAATAGACCTTGATTTGGCTTATTTCTCATACCTGTTGAAGTCATTTCTCATAATGGCCCGGTGTTGGTATATAAATAGGCTGTGTGGGCTTACCTATATTCTGTAAGTTGCCTTTTGCTTTTAGGCGACGGATTTGCCTACTGGCCATACTTTGAGTGAAACTGCAGAGCGACTGCATATTGCTACGGGTTAATACAGGATGAGTTGCAAAATAGGCAGTAAGTTTCTTGTCGATCTCTTCTTCTGAAAGAGAAGCCGAATGTGGCTTGTATTTTGAACGTCGTAGATGAGTGCTCATGCACAAACTCTTTAAATCTCTGTTAGCCTGGAAATTAATGGACTTAAGTTTCACTTTGTCAGCACGAGTGGTAAGCGAGTGCACGGGTTCGGTAGCTTGCAATGTAATCTGGAAATAGCCGATTCCATCCAGATGTACTCGTTCTCCTTCGCATAGGTGGTTTCCCATGCATCTGCTCAATTCCATTAACATGGCTTCTACCTCTGCTTTCCCGAAAGTAGTTGCCATGTGGATTTCTCTTGCCAGCTTTTGAGTGGTTACATGTTGAAAATTAACCACCCGTGGGTGATAACTAGGTTCTTCCCCTTCTTTTTCCGGTTGGGGATTCTTATAAAACTCGAATTGTATTGCCATCTTTGTTTTAATTTAATGGTTATTTATATGTTATGTACTGATGCTCTTAGTGTATCTTGCTTTTATTCTTTTATTATTCAACCGCCATCCTGATTGTTCCACTACAGTGAACGGTTCTTTTCACTCTAGTAGACAGAACTTTTTACTGTAGTGAACAGGCCTGTGCACTCCAGTGGAACGATTGGGATGCTCTTTCAAAGATACGACATTATTAGGTGAAAAACAAGTAATTAACTAGTTGTTTTCATGAAAGAAATAGCTAGCTGTTTTCTAAGATAAGCTTGGCGGATAAACAGGAGAATAGTTGTGTCTGACTATGAGAAATACCCTGATAGAGTATGAGAAATAGCGGCTTTTTGAAGAAAATCGATGAGGATAGTATGAGAAACACCTGTTTTAAAAACGTTTCTCATAATGTACTTCTTTGATTATATGTGCTTTATCTGAAATCTATGAGAACATGAGAAATAGAATTGAAAAATCTTTTCTAGTAGAAAGATGAAATAAGTATTCTCTGAAAAGTTGTTTGTGTGGAATATTTACAGTATATTTGTGTCGTAATAATCGCCCTACAAAACACATGCAGGACAAATAAATAAAGTAATGAGAATAACACTGGTAAGAGACGATGGCAAGGTGAACACTATGCGTACGTTAAGAATTGAACAGCTCGTGGAGCAAATGAAAGTGGAAACCAAAACACAGCCTGTCTCAAAAATGAGAGAAGTCCTGCCTTTTATGCTTCCGGGTGATAAAAATGACTATGTACAGAAAGTGCCGAAGCTGATACCTGCAGCCGCCTTTTTTCGCAAAGGCGGCATAACGACGATGAGTGAATACAATGGAATTGTGATGATTCAGGTCAACAACTTGTCCGGACGTATGGAAGCGGATGAAGTGAAAGAACGGGTAAAGGAGCTTCCGCAGACTTACTTAGCTTTCACCGGTTCTTCCGGAAAGTCCGTGAAAGTATGGGTGCGTTTTACTTATCCCAATGATCTTCTGCCGACAACTAGTGAGGAGGCGGAGCTTTTTCATGCGCATGCCTATCGGTTGGCAGTGAAATTTTATCAGCCACAACTTCCTTATGATATCGAGCTGAAAGTACCTTCGTTGGAGCAATATTGTCGTTTAACTTTTGACCCGCACTTGTATTTTAATCCCGAAGCAATGCCTATTTATATGAAGCAGCCTGCGGCTATGCCGGGTGAGGTGACTTATCGCGAACGGGTGCAAACGGAAACTTCGCCGTTGCAACGGCTTGCACCGGGATATGAAAAGTGTAATGCGCTTTCTGTCCTTTTCGAAGCTGCTTTTGCACGTGCGTTGGATGAAGAGACTGATTATCAACCGGAAGGAGACAAACAATCGCTATTGATTAACCTCGCAGGACATTGTTTCCGTGCCGGTATTCCGGAGGAAGATACAGTGCGATGGTCTCGCGCTCATTATCGCTTGCCGAAGGACGATACATTGGTTCGGGAAACCGTACGAAATGTATACCGTACTTGTGAGGGATTTGCAAGTAAGAGTAGTCTGTTGCCGGAACAATTATTTGTCATGCAGATGGATGAGTTTATGAAACGGCGTTATGATTTTCGTTTCAACCAGTTGACATCACAAGTGGAATGTCGTGAACGGAACAGCTTTAATTTTTATTTTCATCCGGTGGATAAACGGTTGATGGCAAGTATTGCAATGAATGCACATTATGAAGGGCTTAAGCTGTGGGATAAAGACGTGGTACGTTACCTGAATTCGGATCATGTGCCGGTTTATCAGCCTATCGAGGAATTTCTTTATGACCTTCCTCATTGGGATGGTAAGGATCATATCGGCGATCTTGCCAAGCGAGTTCCTTGCGATCATCCTCATTGGGCGCAATTGTTTCGTCGTTGGTTTCTTAGTATGATAGCGCATTGGCGTGGAATGGGAAAGAATCATGCAAATAGCACTTCTCCTATATTGATAGGTCCACAGGCTTATCGTAAGTCTACATTTTGCCGGTTGATTTTGCCTCCATGCTTGCAGGCTTATTATACGGATAGCATTGATTTCAGTAGGAAACGGGATGCTGAGCTATATTTGAATCGCTTTTTATTGATAAACATGGATGAGTTCGATCAGATTGGCATCAATCAGCAGTCTTTCCTCAAGCATATTCTGCAAAAGCCCGTTGTCAACACACGACGTCCGAATGCTTCGGCTGTGGAGGAATTGCGTCGGTATGCCTCTTTTATAGGTACGAGCAACCATAAAGATTTACTGACGGATACTTCCGGTAGTCGTCGTTTTATCGGTGTTGAGGTGACTGGAGTGATTGATGTGGTCCGCCCTATTGATTATGAGCAATTGTATGCCCAGGCAATGGCACTGCTGCGTAGTAATGAACGCTACTGGTTTGATGAGAAGGAAGAGGCTATTATGACGGAGGCGAACCGGGAGTTTGAGCAGTCGCCGGCAATCGAGCAGTTGTTCCAGGTGTATTACCGGGTAGCGGAAGAGGAAGAAGAGGGAGAATGGTTACTTGCTGCAGATATACTTCAGCGGATACAAAAGGCAAGTAAAATGAAGATTTCTTCCGGACAGGTTAATTATTTCGGGCGTATTTTGCAGAAGCTGGGAGTAAAGTCATTCAGGAAAACACGCGGAGTTTATTATCATGTGGTGGCTGTTGGGCAAGGGTGATGATGAAATAATGCACGAGATGTGCATTTTATTATTTTATAATAATTATCTTTGCGTAATAACGTGAGATATACGAAGACTATGATAAGAAATCCTTTTATAACAAGTGGATATGTGTCTGCTGATTATTTTTGTGACCGTCAGCAGGAAAGCGAACAGTTGGTACGCGAAGTGATGAATGGGAATAACCTGGCTCTTGTCTCTACCCGACGAATGGGAAAGACGGGCCTGATCCGTCATTGCTTTCAGTTTCCTGAAATTAAGCAGGGCTATTACACCTTCTTTATTGATATATATGACAGCCGGTCATTGCGCGATTTGGTATTTGCGCTTAGTAAAGAGATTTTGGAAGTACTGAAACCTGTGGGGAAGAAAGCTTTGCATGGTTTTTGGGAATGTGTGAAATCTTTGCAGGCCAGTATCTCTTTTGATGTGAATGGTATGCCTTCTTTGAATTTGGGATTAGGAGATATACAAGCTCCGGCTACTACGCTCGATGAAATCTTCCGGTATTTAGAGCAAGCGGATAAGCCTTGTTTGATTGCCATTGATGAATTTCAGCAGATTACCGGATATGCAGAGAAAAATGTAGAGGCTACTCTCCGGACTTATGTGCAGCATTGTAATAATGCGCGTTTCATTTTTGCCGGGAGCCAGCGACATGTGATGGGGAATATGTTTTTGACGCCTTCCAGACCTTTTTATCAAAGTGTGTCAATGATGCATTTGGAAAGTATTCCTTTAGAAGAATACATTCGTTTTGCATGTATGCATTTCAAACGTGCAGGCAAAGAAATAGAAGAAAGTGCTGTTACCACAGTTTATCAACAGTTTGAAGGAATCACATGGTATATACAAAAAGTGTTGAATACGCTTTATGACATGACTCCGGAACAGGGAGTCTGTAGAGTTGAAATGGTGCCAGGCGCTATTCGGCAGATTATTGATTCATTCAGATATACTTATTCGGAAATTCTTTTTCGTTTGCCGGAAAAGCAAAAGGAGTTACTGATTGCTATCACTAAAGAGGGAAAAGCGAAAGCTATCACTTCCGGTGCTTTCATAAAGAAATACAGACTGGCTTCAGCCAGTTCTGTGCAGGCAGCATTGAAAGGGTTACTGGAAAAGGATTTTGTGACCCAAGAAAAGGGAGTGTATCAAATATATGATCGTTTCTTGGGTATTTGGTTGAAAGAGAATTATTGAGTCATTTTTCGTTTGTTGAAACGTGCTTTTCGATAAATCGCGTTAATAATTAGCTGAAACTACTGCCTGTTAATCAGTTTTATTGTATCTTTGCGGTCTTAACTTTTTTAATGGTAAATAATGAAGGAATTTCTACAACTAATGCGACGTTTTGTGTCGCCTTATAAGAAGTATATCGGCTGGGCTATTTTGCTGAATATTTTGTCTGCTGTATTCAACGTGTTCTCATTTACTTTTTTAATTCCTATTCTGAGTATTCTGTTTAAAACAGAAGGAGCGGATAAAGTATACCATTTTATGGAATGGGGTAGTGGTGATTTAGCAGATGTTGCCAAGAATAACTTCTATTATTACATATCTCAAATGATAATGGATAATGGTCCTACTATAGCCCTTATCTTTTTAGGATTGTTCCTGATGATAATGACATTGTTTAAAACCGGTTGTTACTTTGCTTCTTCAGCTGTAATGATTCCATTGCGTACGGGAGTAGTACGTGATATTCGTATTATGGTATATGCAAAAGTAATGCGCTTGCCAATGTCTTTTTTCTCTGAAGAAAGAAAGGGAGATATCATAGCTCGTATGAGTGGTGACGTGGGAGAGGTTGAAAATTCCATTACTAGTTCGTTGGATATGTTGATGAAGAGTCCGATTCTGATTCTTCTTTATTTTATCACTTTGGTTATAACGAGTTGGCAGTTGACCCTTTTTACCATCGTTGTATTGCCGGGAATGGGTTGGCTGATGGGAGCAGTCGGAAGAAAACTGAAACGCCAGTCATTGGAGGCACAGTCAAAATGGAGTGATACGATGTCGCAATTGGAAGAAACATTGGGTGGATTGCGTATTATCAAAGCTTTTATTGCAGAAGATAAGATGATTAATCGTTTTACCAAATGTAGTAATGAATTGCGTGATGCTTCGAATAAAGTTGCTATACGTCAGGCATTAGCACATCCGATGAGTGAGTTTTTGGGAACCATTCTGATTGTAGCCGTACTGTGGTTTGGTGGTACATTGATTTTGGGACAGAATGCAACCATCGATGCTCCTACATTCATCTTCTATATGGTTATCTTGTATAGTGTAATCAATCCGTTGAAAGACTTTGCTAAAGCAGGATACAACATTCCGAAAGGTTTGGCTTCTATGGAACGTGTTGATAAAATCCTGAAAGCAGAGAATAAGATTAAGGAGATTCCGAATCCGAAACCGTTGAAAGGTTTGAATGATAAAATAGAATTTAAAGATATTTCTTTCAGCTATGATGGTAAGAGAGAGGTGTTGAAGCATGTAAATCTGACAGTTCCCAAAGGGCAGACGATCGCACTGGTTGGACAATCGGGATCCGGTAAATCTACATTAGTCGATTTGTTGCCGCGTTATCACGATGTACAGGAAGGTGATATTACCATTGACGGAACGAGCATCCGCGACGTGCGTATTGCTGATTTGCGTAGTCTGATTGGTAATGTAAACCAGGAAGCTATTTTGTTTAATGATACATTCTTCAATAACATTGCTTTTGGTGTGGAGAATGCGACAATGGAACAAGTGGTAGAGGCAGCAAAGATTGCCAATGCACATGACTTCATTATGGAGAAACCGGAAGGATATAACATGAATATCGGCGACCGTGGTGGAAAACTGTCCGGTGGTCAGCGCCAGCGTATCAGTATCGCCCGTGCTATTCTGAAGAATCCTCCGATTCTGATTCTTGATGAGGCTACTTCTGCTTTGGATACCGAATCAGAACGTCTTGTGCAGGAAGCGTTGGAACGTTTGATGAAAACACGTACAACGATTGCTATTGCCCACCGTCTTTCTACTATTAAGAATGCAGATGAAATCTGTGTACTGTATGAGGGTGAGATTGTGGAACGTGGTAAGCATGAAGAACTCATTGAGTTAAACGGTTACTATAAACGTCTGCATGATATGCAGCAGTTGTAATTCTTGATATTGCAATGATATTATTAAGTTTTGATACAGAAGAATTTGATGTACCTCGTGAGCATGGTGTAGACTTTCCGCTGGATGAAGCAATGAAAGTGTCAGTCTATGGTACGAACCGGATACTGGACTGCCTGAAAAAAAACGGGGTGAAAGCTACCTTCTTCTGTACAAGCAATTTTGCAGAAAATGCGCCGGAGGTGATGCGGCGCATTATGGACGAAGGGCATGAAGTTGCTGCGCATGGATGTGACCATTGGCAACCGCAGGCTTCCGATGTCAGCCGTTCAAAAGAAATCTTGGAACGTCTTACCGGCAGAACGATAGAAGGCTATCGCCAACCGCGTATGTTTCCCGTATCAGATACGGAACTTGAACGAATGGGGTATGTGTACAACTCCTCATTGAATCCCGCATTTATCCCCGGAAGATATATGCATTTATCAGAGCCGCGTACCTGCTTTATGACAGGCAAACTACTTCAAATCCCGGCTTCTGTAACTCCATGGATTCGTTTCCCACTATTTTGGTTGTCTTGTCATAATCTGCCGATGTGGCTTTATCAAAGCCTGGTAAACCGGGTGTTGAAACATGACGGATATTTTGTGACCTATTTCCACCCGTGGGAGTTCTATCCGTTGGGTGAACACCCTGAATTTAAAATGCCTTTTATCATCCGCAACCATTCCGGCAAAGGAATGGAGGAACGTTTGGATATGCTTATCCGCAACCTGAAAGAAAAAGGCTATCCTTTTATGACTTACTCGGAGTTTGCGCAGATAAAACTGGCTGAACTAAATAAACCGGACGAAAAATGATTAAATTGGCTATTGTATCCCCCTGTTATAATGAGGAGGAAGTGTTGGAAGAGTCAACCACCCGTTTGACAGCTTTGTTTGATGACTTGGTGGCGAAAAAAAAGATCAGCGCCGACAGTTTTGTGCTCTTTGTGAATGATGGCAGTAAAGATCGTACATGGAGCATTATTAAACAACTGCACCGGACGAATCCATATATAAAAGGAATGAACCTGGCTCGCAACGTGGGACATCAGTATGCTATCATGGCCGGTATGATGACCGCTAAAGATTGGAGCGATGCCGTTATTACCATTGATGCCGATTTGCAGGATGATCTGAATGCGATTGAGGAGATGATCGATGCTTATACACAAGGATATGATGTCGTATACGGGGTGAAAGTATCCCGCCAGGCAGATCCGATGCTGAAACGTCTTTCCGCAACCGCTTTTTATAAATTACAGCACCGGATGGGAGTAGAGACAATCTACAATCATGCGGATTTCCGTTTTTTGAGTAGGAGAGTACTGGAACAGCTGTCTCATTATCAAGAACGTAATGTCTATTTGCGTGGTATTATCCCATTGCTGGGTTTTCCTTCTACTACGGTAGATGACGTAATCCGGGAACGGACAGCCGGAACCTCCAAATATACAGTAAGAAAGATGTTCAGCCTGGCCTTGGACGGAATAACCTCTTTCTCGGTGAAGCCTATTTACGGTATTGTTTATCTGGGAATTATATTTGTTTTTATCAGTATACTGATAGGAATTTATGTATTGTATTCTTTAATTTCGGGTACGGCAGAGCATGGCTGGGCATCTTTGATGTTGTCTGTCTGGTTTGTCGGTGGAATTGTTCTAATGTCAATAGGAGCTGTCGGGTTGTATATTGGGAAAATCTATAAAGAAGTAAAACGTCGTCCGCTCTATAATGTGGAAGAAGTACTATACGATGACCAAGATAAGTAAAGCTATATTTGACAGGCATCCGGACTGGCGGGATAAGTTCTGGCAATTCGTTCGTTTCGGAGTTGTCGGCACTGTATCCTCGGCTATTCATTACGGAGTGTATTGTCTGGTTTTACTGGTTGCAAACGCCAATATCTCTTTTACGGCAGGTTATGCCGTCGGATTTATTTGCAATTATTTCCTGACTACCTTTTTTACTTTTCGTTCCAAGCCCTCGTCTCGCAATGCGGTTGGGTTTGGCTTTAGCCATCTGATTAATTATCTGCTTGAGATTGGTTTATTGAATCTTTTTCTTTGGATAGGGGCAGGCGAACTTCTGGCGCCGATACTGGTGATGATAATTGTAGTACCTATCAATTTCCTAATTCTTCATTTCGTTTATATCTACAAAGGGAGAAAATAATTTTATTAAATCTCTTTCATTTAATTCATAAAAAGAAAAGGCTATTATGAAACGTTTTCTAAATCTTATTGTATATATACTCACAATACATGTTTCGGCTTTGCTGATCGCAGGACTGTTTCGCCTGGTACTTTTTATCTCATCCTATCATCAATTGACTTCTGAAGCCTTGTCGGATAAGAGCCTTTCAATGCTTGCTTTTGTGCATGGTGTCTGGTTTGATAATGTGATCGGTTGTTACATACTTTTGTTGCCGCTGACAATTGCGGTGGTGTGTGGAGTCTGCAACTACTATGGGAAAGCATTGTTCCGTTTCTTCACAATCTTTTTCAGTGTGTTTTATGGACTGGTCTATTTAATCAGTGCGTCGGACATACCCTACTTTGCCTATTTCTTTAAGCATATCAATTCTTCTATATTCGAATGGTTCGGTTATGCAGGAACTACCGCCGGAATGATATTGGGAGAAAGTGCCTATTACTTGTCCATCGGATTATTCCTGCTCTTCTTGGCCGGGTTCATAGTATGGCTTGTCTGTCTGTCGCGTTATTTCCATCGTCGTAGCCTTACTATTTCCGCTTCGTTCCCATTTTGGAAGAGAGGAGTTGTGGTTCTGGTCGGAGCTTGTCTGATCGGCCTCTGCATCTTTGGAATTCGGGGGCGTACAGGTTATAATCCGATCAAAGTGAGTGCGGCATATTTCTGTCAGGATGCTTTTCTGAATCAATTGGGAGTAAGTCCGACTTTTAATCTGTTGACGAGTGTGATGGATGATATGCGTCCTGAAAATAAATACTTGCATCTGATGGATGAACAGGAAGCCATCACCAAGGCGCAAGCTCTGCTCAACCGTCCGGGAGATGCGAATGTTTCCCCGTTGGCTGTCTACAGGCATGCTGCAAAAGCGGATAGCGTGCAACAACGCCGTCCTAATGTCGTCTTGATTATGATGGAATCCATGTCCAGTAAACTGATGAAGCATTTCGGGCAATCAGAAACGCTGACTCCTTTCCTGGATAGTCTGTATACCCGTTCTATTAGCTTCCGTAATTTCTATTCGGCAGGAATCCATACGAATCATGGTTTGTATGCCACCTTGTATTCTTTTCCGGCTATGATGAAACGGAACCTGATGAAAGGCTCTGTCATTCCCCGCTATTCGGGACTGCCTACCGTACTGAAAGAAAACGGCTATTACAACCTTTTCTTTATGACGCATGAAGGGCAGTATGATAATATGAACGCTTTCTTCCGGACGAACGGCTATGATGAAGTGTTTTCACAAGAAGACTATCCGGCTGATAAGGTTGTGAATAGCTTTGGAGTGCAGGATGATTTCTTGTATGACTATGCAATTCCGGTATTGAATCAGCGGGCTGCCACCGGACAACCGTTTTTTGCTACTTTACTGTCCATCAGTAATCATCCGCCGTATGTGATACCTCCTTTCTTCCATCCGAAAACAAGTGAACCGGAGATGCAGATCGTTGAGTATGCGGATTGGGCTTTGCGTCAGTTCTTTGAAGAGGCGCGTAAACAACCCTGGTTTGATAATACGATATTCGTATTGGAAGGAGATCATGGCAAACTGGTGGGAGACGCCGAATGTGAACTACCGGAATCTTATAATCATATTCCACTGATGATTTACTCCAGCCGTATTCATCCGGAAGAGAAAAACACTTTTGGAGGTCAGGTAGATATACAGCCTACGATATTGGGGCTGTTGAATATTGATTATCTACAGAATAATTTTGGAGTGGATTTGCTGAAAGAAGAACGTCCCTGTATGTTTTATACTGCCGACAATATGATTGTGGGACGCAATGATACGTTATTGTATCTTTATAATTACGAGACGCAGCAGGAATTTACTTATCATATAGACAATGGCAAATTGAAAGCCGTTCCGATGGATGATCGCTTTTTGCCTTTAAAAGAATATAGTTTTTCCATGCTCCAATCGGCAGAGTTCCTTGTGAAGCATGGAAAAACGGTAAATTCTGTCCCTTTTACTCAACAATAGGAGTAGTTTCGGTTTTTTCAGGCTGTTCGTTTTTAACGAACTTGTATACTTTGGCTATTTGCCGGAGCACTCGTTTAGGAGATTCGTAAACCTGTTCGAACTGATACCCCTCTTTCTCAAATTCAGGAAGATATTTCTCTGCGTCATTGGTGCCGATCAACAAGAAACCTTTGGCAGGACGTTTTTGGTAGAAGTTGTCGAGACGGTTATGCAGGTAGAAATTAATCTCGAAGTAATGTACAGGGTCACCTGCTGCATGCAGACTTTCTTCAATGAATTCGTACATAGTCCCTTCGCTTTCCGGCGCAATCTTTTCGATCTCTGCAGCGACGAATTTGACGGATTTCGAATTTAATGCTGCCGGCTGATAAGCACCGTCCAATGCAAGGTATAATCCCATGGTAAGCACGACGAGGGCATACAGGAAGCGGTTGCTCAATGCATGTTTCCGTTGATAGAACCACCAGTAGATACCGAGGACGGTAGGAACGGCAATCAGCAACAAGGCTCCTGCACCGCTGATATTTTGTATGGCGCGCATGAAATTAATGTTGTCCTGTGCGTGACGGCCGTGGAAGATTGTTTCAGGGATGAGCCCGCATTTTAATACAATGAAGCAAGTGAACAGCAACAGGCTGATTACCGCAAGAATACTTCCATATACTTTGATGACTTTGGATTGCTTCTTGACCAGATAAAATAGATATTTGGCAAGGAAATAAGCAATGAAAGGATAGATAGGCATCAGATAGACGCTGCGTTTGCTCTGCGGAATGCAGTAGAAAACGAAGATGACGACAATACTGGTGAAAGAGAATAAATCCACCGGATCCATATTCTTTATCCAAGCAGTGAAACGTTTCCACCAAGCGGCAGGCTGGATATTGAATTTATGGTAAGTCAGGCTGAATAGAGAAAGTACGATTAACAGTGTCCAGGGAACGTATCCGGCAAACAAGGTCACAAAATTGTAGTGCCAGGGGTTCACGCATGAATCATAACTCATGGTATTCGTCATACGGCCGAGGTTTTCCTCCATCACTAATGCGATGAATTCTTCTCCACCTTGTTGGTAAGCAGCGACATAC
>ERZ826764.3251-NODE-3251-length-13489-cov-3.134212_pt1 | contig 13489 bp, 9 predicted proteins | sample MGYA00519870_ERZ826764 | MGnify/ENA primary metagenome ERZ826764 (study PRJEB31778, sample SAMEA3449239) | human gut metagenome | biome: human gut; feature: human-associated habitat; material: faeces | place: United Kingdom | collected 2010/2012 ...
GTTGTTCACATCAACAAACAGAACCTCGACCTTGTTTTCGCTGTCCAGCTTATACATTACGTTTGCAATGTACTTGTCGTTGCTGTCCTTGGATGCTGTGCGGATCTTGCCGCCGTCTACACCCTTGGTGTCTGCGGTGTTGACGTAAACCACAGTGGCATCATCGGCCATCTTATTGGCGAAGGGAGAGATAGCGCTGTTATCAGCCTGGACCATGTTGATGTCCTCGCCGCCTGCGTAAGCGGTTACAGCACCGGCAAACAGATTGGCGTCGTCACCCACTTCGACAGTCTTGATGGTCGTACCATCACCCACGTTATAAGAAATGAAGTCACCCTTGTTGGCGTGGACGTCAGAAGTCTTTTCGCGGACGACCTTCTCACCGTCAGCAGTCCACAGCGTGTACTGGATGTAGTTGGTGCCATCCTCCTTGATCAGGTAGGGATCCGCAGTCACATAGCCGTAAGCAGTGTCACCGGAGGCATCGGGGATATTACCACTTGCCAGTTTGAGAGAACCAACCTGCACGTACTTAAAGCCATTGGACTCAGAGTACAGCACAATGCTGTTGGCCGCGGTAAAGGAAATCGAATCCTTGCCCCAAGCGTTTACAGTGGCGCCAGAGACAACCTTGGTGTCGTCGGCACCTTCCACGAAGATCACTGCATCGTCAGCGATCTTGGCGGTGCTATTGTCCTTCAGAGTCAGAGTCTTATCGGCATAGGAGTTAACCGTATTCTGACCCTTGAAGCCAGCTTTGTTGGAATCGGAGATAGTCTTGATCTCGTACTTGTCGCCGTCCACGGAGAAGGTGTAAACGCGATCAACGATGGAAGTCATAGCCTTGCTGTAGCCAGCACTACCAGCAGTACCTGTATCAGAGCTCGATCCCGAAACCAGTACCTCGCCTGCCTTGGCAGAGCCGGTAGTCACAACTTTATAGCCATCAATCTTAGAGATCAATGCTTCTTTAGATGTACCATCAGTGAAGTACAACTTGGCGTTCAGGCCAGCATTCAGACCCGTCTTGATCTCCAAACCATCAACATACAGAACATCTGCGGAAGTAGCAGTGGTATCGGAGATCTCAACATCAAATGCATACCTGCCAACGGTCACAACGTCAACAGTGTCACCAACATTGAAGGTCTCGCCAGACACCAAAGAGGTGTACCAGGTGCCGTCAATCAGGCCCTCAGTATTGTTGTTGCGGGTACCGGTCACTTCGCCAGTCACAACAGTAGCTTTCTCCACATTGTAATTGCCGTCTACCGTATCGCTATCTGCGTAAACGATAACCCAGTCATCCTCGGCAATGCCGTCATAAGCAGTGACGTCGTCCACGTCCTTGTTGCCGATGGTGGCAAAGCCGTTAACAGCCTGGAAGGTCATGGAAGAGGTTCCTACATAGGTAACTTCAGCAACCGCAAAGGGCGTCACAACTGCACGGTCAATCTTGCCGTTTCCGTCGTTGTCGATCAGCTTAATGCTGTAAGCATCCTGCACACCGCTGTGAGTCTTCGCCAAAGAAATCAGTGTACCAGCATCTGCCGTTTTGTTAAAGTGATAGACCTTAGCGCCGGTATCAATCTTATACTCGGTGCTGTCCAGCTTGATCTTCTCGCTGTCACCGGTTACAGGATCCAGGTCACCCACCACGCCGGTGGCAATCACTTTGGAGTCCTCATTGGCATAAATGCCATAGACCTTGGACTGATCGCCATCTTTCACCATGACGTCAACCTTCTGGCCCATCAGATCAGAGTAGTCCTTTTCAACCTTGGTATACGTCGTAGTAGTATCCTTGTTCGTCACGACGACATTGTAGGTGCCCTTGCTGTCCTTATTAATACTGGTCAAAATACCATCATCCACGATGGTGGCATTGTACTTGTCCTTCAGCAGGGTGATGGGATTGTTGGCATTGTCCAGTTTGTCAACCGCAGTCACCTTGGTGGCGTCGCCGCCCACCCAAGTGTACTCATACTTAACTTCGCCAGCCTGCAGGGCGTTCCACACCATCTGGGCCGCAGTGTCGCGGGTCAGGGCAGCGGAGACATCCAGACCTTCCAGGCCCTTGTACAGGCCCTTCTGGGTGGCACGGACGTTGACATTCATGTCCCAAGCGTTGCCGGTGTAGCCCTCGATGTCAGAATCGAAGCCCAGGCAGACCAGCAGCATCTTAGCCAGCTGGGAGCCGGTCACATTGCCGTTGGGGCTGAACCGGCCGCCGCCCACACCGGACACGATGCCCTGGGACACGCAGGACTCAATGTACTTCTCCGCCCAAGCAGCGTTGGGGGTGTTGCGCACGTCGGAGAACGTGGGGGTGGCAGGTGTGCCCAGGGTGGGCTCCTCGCCGCCGTTCAGGGCCACGCAGATCATCTTGCAGATCTCGGACCGCTTAATGTTCCCTTCGGGCTTATAGGACCCGTCAGGATACCCGCCGATGATGTTCAGCGCAGAGCACGCATCAACGGCCTCGGTGTTCTCGATCTTGTCCTGATCCGAGAACGCCGCCCCGGCGCCCATGACCATGACAGACAGCATCACAGCCACACAGAGCACCAGGCTCAGAACCTTCTTCTGGGGGAACTCCTTGCCCCGCAATGCTTCGCTCCGCAATTTCCCACGGATTTTACACGGAACTCCCACCATAAAAACATCACTCGCAACAAAAACCCCCAACGCGGAAAATTTGGTTTTCCGCGTTGGGGGTGTCTTTCTACGAAGGACCAATCACTCTTCCAACTCGTTCTCCCGAATCCGAAGAGCCCCTGTGGGACACGCTTCTGCACACTTGAGGCAGTCAACGCACTCCCGGATCACGTTGCTCTGCTGGAACTCAGGTCGGATGGTAGTATCAAAACCGCGGCCTACCAAGCCGAGGATTCCCTTTCCCACCACCTCGTCACACATTCTGACACACTGGCCGCACAGGATACACTTGCCTTGGTCCCGTTCAATGGCCACCAAGCGTTTTTCCTTATAGCTGGGATGGAGCTTTCCCTTCCCATTGCCTTTGATCCGCTCAATCCGTTCTGGCTGAAGCTCGTACAGATTGGCACAGCGGATCAGCTTACATTCGGCAAAATCATGGCAGCCGCAGTCCAGACAGCGGGCCGCTTCCGCCCGGGCCTGGGCCTCGGAGAAGCCCAGATTGATCTCCTGAAAGTCGTGCTTCCGCTCCTCCGGGGGACGGGTGGGCATCTTGGCCCGGGGCAGCTTGATATAATCGGCAAAGTATTCAGGAGACACCTTCTTCACCGAGAGATAGGTCTTCTGATAGGGTACCTGCATGCCGTTGAGGTACAGGTCCACCACCTTGGCGCAGCGGCGGGCCTCGCCAATGGCCTCAATGGCAATGGACGCCCCTTGGTTTGTGGCATCTCCCACAGCGAAAACCCCTGGCATAGAGGTCCGATAACTGGTCTCATCCGCCGAAATAATGCCTTTCCGGTTGAGTTCAATCCCCTCAAAGCCCGCCACGTTGGCCTTTTGTCCAATGGCGCTGATGACACAGGTAACCGGCAGGGTTTCAAACTTCCCTTCCACAGGCACCGGACGGCGGCGGCCGCTTTCATCGGGCTCGCCCAGTTCCATCACTTGGAGCTTGATCTCCTTGACCCGGCCATTTTCCCCGATAATCTCCGCGGGGTTGGTCAAGAATTTATAGATCACGCCCTCTTCCCGGGCCTCGTCAATTTCCAGCTGTTCCGCAGGCATCTCCGCCTCTGTCCGGCGGTAGACCACATAGACCTCCTTCGCCCCCAGGCGGACCGCAGTCCGGCAGGCATCCATGGCGGTGTTGCCGCCGCCCACCACAGCCACCTGGTCGCCAATGGCGGGCTTCTCCCCCATGGCTACCTGGCGCAGGAAGTCAATGCCTCCCATCACGCCGTCCAACTCTTCCCCAGGACAGCCGATGGGCATACTCTCCCACGCGCCAATGGCCAAAACCACCGCGTCATAGCTGTTCTTAAATTCCTCAAAGGTCACATCCCTGCCGATGCGGAAATTGTTCTTCATCTCCACACCCAGGGAGGCAATCTCCGCAACCTCCTCGTCCAGCACCCGTTTGGGCAGCCGGTATTCCGGGATTCCGTACCGAAGCATTCCGCCCATCTGGGGCATCGCGTCCACAACGGTCACCCGGTGCCCTTTTAAGGACAGGTAGTAGGCCGCGGTCAAGCCGCCTGGGCCGCCACCGATGATTCCCACACGTTTGCCGGTGGCCGCCGCTTTGGGCGGAAGATACCCGCCGGCTTGGATCACCCGATCCGCCGCAAAATATTTCAAGTAGGCAATGGAGATCGACTCCTCTACCATCTGGCGCCGGCAGCCATCCTCACAGGGATGGGGACAAACCCGCCCAATGCAGGCAGGCATGGGCAGGCGCTCCTTGATGATCCGCACGGCTTCCTTGTCATCCCCCCGGGCAATGGCCTGGACATATCCCTGGGCATTGACGCTGGCGGGGCAGTTGAGCACACAGGGACCCCGGCAGTCGCCGTCGTGGTCACTCATGAGCAGCTCAATGCTGGTTTTCCGGGTCCGAACCACCCGCTCCGATTCTGTATAGATCACCTGGCCATCCTGCGCCACCGTGGAACAGGCCCGCAGAAGTTTGGGGCTTCCCTCCGCTTCCACCACACAGAGGCTGCAGCCGCCGTAATGCTTGAGTTCTCCGTTGTGGCAGAGGTTCGGGATCTCAATGCCGTTGTTCTGGGCGATTTCCAGGAGGGTTTGACCAGCTCTGCCAGTACAAATCTTACCGTTAATAATGACTTTAATTCTCGTTTTCATTCTATGCCCCTCCCTTCTTAGTCCACCACAATGGCGCCAAACTTACAGGAGCTGACGCACTGCTTGCACTTGATACAAGCCGACTGGTCAATGACATGGGGCTCTTTCCGGGTCCCGCTGATGCACTCCACCGGGCACTTCCGGGCGCAGACAGTGCAGCCGGTACATTTGGCCGGGTCAATGGAGATGGTCAGCAGCGCCGAACATTCATGGGCGGGACATTTCTTATCCCGGATGTGGGCCTCATACTCCTCCCGGAAATACCGAATGGTGGTCAAGACCGGGTTGGGCGCGGTCTGGCCCAGGCCACACAGCGCACCATCCTTGATGCTGACGCACAGCTCTTCCAGCAGCTCGATGTCCCCCTCTTGTCCTTCCCCTTCGCAGATTCGGTTGAGGATCTCCATCATGCGGGTGGTGCCAATCCGGCAGGGGACGCACTTGCCGCAGGATTCCCGGGCGGTAAAGTCCAGGAAGAAACGGGCGATGTTCACCATACAGGTGCTGTCATCCATCACCACCATGCCGCCGGAGCCCATGATCGCGCCAGTGGCCGACAGTGCCTTATAGTCAATGGGGGTATCCATCAAGGCCGCGGGGATACAGCCGCCGGAGGGACCGCCCATCTGCACCGCTTTGTAGGCCCGGCCGTCCTTAATGCCGCCGGCAATGTCAAAAATAACATCCTTGAGCGAGTTCCCCATGGGAACCTCCACCAGGCCGCCCCGCTGGACTTTGCCGGTGAGAGCAAAGACCTTGGTGCCTTTGGAGTTCTCCGTGCCCATGGCCGCAAAGGCCGTCCCGCCATGTTGAATGATCCAGGCAACGTTGGCAAAAGTCTCCACGTTGTTGATATTGGAGGGCTCATTCAGATAGCCGCTCTGGGCCGGGAAGGGCGGCTTCAGCCGGGGCATGCCTCGCTTGCCCTCCATGGATTCAATCAGGGCGGTCTCCTCACCGCACACGAAAGCGCCGGCGCCAATTTTGATGTTCAGGTCACAGGAAAAGTCCGTGCCCAAGATATTCTTCCCCAGCAGGCCGCGGCTACGGGCCTGTTCAATGGCCTGACTCAGCCGCTCCACCGCCAGAGGGTACTCCGCCCGGATATATACATACATGTCGCTGGCCCCAATGGCATAGGCGCCGATGAGCATGCCTTCGATCAGGGTATGGGGGTCGGACTCAATCACCGCCCGGTCCATAAACGCGCCGGGGTCGCCCTCGTCGGCGTTGCAGATGAGATGCTTCTGCTCCCCTTCCGCCTTCCGGGCGGCGTCCCACTTAAACCAGGGGGGGAAGCCCGCACCGCCGCGGCCTGCCAGCCCGGAGACCTTGATCTCCTCGATCACCTCTTCCGGCTTCATCTTCAGGGCTTTGTCCAGGGCCTGGTAACCGGCATGGTTGATGTAGTCGTCAATGCTGGTGGGGTCCACCACGCCGCAGTTTCGCAGGGCCACGCGCTTCTGTTTTTTCAGGAACCGGGCGTCCTCATCACTGATGAACATGGCCTCCAGCTTGGAAAAATCCTTTTTCCGCACCGCTTCCACGATCCCCAGCGCGTCGGTCTCCGTGACCCGCACCAGGCGGTGGAGCAGCTGCTCTCCCTCGTAAATATCCACGATGGGTTCCAAATAGCACATACCGATGCAGCCCGTGGTCTCCACGGTAAAGCTGTCGGTGGCGGTCATGTGGCCGGCAAGCACTTTGGCCACCCGGGCCGCGCCGGCGGAAACCCCGCAGCTGCCCTGCCCCACCAGGATACGGATGCCATTGCCCGCTTCCCGCTGGCGCAACTGGCGGAGAATCTTAATGGTTTTCTCCGGGGTAAGATTCCCATAGGTATCGCCGTTAATCATCATCACCGGGGCCAGGGAGCAGCAGCCCAGACAGGCCACCTCGTTGAGGGTAAACATTCCGTCTTCCGTGGTCTCCCCATTGTGGATTCCCAGTTCCTGGGTAATAGCGGTCCGAATGCGTTCTGATCCGTTGACATGGCAGGCCGTCCCATCACAGAGCATGATCTGATACGTCCCCATGGGCTGCAAGCGGAAATAGCTGTAAAAGGTGGCTACTCCCATCACTTTGGCCGGGCTGTTGCCCGTGCGCTGGGCCACATGGTAGATGACCTCCTGAGGCAGATAGCCATAAATCGACTGGGCCTGCTGGAGAATCATGATCAGACTGGTGGCATCCTCCTGATATTGGCGCAGTACGCCTTCCATCAGGGATAGGTCAACACCTGACTTGAACTCGGTCATTATTTTCACTCCTTTGATTGACGGGGATTTCGTTTATCATCTTTACAGTTTTTTTATCTTATCTTTCATTTTCCCCGTGGCGTGCAAAACATTATCGGTTAAATTATAGTCCCCTGGCACACGATTTGCAAGCCCAATTCCACGACTGGCCAAAAGTTTTTGTATACTTTCCCCTAAAAATCTGACATTTTCCCAGGCTTTTCGTCTCTCTTTTGTTCCTTTTCTCACAACCTTTGCAAAAAAACTTGCAAGTGAAAAAGAGACTTGAAAACTTCAAGTCTCTTTTTGCATGATTTCTTTCAAATTGTATGTCATATACCGCCTTGGGCAGAAATCTCACACGTGATGCTTCACCCGATCATGTTCCTCCGCCCGCTTGGCGTTGTTAAACCGATCCAGGGTCCCCACCAAGTAACCGGTGATCCGACGGATCCGCTCAAAGGGCACGCCGTCGTCCTCATGGCGTCCGCAGCCAGGGCACTGGTCCCCGATGATCCCAGAGAATCCACACACCGGGTCCCGGTCCACCGGATGGTTGACCGAACCGTAGCCGATTCCCTTCTCTTTCATACACCGGATAACCCGTTCAAAGGCGTCCAAGTTCTCCGTGGGGTCTCCGTCCATCTCAATATAACTGATGTGACCGGCGTTGGTCAGGGCGTGATAAGGCGCCTCAATAGCAATCTTGTCATATGCGGAGATGGGGTAGTACACCGGCACATGGAACGAATTGGTGTAGTAATCCCGGTCGGTAATCCCCTCCATGACGCCGTACTTCTCCTTGTCGATCTTGACAAACCGGCCCGACAGTCCTTCCGCGGGCGTGGCCAGCAGGGAGAAATTCAGGTTGCGCTTTCTGCTCTCCTCATCCATCCGGGCCCGCATGTGTCCGATGATCTCCAGGCCCAGCACCCGGGCCCGCTCGCTCTCCCCGTGGTGCTCCCCAATGAGCGCCTTCAAGGTCTCTGCCAGGCCAATGAAACCCACAGACAGGGTGCCGTGCTTCAGCACTTCCCGGACCTCATCATCCCAGTCCAGCTGATCCGAGTCAATCCAAACCCCCTGCCCCATCAGGAAGGGCGCGTTCTTGACCTTCTTCCGGCACTGGAACTCAAACCGCTCCAGCAGCTGATCCACGCACAGGTCCATCATGTGATCCAAGCTCTCAAAGAAGGTATTGATATCTCCCTTGGCCTTGATCCCCAGCCGGGGCAGGTTAATGGTGGTAAAGGACAGGTTGCCCCGCCCGTTGCAGATCTCCCGCTCCGGGTCCACCACGTTGCCAATGACTCTCGTCCGGCAGCCCATGTAGGCAATTTCCGTCTCCGGATGTCCTTCTTTATAATATTGCAGATTGAAGGGCGCGTCAATAAAGGAGAAATTGGGGAAGAGCCGCTTGGCCGAGCAGCGGATGGCCAGTTGGAACAGATCATAGTTGGGTTCCCCAGGATTGTAGTTGACCCCGTCCTTCACCCGGAAAATCTGGATGGGGAAGATGGGGGTCTCCCCATTGCCCAGGCCGGCCTCGGTAGCCAGCATGATATTTTTCATCACCATCCGGCCTTCCGGCGTGGTGTCCATCCCATAGTTAATCGAAGAGAACGGCGTCTGAGCCCCTGCCCGGGAGTGCATGGTGTTCAAGTTGTGGATCAGGGCCTCCATGGCCTGATAGGTCGCCCGGTCGGTCTCCTTGGTGGCCCGATAATGGGCAAAGGCCTGGCACTTGCGCATCTCCGCTTCATCCTGGCTGTAATGGGCCAGCAAAAAGGGCATCTCCGCCTGGAAATACTCCTCACAGTCCTCCAGCTTGGGATACAGGCCGGTCTCTTCCTTAATCTTCTGGATATTGGCCTTGATCTCGCTTTCAGGGTCTGTTCGATCCTCCAGCAGCATCACCGCCCGAGCCAGATTCTGGCGATAAATCCGCTGGAACGTCTTCCGCACTCCCATGGCCATGGAATAATCAAAGTTCACAATGGCTTGCCCGCCATGCTGGTCGTTCTGATTGGATTGAATGGCGATGCAGGCCAGGGCTGCATAAGAGGCAATGTCGTTGGGCTCCCGCAGTGTGCCGTGCCCTGTGGAGAAGCCCCCATCAAAGAGCTTAATCAGGTCAATCTGGGTACAGGTGGTGGTCCCCATAGGGGCAAAGTCCATGTCATGGATGTGGATATCCCCGCTGGTGTGGGCCCGGGCATGCTCCGGCTTCATCACAAACATCTGATAGAACTGCTTCGACCCCTCGCTGCCGTACTTGAGCATAGTGCCCATGGCAGTGTCTCCGTCGATGTTGGCGTTCTCCCGCTTAATGTCGCTGTCCTTGGCGGAGGAGAAGGTAATGTCCTCGTAAATTTTCATCAGGCGGGTGTTCATCTCCCGGGCCCGGTTCCGCTCGGAGCGGTAGAGGATATACGCCTTGGCTGTCTGAACATAGCCATTGTCCATCAGCACCCGTTCCACGATATCCTGGATATGTTCCACATCGGGGCAGTTTCCCCCTTCTACCTCCAGCACAGAGGCCACCTCATGGGCCAGCTTGGCCGCGGTCTCCTCATAGCCCGGTTTATAGGTGGCCTCAAACGCCTTGTTGATGGCGTCTGCAATCTTATTCTCATGGAAGGGGACCACTCTTCCGTCCCGCTTCCGAATCTGTTGTACCGTGGTCATCGAGCGTCTCTCCTTCTTATCCAAACTCCCATCTCCGCCGGGAGCATCTTGTGGTTTTCCTATCACAAAAACACACGATATTGTGTTTCCTTCGAATCAGCACCCACATCATAGCACCCGGGCACTGTCTCCGTCAAGACTTGTCTGGGAAAATTATTGCACAAAATTTAGGGTCCGTCTGTGACTTCGGCACCATGGCTTGTGTGCCCATGCGCCCGCTCCCGGCAGACTCCCCGCTTCCCAACGGCGCCCTGCTCTTCCAGGATTTCTTTCCCCAGCCGCCCAGGAGACCGACACGGGTTACACGCTGTCCGAAAATTGGTACTTCACCAAGAGATGACAGGGCAGAATCTCCTCAATCCGGGCCTTTGTCTGCTCAAATCCCGCCGGGATCCCCTCCACACCGGGAAAGGAAACCACCACCTCCAGCGGGTCCTCCGTCTCCTCCACCTGGGCCGGGATTCCACAGCCCCGGAGGGTATCGTTCATGGCCGCCAGGGTAAAGCTGTCCCCCCCAATGCGAAGCAGCGCGGCCACCGTCTGGCGCAGTTCTTCCAAGGTCTCCCCTGCGCGCTCCAGTCCCAGCAGCTCCAGCAGTCCTGTCAGCCCTTCCGCCTGGGCCGTGTACAGATTCATCTCCCGCTGGAGGAGGGCCACCTGCTCCGCCACCTGGTCCAGCGCCTCCCCTTCGCTCTGGAGTTCCCCCCACTGGAAGGAGCCCTCCCATCGGTAAACCCCCAGCGGGGCAAGCAGATCCCGCAAGTTCTGTCCATGACTCATCGCAGTTCCTCCACAGAGACAGACTCCAGCACCGGCAGCTGGTTTTCTGCCACCACCACATCGTTGGCCGGGCCTTCAATCCGGTAGTTGTCAACCCCCTCCACCTGGTAAATGCGCTGCCCAATCTGTGCCAGAAGAAGGTCCCGGCCCAGCATGCTTCCGTCAAACCAGGTCTCCATGGCCTCCTGTACCCGGGCAATCACCGGCCCAGGCAGCAGTCCGGGCTTTGGTTTAACAGAGAGAATGAGCCGTACTGCCACCGGTTCCGGCGCCAAAACCGCCACGTCCACCGCGATCTCCCGCTTCTGCTCCAACCGCTCCTGGACCTGCCTGAGGAGCTCTTCCCCCGGCAGACCCTCCACCCGGCAATGATCACATCCACCGTACCCATTCCCCGGTTTTTGGGCAGAACCCGCACCGCGGTCACCCCCTCCACCGCCAAGGCCTCCTGGGCATAGTAGGCTCCATTGGTGCCGTTGGGTAGCTGCTGGTAAGTGGCCAGAATCCGGGCCCGCAGTTCCTCGTCCCCTTCTTCCTCCCGCCCCCCTGTAAACGGGACCGGATTGGTACAGGCGGCCACCCCCACCGGCGCCACCGCCATGGTGCGGACCGTCCCGGCGGACACATTGCCCCCCGGCCCGGGTTCCACCGCCTGGGCCGGGAGGTCCACAGATAGCTCCCCCGCAGGCAGCACCCCGGCCTGGGTGGTCTCAAAAGCCACCAGCCCCGCCGTCATACACACCGTCCCTTGGGCAATCTCCAAATCCTCCTCCACCGCCTCCTGGACAGAGAAGCGGAGGGTCCCACTGGCCTGCCGGGCAGGGTTTCGGGCAATCCCCCGCAGAAACCCATGTTTTTCCAGTTCTTCCCCTGTGGCCGTCTGGGGAAAACACTGCCGGCAGGTCCAGGCCAGCTCCTCATAGAGCCCATAGACCTGTGCCGCCAGGGCATACATCCGCACCGCCATCTCTCCCGTGCCGTTGGGTTCCATTCCGGTCTCCTGAGAAAACCGATCCATCATCTCCCGGTAAATTTCTTCCACTGTTTTCATATGCTTCCCGCCTCCTGTCGGTCCTCTTGCCTGTCCTGCCACCCCAGCGCCGCCGCGTCCAGCACCGCCTGCATGGGTTCTCCCTGCCACTCCAGTTCCACGGTCAGCGTCCGGGTTTCCTCCGTCCAAACCGCACCCAATACCCGCAGGTTTTCCTCCCCCGCCAGGGCCTCCGCGGCATAGCTGGCCCCCAGTGCTCCCCGGGCCGAGGGCCGCGCCCGAGACAGCAGATACAGTCGGCTGCCCACCTCCGGCAGCAGGGGAAATCCGCCCCGACGGGCTGTGAGCAGAAAGAGAACCCGCTCCAGTACCCCTGCCCCGCCCGTGGCAAGGGCAAAGCCCCCCGCTCCATCGGGGCGGTAATCCCCTTCCCGCAGCTGGGTCACCGTCATCCCCTCACCTCCTGTCCCTGGAGCCACAGCGACCCCTCCACCTCCACCCTTCCCTGGAGCTGGATGGTCCCCTCCTTCGTCAGCCGAATCCCCGCGCCTGGCGCCACGGAGATCCACACCTCTCCGGGCCGGATGCTTTCCTCCACCTGGCCACCCACCACGCAGGGGGCCTCCTCCGGCCCGCTCTTCACCACCAGCACCGTCTCTCCCCGGTCAGGAACCCAGTGATACCCGCCCGGCAGACAAACCCGAACCCGCCGGCGTTCCCCCGCCAGAGACACCCCCACTGTGTCTCCGGATAACGTCACTTCTCCCCATTCTGCCCCAGGCTCCTGCAGCCGGGTTTCCTGCTGTCCTCTTGCCATCCACATGAGATTGCCTCCTTTTCTCTCCTTTATAAAACCCCCTGAGGGTCTCCCAGCACCAGGGTGGTCTCATGCCCCAGTTCCCCCAGGCAGACCCGGCTCTCTCGCACCCGATACGTTCCATTCCCGCTCCATCCCGTTCGGGTCAGCCGCACCAGGTCCCCTGGCCAGGCGGCAAAGGGCAGCGCCACCGTCACTTCTATGACCAGCCTCTCCGCCGCCGACCGGTCCAACTGGAACTTCGCCTGATACCGCCGGGCCTGAAAGCCGGTGTCCTTAGGCAGCAAAATCACCCGGCTGCACTGGCCTCCCCGCCGCCGAAAGTCCTCATTGAACTCTGTCTGCCGGGTCCACCCCGTCACATCTTTTACCGTGACCTGGGACAATACCCCATACCGCTGGTCCCGCCGGACCACCCTCGTCACCGGCGCGGTCTCATCCAGCGCCGCCGGGGTTTTATCCTCCCAGGGGTGGAGCGCCAGCTTCCCCGCCCGGGTAAACTGCGGTGTCACGCCTGCATAGTAACGGGCAAATGTATACAGGACCTTCCAGCAGCTGCTCCCCGAAGCCACCGAAAAGCCCTGTACCGCCGGCAGCGACACTGCTTTTTCCAGTCCAACTCCATAGGGGGTGACATACCGCCGCAGAATTTCCGCCAGCGTCGCCTGTCCATAGTCCGCCGCCTCCGCCTGATTGTCCAGCAGCAGCGCCTGGAGCCCCCGCCCTGTGATCTCTGCCACACATCCAGCCGGAGACCACTGGGTTTCACATTCGTCAATCACCCCGAAAAACAGCGTCTCCCCCTTCTCGGTCACCCGCAGCCGGGTTCCATCGGCCAGCCGGCTCTCCTGCCCCGCCGACCACAGCGTCTTCACCCAAACGCTGTCACAAGGGGTGCCAAGCCCATAGTTCAGCCGCCAGGCCACCGGCGTGGGCAAGGTGTACTCCGTCCCGTCATAGCAAAGCATGGTCCATTCCATTCCCTCACCCCCTCACCCGCAGACGCTGTCCCGGCTGGATCACATTGGGATTCTTGATCTGCGGATTCAACACCAACAGTTCCCCCAGGGTCATGCCCCAGGCCCGCGCAATGCCCCACAGGGTCTCCCCCCTCTTCACCGTGTGCCACAGCGCTCCGGCACCGCCACTCCGGGCCGTCTGGTTGTGGGC
>ERZ826764.3271-NODE-3271-length-13396-cov-2.699573_pt1 | contig 13396 bp, 15 predicted proteins | sample MGYA00519870_ERZ826764 | MGnify/ENA primary metagenome ERZ826764 (study PRJEB31778, sample SAMEA3449239) | human gut metagenome | biome: human gut; feature: human-associated habitat; material: faeces | place: United Kingdom | collected 2010/2012 ...
CTTTTTGCATGCAATAAAATAAATAGAAAGGAAAAAGATAGAAGGATACTAAACACGAAGATAAACACTTGTCCAAGATATGTAATCTATAATGTCAACACAGATGCATCAGGAAACGTATTTTTAAATACTTCAAAGGACGGTCATCAGATTTTGGGCGCATTCCCATTATACGGAAATATTAGAATCACAGCAGTTGGGTACTACAATGGAGCTTATTATGCATTTTGTAATGATTTCGATGGCGGTTCTTGTGCTAATAGGGCTGTTACCATTGGAGTATTGTATGTTGATTAATTCAATCTCATAAAATCAATATATGAAAGATTGGCATTATTTACAATTTCAATTGTCTTTCCTGAGTACATGGTGACTTTGAGCTTACTTCCACTGATGATAACAGGATAAGAAATGCTTTGATATGAATCAATCATTCTAAACCATGGATTCGCTATCATTTTATCATCTACTTCGATATGTAATGCCACCCCCAGAACATTTGAAGTTGATGCTTCAAGATTTGCAAAAAGGTTGATATTTACTAAATATGTGCCTTTGGGGAATGTATAGTAATGTTTATAATCAGTTGCACTCACATACTGTACTCCAACAATGTTGCTCCATGCAGTCCCACCGATTGCAAGCCCTGAATAATCACCAGAGCTTCCAGGTACATAAAATTTACCTACAGCATAAAAACGAGCAGTTTTTCCTAAATTCGTGTTTAGTGTATTGATTCCCAATTTATCTTTCAAATAAGTGAACAGTTGTGAAAACGTTATTTTCTTTAATACATTTCCTTCACCGACAATCATGGTATCGGTCTCTGCCGGTGTTGCCTTTGCGGTTAGTGCCGACATTAATATTGTTTTTAATGATTCTGCCATATAATCACCTCTATTCTTTCACTCTCAGCATCGAACCACCAGAAGTGGCAAGTGCTGAGCCATCACTTGTGCCTAATACATACTGGACGTTCCGAACATCAACAGCAATCGCATATTTCGCCCCTGTCTGAACTGATGTAGGGCTTATGCTTGCACCGGCTATATAAATGTTTGCATCTGCCATGCATATCACCCTTTCACTTTGATTTTATAATTATCTACCCACGTTTCATCTGCAATTTTATATATGAATCTCAGACAATAGATTCCTGTTTTTTGTGGCTCAATTAACGCATCTAGCGTATGCTCGTTGATATTGCAGTTTCCTTGATCTTCTACAGTCTCTGTTTCAGCATCTGTATCAACGAAAATCAATTCGTAATCCGCTGAAATGATGGAGAAAGGGATGTCTACACCGCATACCGGCTCTACTTTACTTTTAAATCGGATTTTTTCTCCCAAATCCATTATTGTATTGCTATCTACGTATCTAATTGCCATGTCCTCTCTCCTTTCAGCATATTTTATGTCCGCTGAAACATTGCTTTACAATCTCTGCCGTCAGCTGGTTCAGATTCAACAATGAACTGTATTCAATGTTCTCTGATTCTGCCGTGTATCCTCGTGGCACGAGCTTTCCGGCAATTTCGTGCCCTGATATCAGAAACAGTACAGTGGCGGCATAAGCTGTTAAGCCGCCACTACTTTCTGCATAGACTTCTATGACGTACTGTCCATCTTTATCGGCAGGGACTATTGCGTCCCAGATTTCGAGATCCGATCCCTCTCGTCTCTGGAACTCAATAGTGAACTCATTACACGAGCCATATACTCTTGTAATCATCAGTCATCAGTAACTGTTACGGAGATCACGTAAGTCTTGCCTGCATCGACCGGATTAGGCGTTACACTTGCGGCTGTGATCTTCGGCGGGTTCGGGTCATACTTGACAGTTCTGGTAATGGTTGTTGTCTTACCGGCACTGTCTTTCGCAACGATATTAATTGTATTTGTTCCTGCGGACAATGTAACCGTAGTGCTGAATGCTCCGTTGCTACCAACCGTTACAGATGCACCGTTGACCGTTACCGTAACAGGAGATGAGGTTGCATCATTGGTTGTACCAGATACAGTGATCGTGCTCTTGTTGGTAACGTATCCATCAGACGGAGAGGTTACGCTCAGTGTCGGTGGAACGGTGTCAATCTTGAACGTTACAGATTTCTGAGAAGCAGCATTTCCATCGTAGTCGGATGCGTCAAACCTAATGGTATGAGAACCGTCGGTAAGCGCTGTTGCCGGTGTGTACGAACAATTGTAACCACCGGTTACAGCAGTCTTTGTAATGCCGTCAGTAATCTTACTTCCGGAATCGATTGTGATACCGATAGTAGACGGATTAACACCAGAATCATCATCTGTGACGCTCCATGTGATAGTCGGTTTGTTATTGGTAAGTGTTGCGGATGCAGTTGGATTGGTGACCGTGATTACCGGTGCAACCTTTTCTTTAACGGTTAATCTCAGCGAACTACCGATTGCGGAATCTGTCGCATCTTTGGTGGTCACGTTTCCAGCGTCGTCCGTTGCCTTGATTGTTATTCCGTAATAATGTCCACTCTGGCTGTAACTGGACCTACTTGGTGCTGTTACTGTGGTTTCATATTTACCCGTATTACTGTTATAAGTAAGGGTATAAGTCTGACCATTTACAATGGCTTGTACTTGCTTTACTGACATTTATGTACCTCCATTTCATAATTCATTCTATATTTAACTTTTCGCAAAGTTTATTAATAAGTTTCTCCTGTTGGTCAATTTTCTTTTTCTGAGCTTTTATCATTGCAAACATAGCCGGAATCATGATACGTTCATTCCAGTTCTCAGCTTTGCCGTCTATGTGGTCAACTGCCAGAGGGAAATACTCGTCCACATCTTCCGCGCGAAACATCGGAAACTCAACCCCGACACGTTCATCGTGTTCCTCGAGATATCCGTCTTTGTACCGCGCCATTATTGGTTCGATGTTGTATAGGTTCTCGATGAATTCTTCTGTCAACGGGGCTCCAAGAATCTTGTATCGTTCGGATGATGAACTATATTTTCCGAGCTTATAGGAATTGATGTCTATGTATGCGTTGTATCCGGTCGTAACTGTAGGGTAATCGTATACTCGAATTCCCCCTCGACATGATAATTCTTTTTGGAACTCTGCGTAGAAAAAATCACCTGTAGCAAGAGCTTTTTTCACTGTAAATACATCTGATATTTTCAACATATCCGGTATTAAATTTCCGCTGTAGCAATTAAGTTCATTAAAAGAGCCATAGCTTGCATCAATGCTTAATCCATCGCTCCAATCAATTGACCATAATTCTAGCTCAGTTATTTCAGTATCCACTGTATTATCAAAAAATTTCTCCATGTTGACAGGGAATATTCCATCGCTCGAAAACTGAACACCTGTATATTTCATATACTTCGAATTTTCTTCGTAGCTTGTGAATGCAGTGTATCCAGAGCGGTCAATCAATCCTTTAACTGCACCATTGTCATCTTTGATTTTCAGATAGCCATTCCCGTTTTTGGCTCCACCCAAGGTTGCTGCATTACCCATGATTGCATCAAAGCTGATGTATAGATGCCCGTTGATGTAGTACAATCCTTTGAACTCACCATCGCCAGATAGGATTTCGACAATCTGTTCTTGTGTTAGATTGCTCACATCAATCACTACCGCAACGCTCTGCATATCCATCAATGTCGTAGTACCGCCGGAGGCATACAGCTTACACCGAATGTTTGTAACATCCCTAGGGATTCCGACTGTAGTTCCGTTTCCATCAGTGACCGTCTGTCCACTTCCATCAGTCAAAATTGAGTACAGGTAATGTTTGACCGTATCTTCATCCGCTGAACTGGTGTAAATAGTTTTCCATGTGTTACCATCAGTAGTCTCTTCGATCACGAATCTGCCACTATACGGATGTCGCTCCGCTTCGTTTCCGTCACGATAGTATGCCTTGAATTCCAAGAAGTTCGGGCTGATAACCTTATCTGCTCCACGTTTCAGTACATTACAGGACGGCTCAATGATGTAAGTTCTTCCCGGTTTTCCGTCAGCCCCCGGCTTACCGTCTGCGCCGGGTTTTCCATCGGCTCCTTGCTCTCCCTTAATTTTGCTCCACGTATATTTCGTTGGGTCAGTGGAATCCTCTTTTGTGGTATCTGTATACTGACCGATATACAGTTTATTAGTTCCATCAGAAACCGAAAAGCCTGTCTTTCCATCAGCACTGTTCGCGTAGGCAATATGTAGATAATACGTCTTTCCGTCTGTGCCGTTCGTTCCAGCAATACCATCTTTACCATCAGACCCCTCGAATTTTGACCACGTATATTTCTTCGGGTCTGTGCTGTCATTCGGTTCATAGTCTACATAAGTACCTATATACGTGGACGGAGTTTCAGTCATCTGACTAGATGATGTCGGATTTGCCACGGAACTATATTTGATGTGGAAATATGATGTCTTGCCGTCTACTCCATTTGTTCCATCTTTGCCATCTTTTCCGGGAACTCCTTGTTCGCCTTTTTCGCCTTGCAAACCATCCAGCCCATTGACTCCGTTCTTTCCAGCTTTAAGCTTGGCAATCGTGAATCTTCTTGTGATGGACAAGGTTTGCAGGTAAGTGGCTTTAATATCCACCCATCCGTTATCAGCTATCAGTCCTGTGACTGTATAGGTGTGCGTATTGACATCCCAAGAGCCGGTCACGCTGTCGGATTTCGTAATCGTGTAACTGCAATCATTGGTTACATCCTGTGAGCCATACATAACTGACGCTGTGGTTGCCACTGTTGGAAATGTTGGAATATTGCCATCTGCATCGGATGTAATGCCCTGATACTCATTTGAAAGTGTTAGGGTCATGTTCTTGGCAGATGCAATATTCTCATCCATAGATGCTAGCTTTTTAGATAGTGGCATTCCTCCGATAGTCAGTGTATCAGGATCCATATATACAGACTTTTTGTCCATGTCAACTTCGAATATAGTTTTTCCGTCAGAATCTTTTACTGTCAATGCCCCGGCATTAATCCATTTTGCATTGACACCAATTACGTTTAGTATTGCAGCGATCATAGTGCCATCAACCAGCCAGCCAGAATTCCAGGTCTTTCCGCCATCTGTTGACATTCCCCAGCCTGCTGCACTAAATTTCACTACGATCGTAGCTTCGGACAATTCGGGTTTATCGCAAAAATAAAGAATGGTACTTCCATCTTCCATTGTTTCATGGATTGGAAAAAGACCATTCTTTGTTTTCATCGCTTCCTGCAGATTGTCAAATGCAGTATCCCACTCTGTTTTCTGTCTTTTGAGATTTGCTCGCAGTTCCTTGTAAACTTTAGTAGCCTGACTATATCTCGTACTTGAGAGGCGCGTAGGTGCTTCAGCACCAGATATCAGATTCTGTGATGTATGAGCCGTATACTCCACATTCGTGAAGATTGTTTTGTGGTACCGTTTTTTTGCATCGATCACAAGGCCAAGGTCACCCGCTTCCCGTGCGGGATCTGCAGGTGTGCTGATTGACATTGGACGAAACTGTATTCCATTTAAACGTTCACCCAGATATGCAGCCACAGTTGCTCCACTTCCATCTTGAATCAGCTTGTTTCCGGAGATTTCCAAAACATATCCATCTGAACCGTATTGATGAGTTGTTTCCTCTGCACTATCTCCATCTTCCTCGCCCACGCGAATCCCAGTAATCACTACATCGTCTGTCTGTATCGTTGAGCCTGTTAAAAGATCGCTGATTTTTAAAATCTCATCAGTATCGTTGGCATCTATTATATTTAAATTACCATTTTTTAATGGTATTTCTATAACTGTACTAATTTCCTGACCTTTTGAATCTAATATCGCATTTCCAGCAATATCAGTCCAGATCGTATCTTCCTTTCGAGCCCAGGTCGCTTCCAGGAGATCTGTGTTGTACCACCGCGCGGACAATTTTCCAAATCGATCAATCCTGAAGAACTTACATGCAATCTGGCCTACCCACTGCAATACCTGCCGGAAAGTCAACGCAGAGTCATCTGGTCGGTTCTGTACAATAAAATTATCATTGTCAAAAGTTGCTGTATCTGATGCCAGGGTAACTCCGCAGCAGCTGCAGGCATCCCTTACTATGGTTCCAAGGGTAGCCGGATATACAAGTTTGCTGAGGGAATACGGCTGATCAAACTTGGTCATATCATCAAAAGCCTTTACAGATATCGAATTGCCAGACTCTTCCCCTGGTTCCGCTGTGAATTTACCTTTATCCAGCCACTCAACAGACCCATTCAATAATTCCAACCCTACTTGTGCAGTTATTACGGCACCGTTGAAGTCATGCTCATCAAATCTTCCATCAATATTGTTTATCTTCAGTGTTAACTGCTGTGCTATCGCCGCGCCAAGGTCGAAGCTGCTTGTGTTTGAAGTACCATCAGATATCTGAAATGTATAGATATCCAGATCTTCCACAGTGTCGTTGCTTCCGTCTGGGAAATCAATGATCGCTTTGTGGTAAAATATTCCTTTTTCTTTTAAAGCTTCTTTGTAAGCTGCAGTTGTCTTTATCATCCTGTCACCTCTGAATAATATCTACAGATACAGATCTGTACCAATACAAGCCATCTCCAATATCTCCTAAATGTTCTTTGCTCAGCGTACCTCGGTAGCTTTGTATCGTGATATCAATTCCATCATCACGAAATGAGAACGGAAAGAATCCTGGAACCAACGTATTTTTAATCGTTTTCACCTGTGCTTCTGTCAGAAATTCCCATTTTATACTTAAATTTTTCTTCTGTGCAACTACTGCTCCAACCATTAATCCTGCCAATGTACGACCGGTATCAGATGTCCATATGATCTCATCATTTACGCTCAATGATGTTGGTGCCGGAAGCGTAGTGCTCCCGGACCATAATATTTTCTTTGCCATATCACTTCACCTCCACTGAGTTGTATCTGATGCCCATGGCTGCTTTTGCTTCCTGTGTTGCTTTTGCAATCTGTGTGGAGTCCAAGTAGAATCCCATATCGGTCAATGCTGCAACAATCCGCATCACAGCACGATTTATAATTGATTCCAGTTCTGCTTTGCTTACGCCAGTTCCGCCTGCTGCCAGAGCTGCTTCAATTGCCATCTTTTTCAGTTTGTCTTCCGGTGCCACGACCTCTCCCTGATGCAGGTTGTCGCCAATCATGGCCAACTGCGGAGTATTCGGCTTCACATAACCGCCATTCGCCAGATGCGGAATAGTCGGAACTCTAGGAAGAGACATTCCATAATGGCCATAATGTCTTGTTCCAGTGATAGGGTTGGTAAAATCATAGCTGAAAGAAAATGCGTTTTCTATCGCAGACAGTCCGGAATTGAGTTTGTGCATTAAATTATTAATTATGTCAATCACGGCATTCAGCGGAGTCTTTGCCAATGTCACAAGGGAATCGAAAATTCCCTTAAAGATATCTTTAATTCCGGACCACGCCTGCTTCCAATTTCCATGAAATGTACCTTTTATGAAAGTTATGATTCCATTAAAAATCGTCTTGGCGTCTCCCCAAATACGCTTCACAGATTCCAAAAATGTATTCAGGACTGTTCCCAACAGACCAAAGCTCTGCGACCAGTTTGTCCGAAAGATCCCCTTCACATAATCAATGAATGGCTGGAAGATGTATTTCTTCGCAAAGTCAAAGATTGATGTTGCAATTGTCTTGAATCCCTGTAAGATTTCTTCAATTCCCTGCCAGCATTTCGAGAAATCATTTGTAAATACACCGGTACAGAAATCAATGAAACCACCCAGAATATCTGTAATTCCCTTAATCACATCACCTGCAACTGCCAGAAGATCTAAAATAAGCTCTCCAAGGCCTCCAATGATCGGTCCAAGAACCGGCATTACATTGTTAACTATCCATTCGATACATGGAACCAGTGCTGTTTCCCATAATGCTTTTAGATTCTCAAATACTTTACCAAGCAATTCAAGAATTCCATCCAGTGCCGGCTGAACATGTTCCTTCCATACAGAGCTGAATTTATCTGATATATAGTCCAGATATGGTGAAAGATATGTATTATAAGCATCAAGGAATGTTCCAAGGATATCCGATATGCCTTGTGTGATGGAGTCAACAAAGGGTTTGAAATACTGATCATAAACTGAATTGATTTTGTCGAATGTATCAGTAAAACTCTGTGAAAGAGCATCAAACGTAACTCTCCAACGTCCAAGCATGTTCTCCAGTGTTTCGGAGATCTTGTCTGTATTCTGGATGACCGGAACAGTAAAAAGTGATACAAAATCTCTTTTGAATTTAACTGCCAAATCTGCAGCTCCAAGAAATCCATCTGCAAATACCTGGATGATATCTGCAGTGATTGCCTTGGCATCATCTCCTGAAAAAACATCAAAGATATCTGCCAGCGCAACGCTGAAATCTCCTGAGAGTTTCGCAATCTCACCTGTCGCATCAAATAATGAAACAATGCGCTTTTTGATATAACCTTTGCTCTTTGCAAGGTATTTATCAACGCCTCCAACAAGATTGTCTGCCAGCGTAAGCCCGATTCTGGCCGTAGAACCAGTAATCTTGCCAAAAGCAAGAGCGATATTATTTGCGCATCGATTTGCCGCATTTACAACTGCTGTATCCGTGAAGATCTCTTTCAGATTTTTACCAATATTCTTTACAGATTTATTGATGGAATCTATCTTTTTCTGAGAATCGCCAAATCCAATTTCAAAACCCTTCTTGAACAGTTTTGCAAGTTCCTGGCAACGTTTCTGCAGAGCAGATAACTTTTCATCTGTCTTATCGATGACTGTATCGCCATCAGCAAGCTTTCCATAATCAACTCCATTCCCTGCCGTTCCTGTACTGCCTGTCGATGGTGAAGTTCCTGAAGATGATGTACTGGACTGCGAATCAAGTTTGTTGATCTGGTCGAATCCCATAAGGGATTTCATTTTCTTTGCTGCATTCTGTGCTGCCTTGCCAGCTTTATTGGTATTGTTAGTCAGATTAGAAGCTGCATCAGAAGCACCGTTAAGGCTGTCACCTGCATCTGCTGCAGAAGCAGCTATCTCTGATACACCATTACTGCCGCCATTGCTGGCTTTATTCCCTGTAATCAGTTCCGTAAATGCTTTAAATGCATTCGCCAGCGTAGCAAGTTTACCGATTGCAATGTTGATCACCTTGATTACCGGGGTAAACAGATTGATCAGTCCCTGTCCAATCGTAGCCATGAGTGATTGCGTCTGCAGGCTCAGAATCCTGCACTGGTTGGCCCACGAATCAGACGTACGGGCAAAATCGCCCTGTGCTGCAGACAGCTGGTCCTGAACGAACTGATATCGTAGAGCTACTTTTTCCGCCTCAGTCATTGCCGAGGTTGTTTTACCAAAGCCATTTGCCATGGCATAGGAATCAAGAGCCGTTTGTGTCATTACGACACCGAGATCTTTCAGCGATTCCGTCTCACCAGTAAAGACCGATTTCAGCTTTGTATAAGCCTCATCCTGCGATAAATTGTAAAAAGATGCTACATCACCAGCCAGACCAGTCAATGTTGTTCCCATGTCATAGGCTTGTTTTTCGGAAAATCCGAAAGCTTTCGCCATGGCACCGAATGTACCGGTGTACTGTTTCGCCATGGTCTCTGACAGACCAAAGCTTTGTGCAGCGCTCTTTGCAAATTTATCGACCTCTGAGGTCATGTGCGGGAAAGTAACATCTACAACGTTCTGAACCTCTGCAAGATCAGATCCAAGCTCTAGGCACTGTTTTCCAAAATCAACCAGCTTTTTTATGCCGAAAGCAGTCGTAAGTGCGGCACCTGTTTTTTTTGCCAGACCGGTTATTCCGGCCATCTGACTCTCGAATTGATTTTTATTTACAACCAGATCAAGTCCGATCTGTCCAATACTTGTAGCTGACATATATACCACCTGCCTCTGTCGCGAGGACATCGGCACAGTGGCACTACTTGTCCTGGTTTATCTTTATTTCAAATTCTTTCTTGCAGTGCCTTGCCTGACACTTAAAAAAGACACCCCGGCATCTTGCCTCCGGGGTGTACTGTACTTTCTGCTCATGTCCGCAAAAAGGGCATTTTACTTTTAATCTTTCAATTTTTAATCACCTCCAAGGCCTGCCATACGCATAAATGCCATTTTCATCGCATCAAGCTGCGCATCCATCTGTTCTTTTGTTGTATGATTCTTTATAAATTCTGCATGTTTCGATTTCCATTCGTTGCGGATCCGATGTTGTTCCGGTGTGAAATTCTCCAGATACTCTTTCCGGTCTTCTGCGCGAACGGAAACAATCCTTCCAAGAGCTGTATCCGGGGCAATACCAACAAGAAGATCTCTGAACTCTTCCCATTTCATTCCTTCTGGAAGCTCTCTGGATAAACGAATCCCGTACTGTGATTGAAAAGATGATATGATTAGATCAAAATCATCTATCAGATCATAGTACGGGTCACTGCTCTCCCTTGTCTTCTCCCATGACCAATTCCATAGCAGACTGAATAATAGTCATCAAAGAATTTGCTGAAAGTTTCTTTCCATCTTTCTCCATCTTGCAGATCTTCTCTACATCTTCTGGGGAAAAGATAAGCTCCAATGCTTCTCCAACCGCCTGCAGTTCAGAATTCTCTGCGAATACTCCCATCAGCCGGAGTATTGTCTCCGCATCTGATTTTACTTCTACTTCCAGATCTCCGATCACAATGATCGGATTGGATTCAAAATTCAGTTTGTCTGTAATGTTGATTTTTTTCGCCATTTTTCTATCTCTCCTTTTTTCCACGCAAAAAAATCCCAGGATTACACTGCTGGTACTAAAGTTGGCTTGCCATTGCTGATCACGTCAAATTCCAGTGCGCCTACATTTGTAGCATCGCCGCCACCGCAGTTCTTTACATCAAACACAGCGTTCGCCCATGATACGCTCGTACCATCCGGGAAAATCCACTCAAAATACCCTTCTGCGTCATGTCCATTCTTGAACTGTTTACCTGCTACAAAGTCGTTTCCGGTATCTCCGATGTTTCTCTTGCCGTTAAGCGTAATAGTAAGGGCTTTGGCTGTCATTAATGCTCTCTGCCATCCTTCTGTATCCATTGGAGTCCAAGTTTCTACCCCATTGGAAAAAGACGGTGAGAAGGTCTCCAGATCTGCTACAGTTGTAGCGGATTCTTTATCAGCGCCAAGCTTAAACTGATTGGCTGATACAGGAAATACGTTAGTTGTTTTTCCTGCAAACTTCTGAAGATTCATTTTCATTCCTTTTTACCTTCTTTCTTCTTCTCAAAAATAAAAGCTCCTTCTATGACCATTTCATAAATACCGGCATCATCCGTGCCGACATCTTGAATTGGATAAAGGGGCTGAAAAAACTTAATCGTTTCATTGTTGATTGTTGCATCTCTCATGGCTCTCAGTTTCTCAAACAGCTCTGTAGCCGCTTCTTCTGTATCTCTTGGAGATTTATTCCAATGCACCAATATAGTCACGTATTTCTCGCCGTAGCCTTCCAGAGATGGTCCTCCGAGAGTTGCGTGATACGGATACTGGCGCTTGCTATTGTATGCTCCAACAGACTTATCTTCCTTGTCTGAAAGTTTTCCCATATACACGTGTTCCGCAATGCCAAGAGAATCGATATAATCTCTTACGTCTGCTAACATCATACGCCCGTCAACCTCCTATAGATTTCTTTGAATGCCTTAGCCGCGAAATCAGCTTCTTTACCACCCGGAAGCCAGTCTGTATACCATTTGCCACGGGCATTCGGGTTCTCTCCAGTCTGAAAATGATATTCCGGATGGAAATACAGACGGCGGGCATATGGAGTACTGGATATAATTGATACCTTTCCATGACTGCTTTCTGATCTGTCCAGGAACGTGCTTTCATTCTGGAGATTACCTGTATCTCGTGGAAATACCTGTGCTTGCACAACTTCCGTATGAAGTGCTTCTGCGGTCTGCTCTAAAGCAGTTATCTGTGCATCGGTCAGCTGTCGGATTTTCGGCAGATTCAGTTTTATCACGGAATTCACGTTGATCAGATTGCTCATACCAGCATCACCTCAGTATAATTTACAGATCCATCCGGATTCCTTGCTTTTGTCCCCTGCTCGATTCGTCTTTTCACTCCAAATATCGTAGCGGATCCACCAGAGATAACCGGCAGATCTGGACAGATGTCACCCGGAAACAGCGCCGTGCCGGTAATCTGTATCAATTTCTTCTCTGCTGTCAGAACTGTTCTTGCTTTATCCTGGTAATTACACTTTCCGGAATACTCTATGGCCTTAAGTGGTTCTCCGTACTCGTTCAAACCTTCTCTCTCAAAGCTACAGGTGATATCTGTCTTGCAGAGCCTTTTAGGGACTAAACATGGATATCTCATGTGATCACCTCGCTAACATACAGCATAATCCAGTTTGCTGCAACAGTGCATACACATCACGCTTCATCGCCACGCCTTTATCCGTGAACACATTCCAACTGCTGCCGAACTGTGCAGATACACTGTTGATACTGTACGAAGACAGCACACTGTTGATCTCATCCGCATTCTCATACTCAAAATCTGCCTGCATGCATACGACTTCCCGGATGATTTCCTGCTGGAATTCTGTAAGGGAAGAAAATCCCTGACTCACAATACGGTTGTAAGTCAGGGAATCAATGTGCCTGGATGCCTGTTTCAAAGCTTTCTCTATTTTTTCTTCCGGAATAATATCACCATCATGCTGATTTTGATAATAATCTTCGGTTACATATGATTTGTAGGACATGTATTCACCTCAAATCACTCTTCCGTTGCTGTATATTCCTCAGTATCTACATCGGCATAAACACTGTCAATCTTACCGTCGCGTCCATTCGGAAATACAAATACATCAGAGAAAGATCTGTTCTGATACAGATATCCATCTCCTTTTGTATGTGTACCTGGTGCAAAATAATAGATACTGTTGATCTTCGGAACTGTCTTGCAGGTCTGTCCGCATGCAATAAGTACGTTGATCTTATGGCTGCCCGGTGCTTTTTCATAATAAGTGCTGAGACTTTCTTTTACAGGGCTTTCCACTTTTGAATAGCTCTGCTCATCAGATGTTGTATAGTACTCTTTGCCTTTTACAATATCTGCGTCCTCAGTCTTTTTATATACCGCTCCGGTCGGTGCAAAACCGCCATCTTTCGGATTCCAGTCAAATGCGTCATAAAAACGCTCATCGTCAATAACTTCCATGATCGGTACTCCGTCAATGTCAGTTACTCTAGTCTCGATTCCCATGCCGCCTTCTGCAATCTGTGTTATCTCGATCTTACGTGTGAACTCAGTAGACTGCTCCAGGGCATCCATGATCTCACTGCGTACATACATAATCAGCGAACCCTGTGCTTTGT
>ERZ826764.3273-NODE-3273-length-13388-cov-3.471837_pt1 | contig 13388 bp, 13 predicted proteins | sample MGYA00519870_ERZ826764 | MGnify/ENA primary metagenome ERZ826764 (study PRJEB31778, sample SAMEA3449239) | human gut metagenome | biome: human gut; feature: human-associated habitat; material: faeces | place: United Kingdom | collected 2010/2012 ...
GACACCTATACGCACATCACCAACGATATGCAGCGAGGCGCGGCAGAGAAGATCGGCGGCTTTATGGAATCGGCCACGGCAGCCAACGCCCCGGAGCCTCCCGACCCGCCGGAGGAGAACCGGTGCAAGGTGATACCGTTCGAAAGGGTGGGGTAAGTAATGTAAAACAGCCACAGATAGAAGCGACTCTATCTGTGGCTGTTCACACTATTGCATATCAAGATTAATAGAATCTGTTTCTCTGTTCTTGATGTATCTGGTCTTCTTTGTAGGCGGCCATGATTCGCTGATATTCCTTCGGGTTATCATTTTCGCAGTCCAGTGTAACAATTCGGTCAACGTACGGCTTTAATGGTTCAGGGCTGTACCAAGGCTCTTTTATTGTGAGATAAATGATTTTTTTCGTCTTCTGCCGTTCTGCCATTTCATGTAGCATTTGAATCTCTTCTGGATTTTTCGTAACACTTTGCATCGGCCATACAATCATGAAGTCAAACGCATAATTGTCGTATTTATTGCTACTGCTCCTGGTGGATAGATTGTCGAAATAGATAGTAAGGTTCGACAATTGCATGGACTGTCCATACTTTTTAGGAACTTTTACTTTGGAAAGACCTGCCCAACGGAAGAAATCCTCCATCCCATCCTTTGTGGTATGAATAAGAAAGATTAGACCTTTAGACCTCCCTCGAACATTCAGTGCTTTTAGAAGTGTCCGGTGTTTTTCTTCGTCGGCTATGCCGCAGATCAATAGCGTTTTCTCTGTCTCATTATTTAGGAAGCTTGCAATTTGCTTATAGGCGTTTTCTACATCAGACATGAAAATCCTCCTGATAAAACACTATCACAATGTGATTGGTTGGTAATTTTTTTAGCTGTACCTGACAATACAAAAACTACTATAAACCATTATAGGCGCTAAAAAGGAAAAACTCAAGTTTCCGTCGTGTCTGTGGCGAAATACCCGAGTTACACCCGTTAGGGATGGGTTAGGGATTTTGCGGTTTTCGGCGTTCCTCCGTACCGAGGTTGCAACCGCCATTTTACCGCTCTGACCACAATTGGGATGTGGTCAAGCACGCTTCAAAAATTGAACTAATAACGCAGAAAAACCGCCTAAAAAGGCGGTTTTTCTGGGAAAGGTGGTCCGAGTGACAGGATTCGAACCTGCGGCATCCTGCTCCCAAAGCAGGCGCGCTACCAACTGCGCTACACCCCGATTGAAAAACAACATCTATTTTTCAGTTTTCTTATCGCAATGATACACAAATTATGTAAGCACATAATAAAGTGTATAGCTTTATTATTATAGTGAAAACCACATAGAAAGTCAATATCTCCATGGAAAAGACTTGCAATTTAAGGAAAGGTTCGTTATAATGAGTAGCGTAAATTTACTGAAGAACTCTATATTCCGATAAGATTTTGTAAATGCGGGTGTGGCGGAATTGGCAGACGCACAAGATTTAGGTTCTTGCGCTGCAAAGCGTGCAGGTTCAAGTCCTGTCACCCGCACCAGTTGAGCCTGGACGCAATTCGCGTTCCAGGCTCGGTTTTTTTATTATGCCTTTTCGCTCGCGTTTGTAGCGGGTCTTTTTTGTAGCGTAATCCCATGCAGAGTATTATTAAAGGATCTAAAAAGTTCTTTTGATAATACTCCTCATTTTTTATTCCCTAATCTATATAGCGGTCTGTGCGGGGGCGTAGCTTAATGCTACGCCTTTTCTCGTTTCCAAAAGGATGTCCCGCTCGGGGATTTTCCGGTCATCCGGCACCTATCCAAGAGAAGTCCAGCCGGATATAATGGGCAGACGAACCATGGTGGAGCCCGGAATGGTGGTTGTCGCAGCGGAAGGACTCGATATTATGGTTAAAATGGAAATTAAAATCTGGCTGCTTCATTTCTTTTTCAAATCTAAAGAAATAATTGTTCTCTTTTGGGATGTTGCCTGCGGTTTCACTTATTTGGTGTGGGTCTTTATGTTTAGGATTAAAAAATTCTACAATCTTAAAGCCACAACGATTTACATAAAAATGGATATTTCGCTTATCACAATATGGGGTATGCGTCTCCCAAATTCTTGTTTCAGGATGTAATTCTTCAATTGCTTTCCATATTTTAAATCCGTTTCCAGTATTCTGTGCGTCTGATTTCACATACAAAAGATGGAGTGAGTTGTAGCCGGTCGTATCATCTATAACGACGATGGTTCCTCCGACCCTTTCTCCATCGATTTCTGCAATATAGGCTTCAGAGCCTTTCGTGTTAAAAGATTCTTCTATATCTTCTATGGGAAGAATTGTTTTTTCATATTTTCCAAACTCTGATACATAAGAATCTTGAAAAGCTTCTTGTATTTCACTTACGAATGTGTTCTTGTCTTCAACGGTAATGATTGGTCTTAAATTTATTTTGTTCATACTTCCTTGTTCTCCTTAAATTTTATAGTGCATTTCATCAAAGAAGTATGCCTTTATTCTCTGCCGCCCCAATCAAATAGTTTCATCGTTTCCCACTCCAAATTCCACTTTCATGATCCACGCTCCCAAAAACATCGATTTTTCAAGGCTCCACACCTGTTTTCCGTTCAAACCTTATCTGTTTGCCCTTGTTTTGCCCTACGAGCTGAAACAAGGGCATCTTTTATTCTCCGTTGGGTCCCCTATCCAGTAGCCTTGCGGAAGTACGCTCCCCTTGTGACATGAGCGTAGATGTCCATTGTGGCGCTGACATCCGAGTGTCGGAGAAGTTTCTGGACATCTTTCGGTTTTGTGCCGCCGGAAAACAGATAAAAAGTTCCTTTCTATCCGTGGTAATCGGGATTGCGACATATGGCGTGTGTAAAGTAATTGTGCCATTTTCGCCAGTGAAAGTCAACTGACATTTTTACTTGTCAAGCTGCCATACAATTTTTTGGAAAATGTTTCTTCAACTTTTTCCACTATCCCGAAAAGTGCGCCCATCGACATTCTTGTGCGCCCCTCATCGCGGATATGTAAAATTCCGTTTGAAAACCGTTTTATATCCTCAACCGGTATTTCCATCTTCTTGCGGTATACCTGCTGCATGATTGCCCCAGACTCCATAGCGTACCGCCCAAGGCGACTCTTCTAGCCCTTGTCCTCCGCCACACGATCACCCCCCTCCATAGCGTCGGCTAAATAGTAGGTCATAACCGTATACAGATCAATCATCTTGTAGCGAGAAGCCGCTGGTGCGGCACTCTCCTTTTACAAGTTCCTTTACAAATTCCGTTGCAGGACTCCGAAGCAGATCCCCAGGCTTTGCAAATTGTTCCATTTTGCCGTTGTTCATAACAAGCACTTTTGTGCCGAGCCTCAGCGCTTCGGAAATATCGTGGGTAACAAACAATACGGTAATACCTGTCTGCCCATGGATCCGCTTCAATTCCATCTGAAGCTGCCCCCGCGTGATTTCATCCACCGCACCGAACGGCTCGTCCATTAAAAGGATCTCAGGGGACGCTGCCAAAGCGCGGGCGATACCAACCCTTTGCTGCTGGCCGCCGGAAAGTTCGGACGGATAGCGGTCCTTCAAATCTTCTGAAAGCCCCACGATTTTCATCCATTTGGATACGGCGTTTTTTGTCTTCCCTTTATCCCGCTTGTTTAGCAAGTTTGGAACGTAAGCGATGTTTTGCTCTACCGTCATATGCGGAAACAGCACACTGCCCTGAATGGCATAGCCGATATTTCTGCGGAGTTGTGTCTGATTTTTATTGCGGATATTTTCACCGTCAACAAATATATCCCCCGAAGTCGGCTGCACCAAACCGTTTACCATTTTGAGCGCCGTCGTTTTGCCACAGCCCGATGAACCGATAATCGTTACAAACTCGCCTTTTTCTATGGAAAGATTAAAGCCCTCCATCACTACCTTTTCGCCGTATACTTTTTTAACATTCTTAAATTCAATCTCTGTTTTCATCTCATCCACCTCACTGCAAAAGGCCATGGTTTTGAAGGAACCCTTCCGCTACCTCTCGCGGCTCTTTGCTTTCCGTTTCAACGGCATAGTTCATTGCGGCCATATCCGCGTCGCTAATCAGCCCGTTCAGCTTTTCAAATACGGCTTCTAATTCCGGGTATTCCTCAAGCACGTCTGCGCGAATCACATTCCCGCAAATATAGGAAGGATAGAAATGCTTGTCATCTTCTAAAACAACCACATCTGAAGCCGACAGTTGCCCGTCTGTTGTAAAAATCACCATCACATCGATCTTTCCCTGGCGGATCGCCTGATATTTGAGCCCAATGTCTAAATCCATTGTTTTGCCAAAATCCAGCCCATAGGTTTCACAAAGGGCGTCATAGCCGTCCTCGCGTTCGAAGAAATCATATTCTGCACCAAATGTGAGATCGCCTGCTACAGATTTGAGATCGGAATAGGTTTTAAGGTTATATTTTTCTGCAATTTCACGGCGGACAACCAAACCATACGTATTGTCAAAGCCGTACATCCCAATCCAATCCATATGGAATCGTTCGCTATATTCATTTTTCAATTCACCGAATAAATCTTCGGTATATAAACCGTCGTGTTTGAGGACCGCATTCCAACCCGTGCCTGTGTACTCAGGATACAGGTCGAATTCCCCGCTCTCCATTGCGGGCTGGATATTCGATGTCCCGCCGCCGACCCCCTGCGTCAGCTCAACATTCAAATCTGTGTCCTGCTCGATCAGGATGTCCAGCATTTCACCGAGGATATATTGTTCCGTCATCGGTTTTGTGGCTATATGTATGGTGTCTTTCTGCGGTATATGGATTATGGCGCCCCCTACAATGCCCAAACAGAGGACAGCCGCAACGGCAGCCATCATTTTGTTGGTTCTCTTTGCTTTTGCGCTGTGTCTCCGGATACGTTTCTCAATGAAACCAAGGATAAAATCCATTGCAAGGGCAAGCAAAGCAATCAGCAAGCTGCCGGCCATTGTCATTGCCGCATTATTGGTCGTAATGCCCCGGTAAATCGCGACCCCAACCCCCCTGCACCAATAAAAGAGGCAATACCTGCAAGGGCAATTGTCATCGTCACCATATTGCGAACCCCCGACATAATCACTGGCATAGCAAGCGGGAGTTTGATCTTAAACAAAATCTGCGCTTTTGTGCTTCCCATACCTTTCGCCGCTTCCAAAATAGAGGGGTCTACATTCGTAATACCCGTGTGCGTATTGCGTACCATCGGCAGCAATGCATACATAGCCAGCGCTATAATGGCCGTTGCATTGCCCACACCTGAAAAGGGGATCAAAAAACCGAGCATAGAAATGGACGGTATCGTATACAAAAAATTGATCACGCCTAGCGCCGGCCTTGCGGCTTTTGGGAATTCACTGATCAGAATCCCTACAAGCCCTCCGAACAGTATGGCAATCAAAATAGAAACCAATGCTATTTCCAAATGCTCTAGCAATAACTCCCAGAAAAAATCTGCTCTATCCGTAAAAATAGACAACATATCTTTTAACACGTTCATCCCCTCCTTATATTGGGGCTTTCTCAAAAGCCAAGCGATGGATACGGCTTTGTTCCATTTCCCTTTGTACGCCTCTTGCATACTGGATTTCGGGATAACCGAAACCAATTATCATGCCGATGTAATGGTGGGCCGGAATGTTCAGCATTGCTTTGATATCCGGCATTTGTTCCAACGCACCGAGAGGGAACGTCAACATTACCGCTCCAAGGCCGCGGGAAGCACAAAGAAGTTCAAAATATGTCCCGGCAATCACCACATCCTGTATGGGTTCCCCGTGGCCGAACGGTGCGTGGGGAATCAAAATATGTGGCGCTCCGCAAAAAAGCATATCGGGGCGCACCGTCTTTTCCCATCGTTTCATATCTCCATATGCCTCTTTGCTAAACCCCTTTGGGTAGATCCCTTGCGCTGCCAGTGCCTCCATCCGGGAATAAACAATCTGGCGGAAGTGATCCATCTGGACCCGATCATCGATCAATGTGAATTCCACCTGCTGCTTATTGCCACCGTTGGGCGCCCCTGACAGGCGTCCCAGCATATCGTTTATAACGGCGGTATCAACATTTTTGTCCTTGTATCTGCGGCAGGAACGCCTATTGGCAATCAGGGAATCCATTGCAGGTGCCGCAATGGTACAATCGACCATGGGGAGGCTGTTTTCCGGCCTGTGGCCGAAAATGGAAATGGCGCCCGTTGGACAGACGGCAAGGCAATGCTCACATTTCCAACAACCGTTCCACCCAAATTCTTTGAAATCCGCAATCTCAGCCTTTTGGGATGGATTCAAGCGGAGAATTCCGCCGGGGCAAACCTTTACGCATTTTCCACATCCCACACACGCTTCTATATCCACAACAAACTTTGCCTGATTCATCATAAGTACCTCCGTCCTTTGCTTTCGACACCATTGTAACGGGTGCCTGTTTGCTCTACAAGTACGCACTTTTTTATAACCTACGTTACCTTTTTGTGACTCTTGCGTTGTTGCGGGGATTGTTGGATAAAAAATTTTTATTCCGTATAGCACGCTTGATTCCACGCGTATGCAGCACTATAATTTGAGTGTAATATGCAAATATCAACCAATGGGAATTGGGGGAGGTATCGATATGCTGAAGAAAGAAGAGTTGCCCGCTTGCCCTGTTGCGACAACCGTACAAATGGTGGGAAGTAAATGGAAACTTTTGATTTTGCGCAACCTTCTTGCGCGCCCGTGGCGTTTTAACGAGCTGCGCAAAAATTTAGAGGGGATCAGCCAAAAAGTTCTGACGGACAGCCTGCGCTCAATGGAAGAAGACGGCATCATCACACGGACGGTCTATCCGGAAGTCCCTCCAAGGGTGGAATATTCTTTGAGCGAATTAGGCGAATCGATGCGCCCTATCATTAAGGCCATGGAACAATGGGGAATCGATTACAAAGCGCAAAATGGTTCATAACCGGAAGCACAACATGCCCCTTTTGTTGGAACGGTTATGCTGGATAAGTCTGTTAAAACGATCCCAGATGGGACAGGGCTGGTTCCCACTCCAAACCAAGGCCGGCAATAGCAACATAAACTGTGCCGGCGTATGTGCAAAAGAAACGGCATCCAGCAGAACATGGGCCGCAAAGGCAACTGCCTGGACCATACAGGGATAACAAGCTTCTCCGGGTCCTTCAAAAGGGATCTGCTCTATCTGAAAGGATTGGCCGGATGGAATTTTCCATACGAGCTGGTGGGTGATCCAGGTCATTACAATAGCCGCTGTATCAAGGCAAAGCGGAAGGGCTTGCCGCCTGTCCTTCGCAGGCAGCAAGCCCTTCCGCTACTTGGACAAGATGGACTTGATGTTATGGAGCAACGGTTCCTGGTACTTTGGACGCTTACCCCGGTTCGTTCTATTTCACTTTGATTTCCCCATCTTCCGTTTGAACCCTTGGGGTGAAGGGGCTATAACGCCGCTATGCCGGCTTCTCCCCGATATCGCGCGTTCTGAAACCGGACAAGGTTTCCGGAAAATTTCCGCTCACCCCCAAAAGGGAACGGTACGATTTCCATGCCCCGTAAAAAAGCAGTTCCCTCTTTGTGGCCTCAATGGCTCGGCCGCGGATATCAGGGTATCCCATTCCCCTATTTTTCAGGAGCATAGCGGCATTTCATCTTTTGTGTTATATTCCTTTCCCTTAGAGATCCTTTTATAAAGCATTAAAACCGATATAAACATCCGCACCAACGGCAATTGCCGTTTCCTGCCGTGGCCACGTTCAATCGACAGCTTTTGCCTTCCGTGCTATAATATACAAGAAGCATACTTGTCCCTCAAAGGGAAAGATGAGAATGAGAAACGGGGTGCAACTCTTTGCAACAGGATCAAACTACCACGGCCAAGCTGATCAAACGATTCCGCAGCTTCCGTTATTCTTTGGTATTGCAGGGAATCGCCGTTGGATTCGCCGCGGGCATGGTCGCGGTGCTCTTTCGGGTTTCATTGGAACAGGCGGATGCCTTCCGGCAATCCATTGGGATATTTCTTTCCGCCCATCCCTGGGCTGTTTCCCTCTGGATGCTTGCTCTCTTAGGCATTGCCGCCTTGGTAACGCTGCTTCTCCGCGTAGAACCGTTCATCAGTGGCTCTGGCATCCCGCAGGTGGAAGGGGAAATGCAAGGCGGGCTCTCGCAGACTTGGTGGCGGGTGTTGCTGGCAAAATTTATCGGAGGGATCCTGACCATCGGCGCAGGGCTCTCCCTGGGCCGCGAAGGGCCCTCCATCCAGATGGGCGCTATGGCGGGAAAAGGCGTGTCCCGGTTATCCCATCGCGACAAGACTGAAGAAAAAATGCTGATGACATGCGGTGCAAGCGCGGGGCTTGCCGCCGCCTTTAACGCCCCCTTTGCGGGCGTGCTCTTTTCCTTGGAAGAGCTACATAAGAATTTCTCAACGGATGTCCTTTTGTCTGCAATGTCGGCTTCTATTACAGCCGATTTTATTTCCCGCTATGTTTTCGGCTTAAAACCGGTCTTTGACTTTTCTGCTGCACAGATGATGCCGTTGCAAAATTATTGGATGGTCTTGATTCTCGGCATCCTTTTGGGGCTGGTGGGGACCCTATATAATTTCTGCGTGGCGAAATCTCAGGACCTATACAGCAAAATTGGTTCGCAGTTCATCCGGACCGCCATTCCATTCCTTTTGGCGGGCGCATGTCTGCTTGTATATCCGCTGGTATTAGGCGGCGGCCACAACCTCATTGAGCTTGTCTCGCAAGATATGGCAATCCAGTCCCTGCTGTTGCTATTTTGCCTGAAATTCCTCTTTTCCATGATCAGCTTTGGATCGGGTGTCCCTGGTGGCATTTTCCTCCCGCTGCTGGTATTGGGGGCGATCTCTGGCAGTACGTTTAGCGAAGTATTAGGTCTCTGTGGCATTGAAAATCCTTTGCAAAATTTTGTCATTCTTGGTATGGCCGGCCTGTTTGCGGCAATCGTCCGGGCCCCCATTACTGGCATCATTTTGATCAGTGAAATGACCGGGAATTTCTCCCATCTGTTGACCCTCTCACTGGTCTCCCTGACCGCCTACGCCGTTGCAGATCTGTTGCACGCGAAGCCTGTCTATGACATGCTCCTGGAAAGGCTCATGAAAAAGCAGGGCGCCACTCCTCCACCCAGTGGCGAAAAGCTTTTGATCGAGTCGCCCGTCTGTTTTGGGGCGCCAGTGTGCGGCAAAACCATCCAGGAAATTCCTTGGCCCAGCGGGGCACTGGTGGTTTCGGTCAAACGGCACGACCAGGAGCTCGTCCCCCATGGGGATACCATTTTGGAAGCTGGCGATATTCTTGTATTGCTGTGTAACGAATCCGAAAGCCAGCCCGTCCATACGGCATTGGAGAAACAATGTAAAAGCATGTCTGCCCCCCAATAAATGTCGTTGAAAATGGCTCCGGAAAGCGAATGCTTTCCGGAGCCATTTTTACAATATCCTTGTGGAAGCTGGGGGAACCCGTATCTGCGGCCGATCCCATCTGCACGCCGGCCTCCCCTTTTTGATTCCCGCATGGATGGTATCATTTTCTTTCCCAGCGTTTGCTATAAGTGTGGGCGATCTGCTGGCAAACCTTACAGAAGCGCCTGGCTGAGCTGTACAGTGTATCTTCCCATACCATTTCCTTTGACGCCTTTCGGTGCGGTGCAACAGACTTTTTCTATGGCCTTCTCTCCCCTTAAATGCAGGAAGCAGCTATTCAGATCTTATGCAACGCACGGTGAACCGGGTCTGCCCGCTGAGCGTGCAGGTGAAAAGCGTCAGATCCCAATCCCCGGTGACCATCTCCTCGATGGCGGTGGAGTCCAATTCCTCAACCCCTGCTACTTCGTATGCAAATTGATTTCCATCCGCATCAAAAAATAGCACGGTATCCCCAAGGGAAAGGTTTTGCAGCTTTCCAAAATGCGTCCGATAATTATGCCCTGCTATGACGAGGTTGTCCCGATAAGCAGACCCTGTATAGCGGCAGGGCGCTGTCCTCAATTTTGCCGCACTCCAATCGCTTATGACTGGGAGGGACACGCTGAGGCTTGGAAATTCTAAAACCCCGATATATGCCTCTCCATTAATCTGCACGGTTGGCATCTCCATATCCGGGTTTCGCACATAATCCGGTACCTCTTGATCCTGGCCCCCCGTGGCCCCCAGCCCTTCCTGCGCACGTCCCTGGAGCGCTGACATTTGTTCCAAGATAGCGGCCACCGCGTCCCCGGCCCGTTGTTCATCCCACAGATTATATCCTGTCAAAAAAAGGGCTGCTGCGAATAGCAGCAGCCCTCCTAACATGAACACGGTACCGGAACGACGTTTCCGATTGTTATCATGTTTTCTATACATCCGAATCCTCCTGTCTCCGGCGCCGGGCCCATCCGGCAAAAAACAGCGATATTCCACCGCAGGCTAACACCGGAACAGGCCACCAAAGCATGCCCGTCTGGGGCAGCTTCTCTTCGGGCTCAGGCTCAGGTTCAGGCGCTGGCTCGATGCTTTCCGCCGAGGGCGGGGCCTCGGACTCCCCTGTGGAAGGCGGGGTGACTGGTACATCCTCTTGGTAGGTGTTGGTTACACGGAAGAGGTCGCCTTCCCGTTCTACCAAAACGGTATATCCGTTTGCTACATCGCGTTCCACTACTTGCCAATTGGAATTTGCATCCAACCCCGACCAAGTATAGGACCAATTGTTGCTTGCGCTTAGCGTCACCGTGCTGGAAACCACGCCATCCTTCAAGAGTTGAACAACTACTTCTTGCGGGCGGTTTTCTGTATGGCCGCTGTCGTCCCAAATCTTCTGCACCCTGCGGGTGACGGTCACAGGAGTACCACCTCCACCGCCACTTGATGGGTCATCATCGCCGCCCCCTCCGTGAGGAGGATCATACTCGCTGTCATATTTACAGGAGGCTTCCACATCATAAATCCATTCCCCTGTTTCCCCATCCGGGTTCGGTAGGCAAAGGGCAAATGGGTCAGGCGTATAGGTTGTGCGGCCCTTCTCATAGGAATCCCCCATCACAAGATACAAGCCCGTAGGCAGATGGTCAAAGAATGCCCGCCCATTTTCATCGGTCTTTGCCCTTTTATAAGGGCCCAGATGGTCGCGGGCAACATAGCCTGCCAAGGTCTGGGCCAGAGCACGCCACCCCGCATTATCCAAATTCTCCAGGGAAATGGGATAATCCACAAAATCGCCAGCCAGGGTAAATTCACCCGATTCAGATACATCGGCCACCCGGTAAATCCGGAATTCCACGCCGGAAAAATCCGTGCTCCCTTCGCCAAAATGCACGGTCAGGGACGTTTCGCGGCTGGTATCGATTGGATTGTATGCAAATGCTGGTATTGCCAGGCAAGGCAACAGCAATACCAGGGCCATAAAGGCAACTGCAAACTTTTTCCAAAACCGTTGTATATTCATGGAACGATCACCGCCTCGTAAAATCTCTTATGTTTGCTGCTTTTTCTTGCGGGCGCGGAAGATGCGCCAAATGCGGAAAAGCAGAATGAGAAGCCCAACCACTGCTAGGGTAATCAAAACCGTCATGCCGGATTGCGTCCGTATGATATCCACGGCTCCATTGCCCAAATTTACGTTTTCCGGTGTCTCAATGCGGTGTCCCCTTACCAAAAGCCGGTGGGTATTCACGCCATATGGGGTACATGTGTAAAGGGTAACGTAGTCCTGTCCCTCTACAATTTGCAGTGCGTCCACCTCATCCGGTTCTGTAACAAGGATCTGATCCACCTCATAGGTCAATACCCGATCCAAAATGGACAGGGAAAACGTATCGCCTTCTACTAGCTGGTCCAAATCCGTAAACATTTTTGCGCGGACCAGGCCATTATGGGCTGTAAGCACGCAATGTGTGCTGGGGCCCCCTGTTGGAAGGCTGGTGCCCGGCCAGAATCCCACGCCTGCTTGAAGCGCCTGTTCTTCAATCCCCTGGTAAATCGGAAGGTGGACATTGATTTTGGGAATATCAATATACCCCATCATCCCATTGCCCAGCGGATTGAGGAATTGCTCAATTTTAGCCTCTTCCTCCGCTGTCGCGGCAACAGAAAAGGCATTGCCCTGTGCCAATTTGCGGTTATATTCTTCCGCCGCAGCCCAAAGGTCGGAATAATCCTCTTGTGTTGCTTCTGCAACTTGATTATATTGAGCAATCTCCTGCTCTGCTTCCCAGCGGTAATAAAGGTCGCTCAGGCTTGGATACAGCAAAACCCCCAGCCCTACAATCAGCAACAAAACCGCTAGAAGCGTGCTAATTTTTCTTTTTTTTTTCATGTTCGTACGCAAAATCCTTTTCACCCTTCCCGGCGGTACGAGCTTTCCCGCAGACCAAATTCTGTGGAAAAGCTCCTGCCGCCGCGGCAAAACAACGATACCGCAGGGGAGGGAGCTACCTCCCTCCCCGCGGTATATAACCGTTTTAATTTGATCTAATTTGCACTTTCAGCGCCATCCCGATTAGCTGTGCTGCTGCTTTCTGCGGGAGACGACAAACAGAGTGCCCGCCGCTGCGAGGAGCACAACGCCGCCAATGGTGAAGAGAGTGGTGCCCATGCCGCCGGTGTGCGGGATCTTGCTGTTCGCAAACTTGACGTTGACAACATTGGGTTCGATACCCGCTTCAATGGTCAACATCAAAGGCGTATCGCTCTTTACATAGTTGTCCGGAGCCTTTGTCTCTACCAGTGCATATTTCCCGGCGTCCAAACCGTCGATGACCACATGGCCGTCCTCTCCCGAAACGATTCCTTCCAGGACCGGCGTTGCCCCTTCGATCAAATTGCCGTCCTGATCAATCGCCGTTTCGTCGTAAAGGGCGAACTCTGCCCCTGCCAGGCCCTTTTCGTCTGCCTGGTCATACTTGAAGACGTCGATCTTAAAGGTTTCTACTTTGACTTTATCCTGTTCGGTTTCGCTATTCGGATAGGAAACCCACGCGGTGTTATAGTAATCGCCCGCCGTGGTGCCTTCCTTCAAGGTTGCGGTGTAGGTTACCGTAACAGGGGTGACACCCAAATCATCCTCGCTGATAAGGCCCGCCTCATACAGGGCCGCCAGATCCACTGTGACCTCGAAATCACAGCCGTCTGTCAAACCGGCCGTAACCAACGTGTACTGACCTTCGGTCAATTCGGTATCGCCAACCTTGACCACAAAATTGGTGGGATTCTCGAACGCCTCATCCATGTTATCGTGGAAGGTCAGGGGATAGGTGCCGCTGTTGGGCTCAATCGCGTTTACCGCAACCTGCGGCGGATCGGCCGGGTCGGGCTCCAGGTAATTGAGCAGATCCTGCGGCACATTGGATTCGAGCTTGAAGTCCACTTCGTCGCCCGCTGCGGCG
>ERZ826764.3279-NODE-3279-length-13334-cov-3.462535_pt1 | contig 13334 bp, 12 predicted proteins | sample MGYA00519870_ERZ826764 | MGnify/ENA primary metagenome ERZ826764 (study PRJEB31778, sample SAMEA3449239) | human gut metagenome | biome: human gut; feature: human-associated habitat; material: faeces | place: United Kingdom | collected 2010/2012 ...
AACTGCAGCAGCAGCGGAGTTCCCCGGAAAATCCATACATAAATTTTGCAGAGCCAGCTTAGAGGTTTTATGCGGCTGTTACTGCCCAGCGCGATCGGAAGCCCCAGTGGCAGCGACAATATCAGCGTCAGCACAAACAGCTCTACCGTAAGAACCGTTCCCTCCAGCATAAAGGGCAGAAATTCCATTATCTTATCCATGATCCTATCCTTTCACCTGTCTTAGACGTCAAAAGTTGGGCAGTGTATCCTGCCCAACCGACATGCTTTCTTAATATGATCCAGCAGACCCGACTTTTATCTTGCTGTAAAACGGCATCTGCCTCAATTCCCCTAGTCTTCCAGAGGTTCGAACACTACGATGTCCTTACCGAACCAGTTTTCACTGATCTTGGCAGCTTCACCATTCTCGTACAGCTTACCGATCGCATCGTTCACCTTGTCACGAAGTTCTGTGTTGTCCTTTGCAAAACCGATAACATAGTAGTCATCGCCCAGATCATAGCTGCATTCTTTCATCTCGCCGCCCAGGTTCTTGTTGGTGTATTCGCCCAGTACCTGGTCAACTGCGATCACGTCTACTCTGCCGGCCTTCAGATCCATGATAGCAGTGTCGTATGTGTCGTATTCTTTGATATTAGCCTTGAAAGAATCATAAGCTTCATTGGATTTCAGCATTTCCAGAGCTGCGGAATCCGCCTGAGTACCAATCTTCAGGTTTGCCAGCTGAGAAGCATCCGTAACATCTGTGCTGGAAGTCTTAAGCGTCATCAGCACGATCTTATTGTTCAAGTATTTATCTGTCAGCGCCATGCTTTCTTTTCTCTCAGGTGTTACGGACATGCCGTTCCAAACGCAGTCGATCGTGCCGGATTCCAGTTCGATCTCCTTGGCATCCCAGTCGATCGGCTTGAATTCTACTTTCATACCAAGCTCTTCTCCTACAGCATTTGCCAGATCGATATCAAATCCTACCAGGTCTCCGTTTTCATCACGGAATCCCATCGGTGCAAAGGTATCGTCCAGACCGACTACCAGCGTATCCTTGTCAGCGCTCTTATCGGAGCTTCCACCGCATCCTGTCATCACCAGCGTGCCCAGAACCATGATCATAATCATGGCAGCGCATAATAATTTCTTCTTCATAACCATCCTCCGTTACGTTCCTTGCGTGCGTCAGCGTTTTGTCGCTTTAACTCACTAAACTGTTACTTTATCACTACTTTATAATAATATTCAATAAATGTCAAGTTCAAAAAATAATAAAAGAACTCTTAAAAGTACTAAAACCCGTTTTAAATCCATTTAAAACACTTGCTTAAACTGTGACAAAACGCGTAATTAGCAGTATTCTATGGGTGCAGGGAAACATTCCCCGCAACTACAATCGACAGACTACAGGAAATAAAACATCGGAGGCCGCCGGTCTTCAGGTACTACCCAGCCTCATATCACGTTACCCGGGATACTGCGATCCCGTTCGAAGTTCGGCGTCCCTCTCCTCCAAAAAATACAGGTGCTCTCACCTGGCGAACATACACAAAAAGGCTGCCTCCAGGCAGTCTCTTTGTTTTCTCTTTTATATTCTTTATTTCCAGCTCCAGTCCTCTGGAACGCCGTATACATTCTTATATAAGAGCCTCTGCATCCGGGAAAACTCCTCCTCGTCCAGCGGACCTCCCGTAGTCATCAGCCGCAGTGGAATGGCATTCCGTCCTTCTGCAATAGGCGGCTGCATATAGAAGTAGTCGTTATAATAGAATCCGTTTCTCTCATAAAATCCGATTCGCCTTGCCGCCATCTCTGTCTCCGGCAGTTCCACTTCTAGACAGATCCGCATATCTGTATCTTCGATCACCTTCTGCAAAATCTTTCCGCCCAGTCCGCCATTGCGGCAGTCCGGATCTACTGCAAAATGCTCGATATACACCATATCGCCCAGCTCCCAAAGCGCCAGAAACGCCTGCAAAGCAGCATCCTCCGGCGATCTCTTTGCATAAAGATTATAGGCAGGTTCTGCTAAGAGTTCCCGCTGGCCATTATAATCCCGCCGTTCATCCTCCGGAAAACTCCGCTCCATCAACGAGAACATCTGGTCAAAATCTGCTTCTGTCAGTCTCTCGATCATAAGTCTATTCCTCTTCCTTTCAAACAGCTTTCGTCAGTACGACATTCTCAACAGTATACCATTCCCCATGGCTTCCCGCAAGCCGATCACGAAAAAAGAAGCAGTCTTTCCGGCAACGTGTTATAATACTACTGATATCATCACAAAACTATGGAGCAGAACATGAAAAAACGAAAACTAGGAACAACTGATTTATACGTGACTCCGGTGGCATTCGGGGTTCTTACCATGGGCGGTTCTCAGATGGATCTTCCTCTCCAGGAAGGCGCGGAACTGATCCGCTACGCTATCGATAATGGGATCAACTTCTTCGATACCGCCCAGTATTACGAAACTTATCCTTATCTTCGCGAAGCTCTCAAAGGCATGGATCGCGCGCCGGAAAATCCGGATTTCCCGGTGATCTGCACCAAATGCCTGGGTTCTTCTTATGAAGAAATGGAAGACGCTATCGAGGAGGCTCTTGAGGAAATGGATCTGGAAACCATAGATATCTTCCTCCTTCACGAGATCCGGCAGGATCCCGACTGGGACATGCGCGCCGGAGCCTGGCAGTGCCTTCAGGATTATAAGGCAAAGGGCGTGATCCGCGCCATCGGTGTGTCCACTCACCACGTGGATGTCACTGCAAAGATGGCTCAGATTCCGGAATGCGACGTGGTCTTCCCGCTGATCAACTTCGCCAGTCTGGGGATCCGCAACGGCGACGGACCCGGCACCTGCGAAGAAATGGAGGCAGCCATCCAGGCCTGCCACGATGCGGGAAAAGGCGTGTTCGCCATGAAAGCCTTCGGCGGGGGCAATCTAACGGCTGATTATGTAAAAGCCCTTGACTACGTCACAGGTCTTCCCGGCGTAGATTCCACCATGGTGGGCATCGGAAAAAAAGAAGAAATAGACCGGCTGATCGCGTATGCAGACGGTACTTTGCCACGAGATTACGTTCCTGATATCAGTCATAAACGCATCCACATCGATGCCGGCGACTGCGAAGGCTGCGGCGCCTGTATCCGGCGTTGTCCCAACAAAGCGATCCACTGGAACCAATACGGCCTGGCTGCAGTCGACGACAACATATGTCTCACCTGCGGCTACTGCGCACCGGTCTGTCCGGTACGGGCCATTATTCTGTTCTAATCTGCACAAAAAGGAGTTCCCGTTTTGCAGACTCAATTAGGGATTAACGGAAACAACGATTTATTCAAGGAAAAAGCCTTCAAACGGAACCCAAGAACAAAATGACCACACTAGAGTATTTGATTAACTCCGGTGTGGTCGTTTTCTTTTTCAAAAAGTCGTGATTTACGACCTTAGAATGACTTATTATTTTGTATTATACGGTGTTTTATCCTCGGCAACCATCATTTTATAGGCTTCTGTATTGCTTGGATAATATGAATAATCAACTTCTGAAGAGTGCTCTTCAAAATTTTCAACTTGTTCCATTACCTTAGTAAATACCTCTGGGCTATACTGTGGTGGATAACCATTCTTCACAAGACAAATTTTGATGTCTAATTTCAGCTTATTTCTAACATTCTGATTATTGAGCCAGTCAGAGAATGAAGATTGAGTATCGATAATTTCTTTCACCTTTTTTGCCAATGATTGGCACTTATCATTAATAACAACACCATCAATCTCTTTGTCAGTACCATACTCAAAATTATAAGTATCTCTTAACGATATGAGAATATCGTAAAAAGCTTTTTCTTCAAATGTTAATCCAAGTTTTCTGAAGCTTTCTTTATTCTCTTTCATTTGCTTGAGTATGTCCAAAGCCTGCTTTGTGGCAATTTTAATGATATCTTCTGAAGCTTGTTCCTGAGCCTCTCCAGCTTCTTCTGCAGTTAAGTGCTTACGCCTTTCATGGTAAAGCTCAATTGTTGCTTCAAGCATTTCTTGGAATGTCTTAGCCGCAATCTTGTTTACCTTTGCGTATTCCTTTATTTGTTTGCGAAGCATCTTCACTAATATTTCAAGTTTTGTTGCAGGCATTTTCACGTCCGACAACTTTTCAAAATACTCTGGAGAAAAGATATCTTCTTCTTCGCCAGCTTCTAGAACGCTTTCAACTTGGTTATATTTTAATGCTTCTTCAACCATCTTTGATACTGCACGATTCATAGTGTCAGTATCAACTTCTGAAGTTCCACTCATTTTACGAACAAACCCGGCGATAGCCATAAAACATTGTGCTAGTGCTGATTCTTGCTCATTTAACACCCCCGAAGGTTGGCAGATGTCGTATGCCGTTCTCATTCTTTTTACTGTCTTCAGGAAATATGTTTTAAATGATACAGTCTGTGTTCCTTTATTTCCTTCAGACTGTAGTTCTTCAGTTGATACAAAAACATATTCTGCCGCCTTAGCCAAAAGTTTATATCTTTCTACGGGATCACAATTTGGATTCAAGAATGGCGTTAAATCATAACCTATAAAAAGATTTTTTAGAACTTCGATTTCTTCTCTAAATGCAACTGTAGCTTGTTCAACGTCATCCTCTGTTGGCGCAACAGAAGTATCGCCACCATAAACTTTCATCGCTTCACGCATATTATCACGAATGCCAATGTAGTCTATTATCATTCCATAATCTTTACCTGGATATTTTCGATTGACACGGCTAATTGTTTGAATAAGCAGATGTTTCTTTAATGGTTTGTCATTATACAAGTACGTCAAACTTGGAACATCAAAACCAGTAATCCACATATCCACTACAATAGCAATGCAGAAATTTGATTTGTTTTGCTTGAAGGCTGCATCCAACTCCTCAGATCTCTTATCATTTCTAACGCCTCCAAGGTAATTGTACATGTCCTCTTCATCATTACTTCCGACACTAGATACCATCGCAATAAATGGCTGTGGCTTTAATTCTTTTAGTTCTTCATCCGTGATAGGAACATTGTCTGGGGATTTCTTTTCTTCAAACCACTCCGGATATTTATCTTTGAATTTAAGAAGAAGAGAATATGCTATCTTCCGATTTGAACAAACAATCATTGCTTTTTGTATTCTATCGGGATCAGCAGCACAGGCCGATACATAATGGTCATGTATGTCTGTTGCAAGACGTTCTAATCGGAGTGGCTCTCCAAGAATAATTTCCATTGAACTCATGGCACGCTTACTTGCTTCTATATCTTCTTCAGTAGCACCGTCATCAGCACATTTTTTATAATAATCTTCAATCTGTTTAGCCTTAGTATTATCAAGTAAAACTTTAGCAATTCTTGGATGATATTTAATTGACACAGTCAATCCATCAGCAACAGCTTGATCCATAGTGTATCTATCAATTTCTTCACCGAATGTTTGGTATGTTTCAGCAATTGGAGTTCCGGTAAAACCTACAAATGTTGCTTGTGGGAATGCTTCCTTCAAAACTTTTGCGTATGGCTTTGAAACCATTGCTTTCATATTTTCATCAGCATCTTTACTGAATTGGATTTTCTTTGAATGCTCTAATTGCGTTCTATGTGCTTCATCAGAGAAGCATATAATGTTCTGTCTGTCATTGATTAAACCGATTTTATCATCCTCACGATCACAGAACTTTTGAATGGTGCAAATATAGAATCCACCGCTTTGTCTTGCACCAAGTTCTTCTCTTAAAATTTTTCTATTTGGAACAACTGATACTTCACCTAGGTTTAAGAACTCTTTACTCTTTGTAAATAACTTTGCACCTTGTTTTTGTAATTCTTCTCTATCAACAATTAATATAATCGTCGGAGAACCAATTTCTGGAATATCTACACATCTAAGCGCAAGCTGTCTAGCTAAGAACGCCATAGTATAAGTTTTTCCACATCCAGTAGCACCGAAGTAAGTTCCACCTTTTCCACTTTTGGTGATAACTGAATTAACAATGCTCTGTTTCAATAATTTTGACGCAAAGAACTGTGGATATCTACAAACAATTTCAACTTCATCACTATCATAAATGCTATCTTGGAAATAGATATAGTCTCTGAATATTTCAATGAATCGTGTTGGAGCATACACGCCCTTAATCATAGTTTCAGTCTCTTCAAAAGGTAGTGTAGATACTTTATCTCCATCATTCACTCTTCGCCAAGCATAGAAATGCTCATATGGTGTTCTAACGGTTCCAAGCCTTGTTTTAACCCCATCAGAAATACATGCCAATGGACAATAATGAAGGAGATGCGGAATATCACGCCAATAGCGAATGTTAATTTGTTCCCATGCATCATAAACAGTTGCTCTCGCATCAGCGGGATTCTTTAACTCAATAATGCATAATGGAATACCATTTATATACAGTACAACATCAGGTCTACGATTTTCCTTTTGACCATTATTTGTATATTCTACCGTAAGCTGATTTACTACTCTGAAAATGTTATTATCAGTATTATCGAAGTCGATAAGCTTAACCATTTTTGCTAATCCATTTTGTGGTGTGAACTGTATGCCATCAACAAGCCATCCATAGACCTTATGAAGAGTAGCAAAATCGCTTTCAGAACCAACCAGTCTAATATTGTCGTAAATCTGATTTACTTCATCTTCAAGCAAATCTGCATTAGTTTTAGACAGAAATCCTTTGAAATCATCACCAATAAGCACATCTTTCTTTGTTACACGTGAGATGTCATTGCCGGATGTATAAATCCAATTCTCTTTTTCCAAAAAGCCAATGAAGGCATATTCATATTCTGATTCACAATAATGGCCGTTGTAATTTTTAAGTTTTGCCATGAATTACGCCTCCTTTGATTCTTTATTTTTATATTCTTCAATTAAAAAAGTATTAAGTGATGCTGCGAGGTTTACTGCTAATTCAGCCATTGATTTAGTAATAACAACTTCTGTAGAGCCCGCTCCGTGATCAGCACCGGAATTATTACGGATAAATGGCAACGACATCAATACTTTTTCTCTAAATCCAGATTTACCCATCGTCTCAGGAACAATTAGAAAATTATTCATGTATTGAGATGTCAATTTATCAGCATTACCCTTGTTTTCAGACAGGGTGACCTTAAGAACACTCTCATAACTTTTACCTGCATTATTGATTGCAGATTGATAATCTGTTTTCTCTAGGGCTTCTATAGCTGTCATAAGTTCTATGTATGCAGACTGAAATATAGGATTCGCGTCTTTTAAAAGTCTCATATTTTCCAGTGCTTTTGCTTTTAGGTCGCATTCAAATTGCTGAGCATCGATTTTAATCATTCTTCCATCAACTAGCAACCACGGAATATCAAATGTGTTAAAAATATCATTTAGTTCTTTTCTAAAGGGCTCTTTTTCTCCATCCGACAAATTTTTATATTGTAATTCTATTAAATCAAATATTACCGGCACAGGATGAGCCGCTATGCTTTGACTTGGTGATTGTCCCATATATTCCATCATAGGATTTGATAAGTCAAAAAGTCTATAGCCATAAATATCTGACAATTCATCGATTGCTAGCTCAATAGCAGATGTATTTTCTGTAAAATTATTATACCTATCCGGCTGAATGATAGTTGGTTCATAGAATTTCAAGCAGACATCGGCTATTTTCGTTCTAACCTTAAATTCAATATCACCACATATATTATCCGTAGGCATACCATCACCAGTATGTATCAAATCTTTATATCTTTCAGAAAATACCATTACACAACACCGGCCTTTCTTGCTTCTTCGATAGAGCCTTTAATTAGAATAGGGCAGATATCTTTTATTTGTTGTTTAAGCTTTTCATTAATATTTTTTCTCTCTTTATAAGCATCAAAAATATCCACAAGATCCTGTTGTATACTAATATGAGGAACTGGAATCATAACATTACACATCTCATTCCAATCAAAAGTTTCTCTAGCAGATCCCCACGAATTAAATCGTGCGTATCTATTAAATTCTGACCTTGATAATAGTATTGCAAGATACCCTGGCAGTAATTCTGTTTTTTTAGTTACTTCAAAAACAATATAAGAAGATGAGCAAATATATGTATCCATACTATCATTAAATGCAAGAGATATTTTTTCTCCATTTCTAGATGTAACAGTTACATATGCAAATTCCTCAGGACTGATGACAGCATATGGCTTTAAAGAAACTCCTTCCATATTTGCTTTTGTATCTATAAATTTCTTTTCTATAGAAATACCCCTTACGTTAGAAATACCATATTGTTCATTGTCATTTTTCTGTAAAGATAAACTTATATAATTTTGTAATTTTTCATGATTAAGAGATTGTCTAAGTCTATCTATATATCCATCACATAATAGCTTTAAATCGTCAAGCCCGCGTTCATAACTCTGCTGATTGTAGAGCATAGCATTGTAAATATCTACATATTTTTGTTGTATTTCTATTGAAGGTAATTCAATATCCATATCACACATATCAGACCAATCAAAGGTTTCTCTTGCGGACCCCCAAGAATTGAATCTTGAAAATCTATCAAATTCGGGACGATTGAAATAAATGTATAAATAGTCAGATAGCAATAATTCTGGTTTACTTACTTTGAACACAATGTATGAAGATGAGACAATATATGTGTCCTCGGTGCTATTATGTGCAATAGTTATTTTTTCACCATTTCTTGACGTTACTGTAACGTATGCAAATTCATCCGGTTTTACAAGTTTATATGGACTAAGTGAAACTCCTTCCATATTAGCTTTTGTTTCGATAAATATTTTTTGAATAGAAATTCCTTTTACATCATCTAAGGAATACTTTAATTCTGAATTTCTATCATCACATGGCTCAATTAAAGTACCAAGTTTATATTTAATCAATTTCATAACCAATCCCCCTGAATGCATTCTCCAACATTTGTTGGGATTGTTTTTCTGCCTTCATGACTTCTTTCATTTCTCGCTGGATTCGAGCCATCTCTTTTTCGAAGTCGATATCTAAATCATGGTCGATAAATTCGATATATTTACTTGGAGCAAGATTCCAATTATTTTCTTCAATTTCATTAACAGTTACACTGCGATATAATTCTGGAATCTCATAGTTTGTTCCGTCAGTTTCTTCACATTGCCAAGTGTGATAGATTTCTGCAGCACGTTCAATCTGTTCGGCTGATAGTCGAACTTTCTTTTTGCCTTCACCCTTTACAGGATTTTCAGTCCACTGGCGCAAATCCATAAAAAGAATTTCATTTTCACGATTGCGCAGTTTTCTGCCGTGATAGTTTCCACCTTTTTTGTTCTGATTGAGAATCCAAAGTGTAACTGAGATATCAGTTGTAATAAAAAGCTCTCTTGGGAGAACAATAATAGCCTCAACCTTATCATTCTGTATTAGCTTCTTACGAATTTCTATCGTATCACTATCATTCAACGCACCATTTGCAAGTAAGAACCCTGCAACGCCATTAGAAGGCTTCAAGTGCGAAAGCATATGAAGAATCCACGCATAGTTTGCATTACTTTCTGGTGGAGTCTGATAATCTGCCCAACGAGCATCATTAGCAAGGTTACTATCATACCAACCCTTAAGGTTAAAAGGTGGATTTGCCATGATATAATCGAAATACAGTCCCTTATGCAAATCGTGCGTAAAAGAGGAATCTGCCATATCACCTAGATGGTGGCTAAGTCCTCTAAGGGCAAGGTTCATTTTTGCGAGTCTATATGTTGCAGGCTCTTTTTCCTGTCCATAGATATTAATTTGGTTGATATCACCTTGTTTTGATTTTACTAGCTCTGCACTCTGAATAAACATACCCCCAGAACCGCAAGCTGGATCATATAGTGTGCCATCATATGGCTCAATCATTGATGCGATTAAATGAACCACATCGTGTGGTGTATAGAATTCTCCTTCTTCTTTGGTTGCATTAACAGCGAACTCTTTAAGGAAATACTCATACACATGACCTATTAAGTCTTTCTCTTCACCAAAAGCCTTATGACTGATTTTATTCACCTCATCAATGAGTTTCTTTATGTCATTTGGTGCAAGATTACGCTGTGTAAATGTTCCTTCTATAAAACATCCTTTTAAATCTTTTGAACTTGATGCAATACTATGCAGAGCAGTATCTAGCGCAACATTAAGCCCTGGAGCAGAAGTATTAATGATTGTAGACCATCTAGCTTCCGGTGGCAGATTATATGTTCCGTCTGCAAAAGTTGCATCATCAAAGAATGCAGCTTGAATTGCTTCATCCTCAGGATCCAATCCTTGTTCGATAAGCGTTTGCTTCAATTTTTCTATTCCATCTTCGTATTTCTCACCAATAAATCGTAAGAAAACGAGTGTAAGCATCATATCTCTTTTCTCAAAAAATGAGCCAGAGTTACGTGCAGCACGCAAAATGTCCCTGCAGTTAAATAAAATATTGTCTATATTAATTGCCTTTTCAGCAGTTTTTTTCTTTGCCATTGTAAAGACCTCCGAGTTATATTTCGTTCCATGCTTTTTCCAAAGCATTAAAATCAATATTCTGCGATTCACAGAACTCTTTAATTTTCTTCATAGCTGCCATATTAGGCTTACTTTTTCCACCTTCCCATCGATTCACTGATGAAAAGGAAACATTTAATTCTCTAGCAAATGCCTCTTGGGATAAGAAACATTTTTGTCTTATTCTCTTGATTTCATCTGAATATGCCATATTGATAATCTCCTAATTACAACGTGTCATTGCTATAGCATAATTATAGCACTTATTTATTAATTTTTCTAGTACCTATCCTCCAGCCTATATGACTTGGAGGATTTTTTTATTTTTATTCTTCAAAAACGTCCTTTTAGCTATATTCCCGTGGCTACTAGTTAGAAAGGAATTTAAAAATATTTTTCTGAGAAGTTAAAAAAGCAGGCATTTTCTTTTGTATGTTACTTAGAAGGATATGAACGCAGTCCCGAGTTGGGACAGAAAAAAATTATTTCCTTGAAGGGGTAAAAAACAAACATTTTTCTTTGCCTGTAACTTGTAAGGATATCAAGGAACTGAATGCAGAAATTATCAGAACCTTCATCGAGAAGGTATATGTATATGGAAACGAGAAACCTTGGGATAGGAATACCAAGAAGATAAAAGTCATCTTCAACTTCATCGGAGAAGTACATATTCCAAGTAACGTAAAAACGGCATAGCCGATGGTTACGACTATACCGATATTTTACAGGATTATAAATCCCTTATTGAGTTGCCCATTATGCCGCCTTCTTTTTCGGCGGGTTCATTGTATTTGTCATCGTTCATACCTTCTTTCTCTGTGTTTCATTGCAACGGCGTTTCCATCTGCCGTTCGGTTTTAAGCAGCTTTTCAAATCTCGGTATCTTTTCAAGAATTGCCTTTGCGGTGGATAATTCCTTACGCAGAGGCTTTATTTTTGCGGTAATATCCCTAGCTTCAGCGTTATGTGTTTCACTTTTCTTATGTCGGTTGCGGTTATATACCGATTGGCGTTCACCCTCTAATTTGCTTATCTTCTCCCGTGTTTCACTGATAAAAGAAACAAGTCCCTGCGGAGAATCAATCTGCTTCTCACATAGGAACTTGTATTCATCAAGGGTTTTATTCAGTTTTACAACCTCCTACCGCATTTCGGGCGAAAGCGGTCGGGGAGAAGCAGGAGAGATATTGTTGCCTGTAATCAGCTTGCATAATTCGATGATTAGTTCAAACAATACCTGTATGCCATCCATCTTGTTCATTTTGCGGCATTCGATTTCAAGAACAAGCAGCGGCGTATATTTCGGTTTTTGAAACGGAACATAGCCGACATATCTTTGATTTTCGAGCAGCCGTTCACGAATCGCCTGCGGAGTATATTCCTTTCCTAACCTATCCAATCGTACCGCTCTCTGCCAGCTCGGTGTTTTGACGAAATAGTGAGCAAAGCTTTCATCACGCTGTATCACATAGCCCATATCCTTTAAGCGGATTTCAAAGGCTTTGAAATTCGTGGATTGAGCGAGTGCAGTGTCAATATCTGCTTTCAAAAGCTCTCGGTGCGATAGTCCGCCGCTTTGCTTCAACCAGTATTCCTTTTTCTTACCACCGTAAAAATTCGCTTCTTTCAAGACACTTTTCCCATACTCTAAGCATACCGCGTCGGAGATTTCACGAAGCTTATGATGGTCGGAGATATGGTTTTCAAATTTCCTGCCGGTCTTTAAGGATACAGAATTTACAACAAAATGATTGTGGAGATTATCGGTGTTGAGGTGGGTGGTAATAACAATTTCGTAGTCATCGCCCCACATACGCCTTGCGGTTTCCAGACTAATTTTGTGTGCTTCTTCCGGCATTACTTCACCTGTCTAAAAGCTCTGATAACCATGATAGGCTACATTTCCCCCTGTTTTCCCGAAGCGTTTCTTGGTTGCCGTCATACACTCATAGGCTCGTTTCACATTGCAGTTGATACCGCTGACATACATACGCTCATCGGTCTTTTTATCATTGGATACATACTGCAAGGCGGCGTATAAATCGCTGTCCACATACTTTTTGTCGATAGTTTTATCGGGATTTTCTGCATAATCAATTACTTCTTTCAGCCTGTTTTTAACAGGCCAGAATCCGGTGGTAGCCATTTACACCACCACCTTTTCACGCTGTGGCAATATCAATTCGTCTGTGATACTGTCAATGAGTGCGACAATTCTTTTTTCTGTATCCGCTGAAATTTCACCTTCGCAGGCTATACAAAGTTCATCTAACTTGCCGCTGAAAAAGAAGAACACTTCGGGCAAAACTGCTTTCGGCATATATCCCAAAGCACGCTGGCGGAGATATTCCGATACGGATAAACCGCACTTTTCGGCGTTATGTTCAATTAGATTTTTCTCTTTCTCGCAAAAATATAACGCTGACAAATTATGATTACTAACTTGTTCATTGACAATAGATGACGAAAAGTCTTTTTTCTCAATTACGATTTGCGTGCAAGTTTAAAATAATGTCCGCATTAAGTTGTTGCATTTCTCCAGTCCATATGCTATAATAATTGCGTACAATATCAATTTCTTGCGTGTAGAAAGTTGGTGTCTGCTTGAGTAAAAAAGAAATTTTAAAAACGGTAATTGAAAATAACGGCGGCATTGCAAAAACTTCAGATTTTGCCGCTAACGGAATAAATAAATATGAGGTAGCGGCTTTTTGTAAAGAAGGAGTAATTGAAAGAATTCGCAGGGGCTTTTATCAGCTACCCCGAAGTAAAAGTATTACCGAAGAACAGCTCATACGAGA
>ERZ826764.3299-NODE-3299-length-13246-cov-3.031309_pt1 | contig 13246 bp, 9 predicted proteins | sample MGYA00519870_ERZ826764 | MGnify/ENA primary metagenome ERZ826764 (study PRJEB31778, sample SAMEA3449239) | human gut metagenome | biome: human gut; feature: human-associated habitat; material: faeces | place: United Kingdom | collected 2010/2012 ...
GCTGCATAATTTACCGGTTTGTCAACATATCCATTCATCTCACATTCAGTTGCTTTCATTTTCGCTGAGGGAAGTAAATTAGCGGTAACAGCATATATTGGAATCTCTTTACTATCTTGCCTGTCTGCATTACGAATGAATTTTGCTATATCATAACCATCCATACCGTATAGATTCAGATCGATCAATATAAACTGATATGAAAACGGTTCACTATTCTGATAGCTTTCTAATGCTTTCTGTCCACTCACAAACGCATCTGTATGCAATCCAAAATCATTAAATATTGTCTGCATGACTTCCAGATTAATTTCATTGTCATCAATGATCATAACTCTTTCTCCATGGAACGAATCAATGTCAGCAAGACCATCCCAAGTCAATATATTCATGATCCTATTCCTCCTGATATCATCTATTTTACTCCTTCTCAAAAAATCCGTCAATCATGCCCTTTGTATGCTTTAAGCTGTTCTCATCAAATCATCCACAATAGATACGATACTTAACGCGACTCTGAAATCATACAAAACAAGAACCATTTTCCTCTTTATGATACTGCAGATAATACCCTTTTCCATATTTGGACACAATAAAAAGCCTTGTTCCATATAAACGTTTGCGCACCCGCTGCACAACACCATCCAATCTTCTCCGGCTGTGCACAGATACTTCGCTCCATAAATTCTCCACCAATTCATCCCGATATACCACAGCTCCCTCTGCCTGCAGCAACCGCTTCAACAATATACATTCCTCTCTCGACATATGAATAGGATACCCGTCTATCTGAACTTGTCCACCCTCGCTATCCACTATAACACGTTCCCATTCCGTCATCGGGACATCTGATACGACATTTTTCGACACCGCCCGTGCTATACGACAGGCTGCCAGATCAGTCGACTGCTCCGGGCAGACACATTCTGCCGCTCCGGCTCGCAAAAGCTGTTCTTCCAACCGATCATCTCTTTGCTGTAAAATCACGATAATTGGTACCTTCTGCCATTCCGCAAATTCTCGAAAAGCCTGCAGACATATACTGTCACCTACATCTTTCGTTCTCCATCGATACGCCTCCGTCAACTCTTCTTCCTGTATCATAATGGCCGAGCACGGAGCCTGCACCTCCCATAACGTCTCTGCATGATCGATCATCTGAGTCTGCCATTCTTCCTGGCTCAATCGCTCCAACAATCTTGCGATCCACTCTTCCTCTAATGCGCAAACAATCATCTTTCTCTTTCTCATATTTTTCTCTCACCCACGATCTGTTTCTTATATTTTCGATAATTGACACTAGATGTTTCCATCTTCGTTCTTCACTCGCTGCTGTCTTCTACCTTACTTTTGGGAATTACATGATGGCCTTTCGGACGACTTCATAACCTTTTTCCCGTATCTGCTGTTCGAAAGACTTGATCGTCTCCTGCTGACGATGAATAGTGTGCTCATCATAAACGGCGTATGCACCGCGCAATGCCTCGTCAACAATATCAACAACAACAGCGTTAGCCCCCGCCTGCAGTGCCTTCTTCCGTCCATCGTGCATCGCCTGTTCCAAACTCGGATCTGCAATAAGAATACTTCCCCGAAACATCAATCTTGCAATTGCCATCAAGTATAATACCATATCCGCATTACCACCGCGTTCCCGTTCAAATGGCGTATGTTTTGCTGCCAAAAATGGTGCGATCTGTATCATCTGTGGCATAAACTGCTTCATAAACAGCAGATCTTCAGATACATTCTCTATCGTCTGATAAGGTGTTCCAACCAAAAATCCTGTTCCTGTATGATATCCCATCTCCTGCAGTTCCCACATTCCCTGCTTGCGCCGCAATAATGACATATTAGCAGAGTGCAGCCTCTTGAATTGTAATTCATTCGAGGCATCATGGCTAAGCATAGCTGCTCCGGCACCTAAATGCATCCAATGTAAATATGCCGCTTTGGTATGATCCCCCACATTCAATATGATCGTACAGTCTGGGAAATGCTTATGTACCGCATCCACAATTTCTGCAAAATTTGCCTCCGAAAAATAAAAATCTGTCCCACTTTCCAGCAAAAAATTGCGAATTCCCTGCCTATAACCCTCGTGACAATACTGTAATATTTCTTTCATATTCATACGATACCGCTTCACAAAACGATTACTGCGTCTTAACCCACAGTAGTTGCAATCATTTTTGCAGTAATTAGAAAAAGGAAGTCTACCCCACAGATAGACTTCCTTATCAAATTGCTGTTTTCGAACCTCTTCTGCCTTTTGAAACAGATACTCGGTTGTCTCCGCATTGCGATATCGCAACAGTTCTGTAAATTCGTCTGCTGATAACGTTCCAAGCATCATCAGACGATCTACATGCTCCTGCATTATCTCGCCCATTATTTTCTCCATTTCCAGTGCCTCGCCAAATACAATACCACTTTATTCTAAGGAGCCACTACTCCTGTTCCGTATCCGCGATCTCAAATTGGCTGATAATGCCACAGATCGCCGTATTTAACTCCGGCTTTAACTCTTCCAGGGTGACCGGTTGCTTCTGTAGAATAACATTATAACAGGTTGCATTTACCAATTCAACAATCATAAAGATCATTAAATTCTGCTGTCGAAATTTGCGCCCGGACTGCTCTAGCAGCTCCTCGAAGATATCCATGCAGTTCCGATTGGACATACCGGCAATACGAATATTTGAAAAAACACCCCAGCTTAAGTTTTTAGAAATAAATCGTAATAATACAGGGCTCTCATTGAGCTGATCAACAATATGTGTTGCAAGTGCTACAATACACTCCTCTAAGCTGACCCAATTGGACTCATCATTCAATTTGAGTTCTTCATTAGCTCGGTCAAACAATGCACTTGCCTGTCTTGCGATCAACTGATCGCGAATGTCAAATTTATCTTTGAAATAAAGATAAAAAGTACCCTTCGCCATCTTTGCCCGTTTTACAATTTCAGAGATGGACGTATTTTGAATTCCTTTTTCTGTGAACAATTCAAATGCAGAGAGCAGAAGTGCTTCTTTCTTCTCTCGCTTTTTTTGATCGATCTTACTCATGCGTCCACCCCCTTAATATATTACTCATCTTTCTTAACTTCCTGTGTTGACAATACAAACTTAACACTTCCGTTCATGTCGTTGTCGATTCCGGAGAAACTCTGGTAATCCTCAGAAGCTTTCTGAATACCTTTTATACGGTCAATTGTTCCGTCCAGTCCATCTGTTACATCCGTGATCGTTGTTGCCAACTTATCAATGGCATCTTTCTTGAAGGTATTCATTCCGTCATTCAATTTATCAGAACCTTTATACAGCTTGGAAATACCACTTGATACCGTTCCTGTAGCCTTGTCAAGCTGCTTTGTGCCTGCAAATAAGGATTTGGTTCCTGCTGCCAATTGTTTGACACCCTTGCGCAATACAGAACTGTTCTTCGTTAATTTCTTGCTGTTCGTCGTGATCGTTGATGAATTCTTTACGATCGCAGCTGCACCACTCTTTAACTTCTTGTTGTTCGCTGTAAGTGTCTTGCCACCCTTTGAAAGCTTTGTAATATTGGTGCTGATCTGAGTAATTGCGTCACGGACAGTTTTCTCACCATCCAAAAGCTGTGTTGCACTTCCTCTAAGCTGTGCAGCATATCCGGACATCGTCTGTGCTGTTGTATCTAATGCTGCTGCACCGTTGTATAGGTTCTGCTCCTTGGATTTTGTGTCTGTAGCAGCCTTGATACTTGCAAGACCGGCTGCAAGATCTGCTTTGCCATCTTTATCATATTCGCCATCTGCTTTACCATTTGTGACGATATCTACGCTGCTCAATGCTGTGAGTGCTTCTTTGACCGCTGCTTTCTGCTCTGCTGTCAGGCTGTCATTAGCAAGAAGTGCTTTCAGCTCATTTTGCTGCTGCAATGCATTCTCTACCAGTCCATTCACCTGTTTCATGCCCGCCTGTAACTGCCCTACACCATCATCCACAGATTTCACACCGGCTTTTAATGCTGCAGTTCCATCGGTAAGCTGCTTCATGTTTTCCTCGGTCATCAGCTTGCTTACTGCACCAACGAAGGTCTGTACGCCATCACCGAATGTCTTGTACTGTTTCGGAAATGTCTTGGTTGATTTGTCCAGTGTATTTAATCCATCGGCAATCTGTTTTGCACCGTCGGCATAGGAATTTACACCCTGACCAAGTGACTTAGCACCTTTCACATAAGAGTTGACCCCCTTTAACAACTGATCGGTTCCTTTTGTATATGCATTGGTTCCTTTCTTCAAAGATTTAGCACCTTTGTTCAATGCCTTTGCTCCCTTATTGGCAGACTTAATCCCCTTCGCATACGTTGCAAAGTTCTTATTCAATGTATTTAATCCGTCTTTCAAAGACTTAGTGCCATCTACCAGCTGCTCGCCGGCATCTTTCATGTCATCGATCTTGTCATCCAATTTATCAAGATCGTCCACACGGTCAATATCGATATCCTTAAATAAGTCTGCCGTTGCTACCGTATAAGTCTGGCTCATAGAGAAATCTTTGACATCGGCTGTGATCTTAACAGAGTCCGTAATCTTGTCGTTTAACTCATCGGTATCGACATCCACATCATCTCCAAGATCAACATTTTTCAAGTCCAAGCTCTCAGACAGACCCGGCATACCATATGCGATCACGATGTTGTTTTCTCCCTCAGATAATACCTTACCATTGTCAATATCAATATTGTCGAATTTATCGACCGGAAGGATCATACCGGTTGCCATCAAAAATGGTGTGTAAATATCTTTCTTCTCACCTGCTACCGTAACCTGTTTCTTAGAGGTGTTAGAATACTTGATCGTCATCTCTAACTTACCGCTCTTGCCAACGATATCTTTTGGAGATACTTCCTCACCATCCAGTTTGTACGTGATCTGCATACCAACCGGAAGCTCGCTTTTTTCTGCTGTTCCCTGATAATAAATGTCGCTTTTTGAAGTGTCCCATGTAAGGCTGTCACCACTCTGTGTAAACTTCTCATTACCCTTTGTATTTGTAATATCCTTCAATGTAGAACTATCTTTGACGCTATCTACCTGTCCGGAATTTTTGAGCCAGTCGGATACAATGACATCCGTCACACCACCGTTTGCATCCAAGGTTGCGTATACGGTTTCCTCTTTGCTAACGGTACTCTTTTTCTTCGATGAAGCAAAACTTGCTGTCTGCTCTACTACTTTATTGTTAGCAGCCATTGCCTGCACTTTGCTGTCGTATCGATACGTATGTGTCGCATATTCTATATTTCCGACAACCAGCCCGGCAACCAATAAACTACTGATTCCTGTCATTACTACACGTTTCTTTCCACTCATTTGTCGCATAATGCTCCTCCTTATTTGCTGTTTGCATTTTCCTGCATCTCGATATCATTCATTCCAAAATGTCTGATATCTGTTTCCATCATTTCTTCTCTGCATCTCTCTTTGCTACATTTGCCTTGATCATGTTCCAAGATGTGCGTTTGATCACACCATCAAAGATCCAAAGCATTGCCGGCAGAACACAGATAACAACGATCATACTGATGATTGCACCACGTGAAAGCAGTGTACAGATCGATCCGATCATATCTACCTGCGAATATACCGACACGCCAAAGGTTGCGGCAAAGAAGCACAATCCACTGGTAAGGATCGACTTGATCGATGTCTCATGCGCAATGCGGATTGCATCCTTCTTACTCTGTCCACGTTCTGTTCGCTCTTTATGATATCGACTTGTCATCAAAATCGCATAATCTACGGTCGCTCCAAGCTGAATCGTACCGATAACGATACTCGCCACAAACGGAAGCGACGTATTCGTATAAAACGGTACTGCCATATTACATGCAATCGCAAATTCGATGACCGAGATCAAGATCACCGGAATGGAAATCGACTTAAACGTGATCAAGATGATAACAAAGATCGCCAAGATGGAAATATTATTTACTGTCTTGAGATCGACATCCGTTACATCCTGCAAATCTTTCATCATTGGCGCCTCGCCGATCACCATACCATCATTTTGGTATTTTTTGACAATCTTGTCAATCTTTGCTAATTGAGAATTTACCTCATCAGTAGCAGAACTGTAATCAGAGCTTACAAATTCCAGTTCATAATTGTCTGTCTTGAGCATCTTCTTGATATCGTTCGGTATCATAGACTCCGGTACATTGGAACCTACTAACGAGTTCAAACCGATCACCCATTTCACACCGTCTACCTTTTCAATTTCCTTGCTCATCGCACTCTTTTCTTTAGCAGAAAGACCATCTTTCAGAAGGATCATATGCATGTTACTCATATTAAACTCCTTCTTTAATTTCTCATTCGCCTCATTACTTGGAATGTTCTTCGGCAAAGACTGATCAATATTATAGTAAATCTTGTAATTATTATTACCGTGTATTGCCGGTACTAACACGATCAGGAACAACAGCAATGCTACATAACGTCCCTTGACAATGCCATGTGATAGTTTATCCAAGGATGGGATCAGTGATCTGTGCGTCGTCTTCTCGATCGCTTTATCACAGGTAAGGATCATTGCCGGAAGTACCGTTACACAAGTAAGCACACCAATAACAACACCCTTAGACATTACAATACCGATATTAGTGCCAAGCTTAAACGTCATAAAACAAAGTGCTACGAATCCTGCAACCGTTGTGATCGAACTTGCCGTGATCGATGTAAACGTATTGCTGATCGCATGTGCCATGGCGCGTTTCTTGTCGCCTTCATATCGTTCCTTGTTCGCTTCGTAACTCTCTAACAGGAAGATGGAATAATCCATCGTCACCGCCAACTGAAGCACCGCAGCTAACGCCTGCGTGATATAGGATATTTCTCCTAAGAAAACATTACTTCCTAAGTTAAATACGATTGCCATTCCTATATTCAACAAGAAGATCAATGGTGTCACAAAGGAAGTCATTGTCAAGAACAAGACTACCAGTGACAGCAAACCTGCAATCACGACGTAGATCGGCATTTCCTGCAATGCCAGGTTCTTAATATCAGTAACTACACCGGACATTCCGCTTGCATAAACATTCTTGCCTACGACTTTACGTATCTGCGTGATCGCATCCATCGTATCATCTGCTGATGTCGTATCGTCAAACAACGCGATCATCATCGTCGCTTTTCCGTTAAAGAATGCTTTTCGCAGATCTTCCGGAATCATTTCGGTCGGCACCGAAATATCCACTGCATCGTCATACCATAAGACATCTTTGACATGATCGATACTTTCTAATTGTTTCTCTAACTTTGCTGCATCTTTCATCGGCATATCTTCCACGACTACCATGGAAAACGCTCCCATACCGAACTCATCCACCAGAATATCCTGTCCCTTGATCGTCTCCAAGCGCTCCGGCAGATAACTAAGTACATCATAATTCACACGTGTACTGACATATCCGATCCCAGCCGGAATCAGCAGGATAAACGCAATAACAAGAATGATATTCTTGTGTTTTGTGATCCACTTGCCAATGTTAATCATCCAATCCCTCCTAAATCTTAATGAACCAAGCTGTCAAAAGCATCTGGATACCATGACAATCCGGGCCTTATTGAGAATAAATATCAAAAATGACTGACAGTCATTTTTAACTCTTGCTGTATACTACTACAAAAATGACCAGTAGTCAATCTTTTTATTTTAAATTTATAAATATTTTAGATTTTAGAAGTAAGCTGGCCGCGCATCCTCGCGGAGCGTTTTTTACTTTATAGGAAACGAGAAGTTTCCTATAAAGTAAAAAAGCTGCCTTACAAAGCGGCAGCTTTTTGAAGATAGGATTATAATGTCAAAATAGATCTTCCCATTCAAAACAACGAATATTTGTCCACATTCTGGAAATACGTTTATTTTGTTCATCGCCAAAACATTGCATGATCGCACTGCGCGTGATCACATCACGCGGCGGATAACCGGCAAACACCTGTCTGCGTTCCTCACCTACAGGCACTTGCAGCACATAGTCCTGTGAAGCATTCTCATCTTCTTCAGTAAAGAAATACCTTAACGAATATGGCACAGTATCCGTATCTTCATCTTCTGCACCATAACACCAGTCTGCGTATTCATAGATCAAAGGACTGTCACCACCGGAAATCACGGAAGTATAACCGATATAATACATATTCTTGATCACATTGTCGGGGCGGGACAAGAAATTTACAAAGGCTTCTGCAGCCTGCTGCTTCTTTGCATCCGACCGAACGCCTTTTTTAAGCATACACCAGCCGTCAAACCACAGATTCGAGGCTTCCTTCGGTACGGCAAAGCTCAGCTCAAGCCCATCTTCTTCCGCCTGATCCATGGTATACACACCATCACCGGACCACTGCATATTGGCAACGACTTTGCCGGTAACCATATCCGCTTTACCACTGTCTGTCTCCAGCGAATACGCATTTTCGCGCATATCTCCAAGGATCTCCTGAATCTCATCCACTGCTTTCACACTCGTATCATTCATTTCCTCAAAAAGACGATTCGAATAATCAGGAGCCTGTGTAAACTGCTTTGAAGACAGCTCCTTTTCTTTGCGGATTGCCTGCGCCACAATATAGGAATCTCGGATACTGTCTTTCATCGTGATACGTTTACGATATTTGGTATCCAACAACATGGACCAATGATCGGTATCTTTTTCATCCACTTCCTTTGGATTATAGACAATCCCCATTGTTCCCCACATATAACCTGCACCATACTTGGATAACTCTTCTCCGTCAATCTTTAACTCATCAAAACGTTTCCTTATATAAGGGGAAACTCCTTTCGCATAGTAGTTATCCGGATCCGAGGTGTCATAAAAACTGCTCGAAAACGGTTCCAATCGATGCTCTTTCATCAACTTCATGATCATATATTCTGATGGACAGATCAGATCAAAAGTATCTCCCAAAGTTAGCTGATTGTACAAATCTTCATTTGTGCCAAACGTGGAATATTCCACTTTGACTTTTTCACCGTATTTCTTTTCATACCATTGTTCAAACAGCTCCGTCATCTCTTCCTTTCCGAGAATTTTCGTGCCGTCCGCAAGCTCGATCGTCTCATCCTCAGACCAGCCGCCCTCATCAATGTATTCCTCCCAATTCGCCACGCGAAGTACTGTCACATCAGCTTCCGACTGCTTTCCACAACCGACACACAATGCTGACAGCAAGAACAAAACACACAATGCAATTCCTTTTTTCACGGTTTTTCTACATTCCTTTCTACAATCGTTATACATTTATTCTGTCATTCTACATTTGTCGACTTTTTTAGATCTTTGCTGTTTATCACAACCACAAATAGCACCACCAGCAAAAATATTACCGTTGACAGCGCCCAAAGAGCCGTCTTGATCTCTGTCCGCGCTCCACGTGTCGCATTAACCACATACGTACTGATCGTATTAAACGTAGCAGGTTTGGTATACGTAGTTATGAAATAATCATCTAACGACAAGGTCACTGCAGTCATAAAGCCTGCCGCAATACCCGGTACCAGCTCCCGAAAGATTACGGTACGAAGTGCCTTTGCCGGAGTACAGCCAAGATCTAATGCCGCCATATACATATCCGGATCCATCTGCTTTAGTTTAGGAAGCACTGACAAATACACAAATGGCGTACATAATACCGTCTGTCCGACGATCAACGGAATACAAGTATCTTTATCGATCCCGGCAAAAACGATCAACAGTACACATATCGAAAATCCAGTCACAACATCCGAATTAACTACCGGTATCTGATTCATGAGTTCGATACTCATGCGTGTCTTTTTGGAAGAGTAAAAAATTCCTATTGCACCTAACGTCCCTAATATACTGGATAATACAGCTACCAAAAGTGCCAGAAAAACTGTGCCTATGATCATATCTGTCAGCTCTTTGGTCGTAAATAACGTGACATAATTATGCACAGAAAATCCACGGATCGATCCGATCATCGTCGACTTTGTAAAACTATACACCGCTAAGATCAAGATCGGCAGATACAAAAATGCAACGACAGGCATAAGCCACACGGTCTGTAATCCTTTCTTTTTCACAAAGCTGCACCTCCCCGCTGAATATCCGCATCATCACCGGTTATTTTGCCGGTGATCCAAGTGATGCCAAAAATAATGAACAGCAGTACCATTGAGATCATAGAGCCGTTATTCCAATCATAGGTATTGAAGTAACTTCCGATCAGACTTCCCATGATATACGTACTGTTATACACCATGTCTAATACAACATAATTCGTCATTGCCGGCAAAAACGCCATTGTCACACCGCTGATGATCCCCGGCATACTGAGCGGCAGGATCACCTTAAAAAACACCTGATGACGTTTTGCTCCAAGATCTGCTGCCGCCTCCGGCAGTGCGCCATCTAACTTCAACAGCACTGTATAGATCGGCAGGATCATAAACGGCAAAAAGTCATAGACCATGCACAGAACCGCATTAAACAGCGGGTGAAATGCCAAGTTACCCTCGATCAGGTTTAACACTTCTTTGAGTGCCGTGATACGAAGCGTAAAATTGATCCACATCGGCGTCACCAAAAGAAGCATCCATACACCACTTTTGCGAAATCCCCCTCTTGCCAGAATATACGCTGTCGGATACGCAATGAACAAACAAACGGTTGTCGTCAGCAATGCGATCACGAAACTATAAAATAACGTTCCTAATGTTTTTCCATTTGTAAAAAAATGTTGAAAGTTCTCTACGGTAAATTGTCCCTGTCCATCAGTAAATGCGTAATAAAGCACAACAAACAATGGCAGTACGACAAACAATATCAAAAACAGGATATACGGAATCCCTAACTGTTTTCTTGTAAAATGCATCTGTCTCCTCCATGAAATGATCACGCTACCAAGGTAGCACTAATAAATGATCACTCTGCTAATGTAACGCTGATGCCTGTATCCGGCACGACAACACTAACGTAATCTCCAATGTTCCACAAATATTCATCATATACAAAATACAACTCATCATTGCTTGAACGTACTTCATAACTATAATGATCTCCCATATAGATCAACGAATCAATATGCCCCTGTACCAAACCAACTTGTGGGTCATCGCTAAGCTGCGCCTGTCTTGGATTTATATAGACAACCACCTTGCGTCCCTCTGTCTCGATCGGATGACCGCTCTTATCATAAAGAACTCCATCCTGCAATGTCGAACCCGGAAAAAGCTTTGTCATATCCACTTTGATACTTCCATCCACCAGACGAATACGCATCGCATCATCGATCATGCCGGTGAAATGATTTGCCTTTTCATTAAAATGCATCAAATGAATGCTATCCGGCAAGATATCAACGCCAACTTTCGTTCCCTTGGCAATATCTCCGGAAGCCTGAGCGACAATCTCATCTTTCTCATTGTGCAGGACCGTGATCTCATGAAAGGTTCCTTTAAATATAGAAGACAGCACCTCGCCCTGAAGTTTTCCCTTGCCGACCTCCGTCAAAACAACGTCTTCCGGACGGATCACCGCCTGTACACGCAGTCCCTCTTTAATGTCATCCACACAATCAAACTCTGTTTGGCAGAAAGAGACCTTCTTGTGCCCTGTCATAACACCGTTAAAGATATTGCTTTCTCCGATAAAATCCGCTACAAAAGCATTCTTTGGCTCATCGTAGATCTCCTCCGGCGTACCAACCTGCTGAATCTCACCATTGGACATGACAACGATCTTATCCGACATGGTAAGTGCTTCCTCTTGATCGTGCGTCACAAAAATAAATGTGATGCCAAGTTGTTCATGCATTAATTTCAGCTCCAGCTGCATCTCTTTGCGCATTTTGTAATCCAATGCGCCAAGCGGTTCATCCAAAAGCAAGATCTCCGGCTCGTTGACGATCGCACGTGCAATCGCCACACGCTGCTGCTGACCACCGGATAACGTATGCACCCGGCGCCTTTCAAAGCCCTCCAGATCCACCACATCTAATACATGGCGCACCTTCTCGTCAATGACATCTTTGGGTAATTTCTTTAGCTTGAGGCCAAACGCAATGTTGTCATATATATTCAAATAAGGAAATAACGCATATTTCTGAAATACGGTATTCAGCTGACGCTTATTCGCCGGAAAATTCGTGATATCCTGCCCGTCAAAGATCACACGCCCTTTATCCGGTGTCTCGAATCCTCCCAAAATACGAAGTGTAGTAGTCTTTCCACATCCACTCGGACCAAGTAATGTCAGGAATTCATTCTCCCTGATGTAAAGATTCAGTTCATCCAGAACTGTCTGCATCCCGTAGGATTTGGAAATGTCGATCAAGTCGATCAGCTTATTGCTCATTGGTTGTTCCTCCCTAAAAAGTATCCCCTCTTTTTCATAAGAAAAATTATTAATAACAACTTTATTTTTGTATCATAAAAGCGTTACGATTTCAATAGATTTTGCGAGATTTTAACATAAAATAATACGGTACTTTTAAGATATTCTGATCTTTTTTCCGTACAGTAACAAGATTTTCTGTACAGCTGATTTTCAACGATGGTTTATTGTCCGAAGCAACGCTCAACGAAAGATTACATGTTTTTCCTGTATCACTCTCTATTGCTGCGATCATCTCTTCACGGATAAAGCCAGCTGCTGTGGATTTTTGCCAGCAGTCTTGCATTATGATATGCCATTTTTAATGTCAGACATGTCCTGCCCAGATATTTGCTCCCATCCTCTGTCTTTACACAGGCAAGTGCCAGATCAGCTCTGTCCGGATTTTGCAGACAGACAGGAATGAGAAACTGGATTCCATGGTTATAATACTGCGGAATGGCTGTCCGATAATCGGCCTCAAGCATTCTTTTTGTCTGCCGCAGGGCGCCGTCAAACAGTTGTACTTTCATCACACTGCCGCGAATCGTCTCCGGAAGTCTCTGACAATTCTCCGTTTCTTCAAAAATATGTTCATACTGAGGCACGATATCCAGTCCGGTATCAAAAATAAGTTCTGCCGGATCTGTTACATATGCTGCACGTTTCGGAAGATTGACAATTCCTGATTTTAATAAATGATATTCTGTGTAGAAGCCGTCCAGAAACCATCTCTGCCTGTCCGGCACCAGATTTGGGATAAAATATGCGTAGACCGGCTGATAATACATATTAAAAAGTCCTGTATTAAAAATTGCGTATTCCTCTGTCTCCAGTAATTTTTCTTCTT
>ERZ826764.3302-NODE-3302-length-13231-cov-16.562310_pt1 | contig 13231 bp, 10 predicted proteins | sample MGYA00519870_ERZ826764 | MGnify/ENA primary metagenome ERZ826764 (study PRJEB31778, sample SAMEA3449239) | human gut metagenome | biome: human gut; feature: human-associated habitat; material: faeces | place: United Kingdom | collected 2010/2012 ...
TGCCCTTGTAGAGGCAGAGCTTCACCTTGCCGGTGACGTGCTCCTGCGTCTTGTCCACGAAGGCGGAGAGCGCCTCGCGCAGCGGCGTGTACCACTGGCCGTCGTAGACGAGCTCCGCGAAGGTGATGGCGAGCTCCTGCTTCTTGTGCATCGTGAGCTTGTCGAGGCAGAGCGTCTCCAGGTAGTCGTGCGCGGCGTAGAGGATGGTGCCGCCCGGGGTCTCGTAGACGCCGCGGCACTTCATGCCGACGAGCCTGTTTTCAACGATGTCGAGCAGGCCGATGCCGTTAGCGCCGCCCAGCTCGTTCAGCTTCAGGATGATGTCCTTCGCGCTCATCTTCACGCCGTCGAGCGCCACGGGGACGCCCGCCTCGAAGTCGAGGGTCACGTAGGTCGGCGTATCCGGCGCGTCGATGGGCGAGACGCCCATTTCGAGGAAGCCCTTCTTCTCGTAGAGCGGCATGTTGCCCGCGTCCTCCAGGTCGAGGCCCTCGTGGCTCAGGTGCCAGAGGTTCTTGTCCTTGGAGTAGTTGGTCTCCCGGTTTATCTTGAGGGGCACGTTGTGCGCCTCGGCGTAGGCTATCTCTTCCTCCCTGGACTTGATGTTCCACTCTCTCCAGGGGGCGATGATGGGCATGTCGGGCACGAAGTGCTTGAGCGTCAGCTCAAACCTCACCTGGTCGTTGCCCTTGCCGGTGCAGCCGTGGCAGATGGCGTCCGCGCCCTCGGCGATGGCTATCTCCGCCAGGCGCTTGGCTATGACCGGCCTCGCCAGCGAGGTGCCGAGCATGTAGTCCTCGTACATCGCGCCCGCCTTCACGGCCGGGATGATGAAGTCGTCCACGAACTCGTCCGTCAGGTCCTCGACGTAGAGCTTGGAGGCGCCGGTCTTTATCGCCTTTTCCTCCAGGCCCTCCAGCTCGTCCGCCTGGCCCACGTTGCCGGAGACGGCGATGACCTCGCAGTTGTTGTAATTCTCCTTCAGCCAGGGGATGATGACCGAGGTGTCCAGGCCGCCGGAGTAGGCGAGCACGACTTTCTTGATGTCCGATTTATTCATAACGATGCCTCCATATTCATTTGCTTGCGGCTTAATATGCGCTAAGTATATACCCGGATGAATAAATATGCAAGGGCTATTTTTCATTTCGGCGTACTGCATCTATATGCAGATTTTGCGCCGCGGTTTTTGTGGGCATTGCACAAAAAGCTACACTATCTGGAAGATGTAGAACTTGAGATACGAGGTTTCAGGCACGTTCCAGAGGATGGGGTGGTCGGGGGCCTGCTTGCGGACCTCGACCTCGCGCAGGCGGACGTTTGCATCTTTAGCCGCTTTTTTCAGCATATATTCAAAATTCTCGCTCTCCATGAAGTGGGAGCAGGAGCAGGTGGCGAGGTAGCCGCCGCGGGGCAGCAGGCGCATGGCGCGGTAGTTTATCTCGCGATAGCCGCTCTCGGCGGCGCGGACGGTGCGCCGGCTCTTCGTGAAGGCGGGCGGGTCGAGGATGACGAGGTCGTACTGCGCCCTCTCCTCGCAGAGCCTGGGCAGCAGCTCAAAGACGTCCTCGGCGAGAAAGTCCATCTTCCCCTCCAGGCCGTTGAGAACGGCGTTTTCCCGCGCGAGGCCGACGGCGGCCTCGGAGACGTCCACGGCGGTGACGTGTTCCGCCCCGCCCAGGGCGCAGTTGAGGGCGAAGGAGCCGGTGTGCGTGAAGCAGTCGAGCACGCGGCGGCCGCGGGCGAGCTTCGCCACGGCGCGGCGGTTATACTTCTGGTCGAGGAAGAAGCCGGTCTTCTGCCCGTTTTCAAAGTCCACGGCGTAGCGCAGGCCGTTTTCGACTATCTCGGTCTTGGTGCTCTCCGGGTGGGGCAGGCCCTCGTACCAGCCCTTATAGCGCGGCAGGCCCTCCAGAGAGCGCAGGGCGGCCTCGTTGCGCTCGTAGAGGCCGGAGACGCGCTCGCCCATGGCCTCCAGCTGCTGCGCGAGGGCGCGGTAGACGGTGTCCTTGACCCCGTCCGTGCCGCCGCAGAGGCACTGGGCGACCAGGATGTCCGAGAACTTGTCCACCGTCAGCCCCGGCAGGCCGTCGGCCTCCCCAAAGACGAGGCGGCAGCAGCCGAGGGAGTCCATGACCGCGCGGCGGTATTCGAGGGCGTACTTCACCCGCCGCTCGAAGAAGGCGGGGCTGAAATCTTCGTTCGCGTTGTCCGAGAGGATGCGCAGGCCTATCTTGCTCGCGGCGCTGTAGAAGCCCGCGCCGAGCCAGGCGCCCTTCTGGGAGAAGACGTCGCAGACGCCGCCCTGCTCCGGCTCGCCCGAGACGGCGGTGAACTCCTCCCTGTAGACCCAGGGGTGGCCCTGTCTTATGGAATTTTCGGCCTTCCGCGTGACGGTTACGGCCGGGAATTTTCTCTCCTGTTTCATACTGCCTCCAAGGGAAGGCGGGCGGGAAAGCCCCGCCCGCCGGATAGTATCTATTATAATGTGCGCTCAGGCGAGCTCGAAGATGAGGGCGGACTCGGGCGGCAGGCTGAGCCTCATGAGCCCGTCCGTGACGGCGCTCTCCCGGCCGGTGAGCAGGCAGCGGGCGCGGGTTATGCCCAGGCCCTTGAGCCCCTCAAGCTCGGCGGAGCCCAGGCCGGCGTTATCGAGCCAGAGGTCGGCCACGAGCTGCTTTTCCCAGTCCGCGCGGTTTATGACGGCGAGGAAGGCCCCGTCCCGGGCGCTCTGCCCGAAGACGTCCCGCCCGCCGGAGACACAGCGCAGGATGCACAGCACGTCCGGGTCCGGCGCGGAGAAGGCGACGGAGCCGGTCGAGAGCGCCTCGTGCGAGTTGCGGATGCGGCCCAGGGAGGCGTACCAGTCCATGAGCGGCCGGGCGCCCATGGTGAAGGGCGCGCGGTCAAAGGGGTCGAGCATGCCGCCCATGCCCGTCTCGTCCCCGTAGTAGACGCAGGGCACGCCGGGCAGCGTGAACTGTATGGCCGCGGCCAGCTTCTGCATGGAGGCGCCGCGGATGTCCTGCGCGTCGCCCACTATGAAGCCAGCCTGCTGCTCCCGGCTGAGGCTGCGCGCGTCGAGCCTCGTGGCCAGGGCCGTGCGCACGCGCTCCACGTCGTGGGAGGAGAGCAGGTTCATGAGCGACCAGTACATGGGCGCGGGGTAGTTGAGCCTCTGCCCCAGCAGGAAGGAGGCCAGGGCCCGCGCGTCCGTGCGGAAGCAGAGGAAGTCTATGACCGCGGAGCGGAAGGGGTAGTTCATGACGGAGTCGAGCGACTCGCCCAGGGCGTATTTCCGCCGGTAGCCGTAGCTGGACTTGATGACCGCGTCCTCCCAGACCTCGCCGAGCACGACGGCCTCGGGGTCCTCGGCCTTGGCGGCCTGGCGGATGAGGCGCAGGGCCTCGTCCGGCAGCTCGTCCGCCACGTCGAGCCTCCAGCCCGCCGCGCCCCGGCGCAGCCAGGTGCGAACGACGCTGTCCCGGCCCGTGATGACGAAGTCGCGCCAGTCGGCGTTGTTCTCATCCACCTCGGGCAGGTCGGGGAAGTTCCACCAGCAGCGGTATTCCTGCGGGTAGCGGCGGAAGTCGTACCAGCCGTAGTAGGGCGAGCTCTCGCCCGCGTTGTAGGCGCCCGCGTCCGGGTAGTGCGAGAACTTGTTGAAGTAGATGCTGTCCGCGCCCGTGTGGGAGAACACGCCGTCGAGCATGATGCGGATGCCCAGGCGCTCCGCGTTGGTGCAGAGGTTCTCAAAGTCCTCGTTCGTGCCGAGGATGGGGTCTATGTTGAGGTAATCCGCCGTGTCGTAGCGGTGGTTGGAGCAGGCCTCGAAGACGGGGTTTAAGTAGATGACGCTGACGCCGAGGTCCCGGAGGTAGTTGAGGCGGCCGGCGATGCCGCGCAGGGTGCCGCCGTAGAAGTCCAGCGGGAAGTAAAAGCCGTCCGCGCTGTTGGGCTGCCAGTCCACGCTCTCGCCCCAGTCCTCGTGGAACTTGACCTGGCGGCCCATCTCCCGGTGCTTTTCTATGCCGTCCCTGGCCGTGTCGCTCCAGTCGCGGGCGAAGCGGTCGGGGAAGATCTGGTACATGACGCTCCGGCGGAACCAGGCCGGGGTCTCGAAGCCGCGCTCGTATACCGTCAGGCGGAAGCCCTCGCCCCGGGAGCTCATGAGCTGGCCGAAGCGCCCGCCCTGCCCTGCGCAGAGCCAGTATTCCCCGCCCGCGAGGCCGAGCCGGAAGACGTACCACAGCGCCGCAGCCTCCTCCGGCATCGTGACGCGCACGAACCAGCGCCCGTCCTCCAGCGCCATTTCGCAGCGGCTCTCAAATCCGTCCCCGTAGAGCACGAGCTCCGCTTCCAGCACGGCGGCCAGCCCGTCCGTGAAGGCCAGCGTGACGCTGCTGCCCGTCGTGACGGCGCCTATGGGACAGCGGCAGCTCTCCCTCGCCGCGTCGTGCGTGAGGTGGGGGGTAAGCTCGGAAATTATCATATATCCTCAAACCTGGCGGGCGCGAGGGTGTACATCGCGCGCAGGGACCCGGCCCGCCGCTCCTTCGTACAGATTATTTTGCCGCAGCACGCGGCGCAGAGCGTGACGAGGTCCGCCTCTCCGTCGCGCAGGAGGGCGTTTTCGCCTATGCGCTGCCAGTCCCCGGGCCAGGCGTCCCAGAGGCGGCCGCAGAGCTTTTCGTTCAGGGCGCGGATGAGGCCCGCGTCCCTGGGCTGGAGCGCCGCTACGGCCTCCAGCGGCACGCGCGCGTCCCGCTCCCCCTCCCCGACGCGGAGGCTGAAGCAGCGCGAGACGAGGTCCACCGCCGCCTCCCAAGAGGCGCGGTGCTCGTCCAGCAGCAGGCGCAGGACCTCCGGCAGGATGAGCGAATCCTGCCCGCCCGAGAGCTCCCGCGAGAGCCGCCCCGGCAGGGCCTGGATGTCGCCCAGGCCCGAAAACGCCTCCGCCGCCTCGGCCGCCGCGCGGAAGTAGGCGCGGGTCAGCGGCGGGGCCTTGCCGGAGTTGAGGCTCGCCGCGAGCTCGGCGCTCCTCGCGGCCTCGTTGTAGTCGGCCTTCACGTCCCCGGCGCGCGCCGGGACGGGCGCTTCGGCCCTGAAGGCGCCGCCCTCGCGCAGGGCGAGGACCTCCACCCTGCCCGTGTAGCTCACGGAAAGGCCGCTGTTCGTCCATATCTCGTGGGCGGCGCCGCCGAAATAGACGCTCACCTTTGCGGGTCCGTTCATGTCATCCCTCATAAAATGTCTATATACAGGCGCGCGTAATCCTCGGCGGAGCGCTCAAAGCCGAAGTCGGCGGCCATGGCGCTGCGCATGAGGCCGGTCCAGGCCTCGGGCTCCTCGCGGTAGACGCGCACGGCGCGCTCCACGGCGTCCTTCATCTCGTGGGCGTTGTAGTTGGCGAAGGTGAAGCCCGTGCCCTCGCCGGTGTACTGGTTGTAGGGCACGACGCTGTCGCGCAGGCCGCCCGTCTCGCGGACTATGGGCAGCGCGCCGTAGCGCATGGCTATCATCTGCGACAGGCCGCAGGGCTCGAACTTCGAGGGCATGAGCAGCATGTCCGCGCCGGCGTAGACCCGGTGCGAGAGCTCCTCATTGTAGCCTATGTAGGCGCAGACGCGCCCGCGGTGCCTCGCCTCCGCCTCGCGCATGAACTGCTCATACTCCCCGGCGCCGGAGCCCAGCAGGAGGAAGCGGATGTCGAAGTCCAGCATCTCGTCGAGCACGCGCTCCACGAGGTCGAAGCCCTTCTGGTCCGTCATGCGCGTGACCATGGCGACGAGCGGGCTGCGCTCCCCGCCCTGCAGGCCCATCTCGAACATCAGGGCCTCCTTGCAGGCCTGCTTGCCCTTGAGGTGGCCGCGGTCGTAGCGCTTGGGGATGAGCGGGTCGGTGTAGGGGTTGAAGAGCTTCCTGTCTATGCCGTTGAGTATGCCCGAGAGCTGGTGCCGCCGGGCGGAGAGGATGCCGTCCAGGCCCTCGCCGTAGTAGGGGGTGCAGATCTCCTCCGCGTAGCTGGGGCTCACGGTGCTCAGCCTGTCGGCAAAGACGCAGCCCGCCTTCAGGAAGGCGGCGCAGCCGTTGAGCTCCATGAACTCGGGCGTGAAATACCTGTCCTCCACCCGCAGCAGGTCCCGGAAGAAGTCGAAGCCGAACTTGCCCTGGTAGAAGATGTTGTGTATGGTGAGCAGGGTCTTTATCTTGCCGTGGACGTAGTAACCGTACTGCGTGCGCAGCAGCATGGGCAGCATAGCCGTGTGCCAGTCGTTGCAGTGCAGCACGTCCGGGAAGAAGCCGAGGTTCGGGATGGCGTCGAGCACGGCGCGGGTGAAGAAGGCGTACTGCTCGCCCTCCGCCTGGCCGCCGCGGTAGATGCGGTCCCCGAAGTAATACTCGTTGTCCACGAGGTAGATGGTGACCCCGTCGAGTACGAGCCGCTCTATGCCTACATACTGGCTGCGCCAGCCGAGGTCCACGGAGAAGCTGAACATGTGCTCGACCCTGTCCTGGTATTTGTCCTTCACGCACCTGTGATAGGGGGTGATGACGCGCGCGTCCACGCCGAGGGCGGCCAGGCACTTCGGCAGGGCGCCGACCACGTCCGCGAGGCCGCCGGTCTTGGAGATGGGCGCGCACTCGGCCGAGGCTATGAGCACGTTGGGCAGCCTGTCGCGGTCCTTTTCGAGGAGCAGCTGCTGGAATTCACGTTTCATTTTGACCATTCCTTTCGCTTGGAAGGTTGGGGGCTGCCGGGCGGAGGGGCCTATTTCTTTTTGGCGGGCTTTTTGGCCGCCGCGGGCTTCTTTGCCCCCGCCGCGGGCTTTTTGGCCCTCTTCGCCGCGGGGCTGAAGCGGAACCAGACCGCCGACATGGGCGGCAGCGTTATCCTGGCCGAGCAGGGCTGCTCCAGGAAAGGCTCGTCCGACGAGGCTATCTCGGGCGAGTTCATGACGCCCGTGCCGCCGTACTTCACGTCGTCCGAGTTTATGAGCTCCTTCAGGACGCCGGGCTTCGGCAGGCCGATGGGGAAGTCGTCATAGCGCACGGGGGTGAAGTTCACGGCGCAGACTATGTAGGAGCGCGGGCACCGGCGCATGAAGGCCACGGAGCTGCGCTCCGCGTCGTCCACGTTCAGCCAGGTGAAGCCGTCCCAGGAGTCGTCTATTCTGGAAAGGGCGGGGATGCTCAGGTAGAGCCGCCCCAGCTCCTGCACGTAGCGGCGCATGCCCTCGTGCTTGGGGTATTCGAGGAGGTTCCAGTCCAGCTGCTGGAGGTAGTTCCACTCAATGAACTGCCCGAACTCCCCGCCCATGAACATCAGCTTCTTGCCCGGGTGGGCGAACTGATAGCCGTAGAGCGCGCGCAGGGAGGCGAACTTCGTGTCGTAGTCGCCCCACATCTTGTTTATCATGGAGCCCTTGCCGTGCACGACCTCGTCATGCGAGAAGGCGAGCACGAAGTTCTCCGAGAAGGCGTACATCATCGAGAAGGTGATGCGGCTGTGGTTGTAGCTGCGGAAATAGGGGTCGAGGGCCATGTAATCGAGCGTGTCGTGCATGAAGCCCATGTCCCACTTGAACATGAAGCCCAGGCCGCCGACCTCCGCCGGGCGGGAGACAAGGGGGAAGGCCGTCGATTCCTCGGCTATCGTGATGGCGCCGGGGAAGGCGGAGAGCACGGCGGTGTTCAGCTTGCGCAGGAAGTCCACGGCGCCGAGGTTTATGTTGCCGCCGTCCTTGTTGGGGGTCCACTCGCCCCAGCGGCGGCCGTAGTCGAGGTAGAGCATGGAGCTGACGGCGTCGACCCGGATGCCGTCCACGTGGTATTTGTCGAAGAAGAACATGGCCGAGGAGGTGAGGAAGCTCTGCACCTGGGGGCGTGAGTAGTCGAAGATCATGGTGCCCCAGTCCGGGTGCTCCGCCATGCGCTGCTCATCGCCCTCGTAGCAGGGCGCGCCGTCGAACATGCGCAGGCCGTGCTCGTCGCGCGGGAAGTGTGCCGGCACCCAGTCGATGATGACGCCGATGCCGTCGGCATGGAGCCTGTCCACGAAGTACATGAAGTCCTGGGGCGTGCCGTAGCGGCTCGTGGGCGCGAAAAAGCCCGTGACCTGGTAGCCCCAGGAGCCCTCGTAGGGGTACTCCGTGATGGGCAGGAGCTCCACGTGGGTGTAGTTCATCTCCTTGCAGTAGGCCGCAAGCTCGTCCGCGACGCCGCGGTAGTTCGGGAAAACCTCCCCCTCCTTCCTGCGCCAGGAGCCCATGTGTACCTCATAGATGGACATGGGGGAGCGGATGGCGTCCTTCTGCCCGCGCCCGGCCATATAGGCCCCGTCCTGCCAGGGGTAGCCCTCTATGCTCCAGACCTTGGAGCCGGTGGCCGGCCCGGTCTCGGCGTGGAAGGCGAAGGGGTCCGCCTTCAGGACGGTGTTCCCGTCCGCGCCGACCACGCGGTATTTGTAGATGTCGCCGTCCTTGAGGCCGGGGATGAAGAGGACCCAGGTCTCGTCGTCCCGCTTCCACATGGGGTGCGCGTAGCCGTCCCAGCCGTTGAAATCGCCCACGACGGAGACCTCGCGCGCGTGCGGAGCCCAGACCATGAAGCGGTGCATGCCGCATTCGGGTATGTACCGGCAGCCGAAGGCGTCGTAGGCCCGCTGGGCGTTGCCGGTGTTGTACAGATAGATGTCGTCGTTGGAGACATATTTCTCTATGAGTTCTCTCTGTTCCATAAATCCGCCTCCTGTATTCGCCGGCCGGCGGCCTGCGGCCCCGGACCCGTCTCTGACCTATTATACAATTTTTCCATCGCGAATAAAAGCATTTTTTCTCATATGTCGTTTTGACATTCTTTTGAGGCTATTATATACTGTTGACAATGCGTTTTCTGCGGGGTTTTGGCTATGATATACGTTGTGGAGGACGACAAGAGCATAAGGGAGCTGGTGGCCTACGCGCTGGGCTCCGCGGGCTACGAGACGGAGGGCTTCACCTCCGGGGCGGAGTTTTTCGCGGCGCTGGACGCGGCACGCGCGCGGCTGGTGCTGCTGGACATCATGCTGCCGGGCGAGGACGGCCTCGCCATACTCCGCCGCCTGCGCGAGACGCCGGAGACGGCGGGCATCCCGGTCATGATAATGTCCGCCCTCGGCACGGAGCTCGACAAGGTCCGCGGCCTCGACCTCGGCGCGGACGACTATATCGCCAAGCCCTTCGGCATTATGGAATTTCTTGCCAGAGTGCGCGCGCTGCTGCGCCGGGGGGAGCCGAAGGAATCCCTGTGCATCCGCGGGGTCCTGCTCTATCCTGCGGGCCGCAGGGTGGAGGCGGAGGGCGCCGAGGTGCAGCTGACGGCGAAGGAGTTCGACCTGCTCGAATACCTCATGCGCCGGGCGGGGGCCGTCGTGCGCCGGGAGGAGCTGCTGGAGGCCGTCTGGGGCTACTCCGGCGGCGAGGAGACCCGCACCGTGGACGTACACATCCGCTCCCTGCGCCTGAAGCTGGGCGGCTGCGGGGCCATGATACGCACCGTGCGCGGCGTGGGCTACATGGTGGAGGCCTGAACTATGGAAAAGAAGCTCTCATCCATCTCCGAAAACATGCGCCGCAACTTCACGGCCAACGTCTCGCACGAGCTCAAGACGCCCATCACCTCCATCTCCGGCTACGCGGAGATGATGATGACGGGCCTGGCCCGCAGCGAGGACCTGCCGCTTTTGGCGGAGAAGATATATACCGAGGCCCAGCGCCTCATCGCGCTCATAGACGACATCATCAATCTCTCGCGCCTGGACGAGGGCGCGGTGGAGGCCCCGGCGGAGCGGGTGGAGCTGCTCTCGGCCGCGCGCCGCTGCGCGGAGCGGCTCATGGACAAGGCGGCCTCCTGCGGCGTCTCGGCAGAGGTCCTGGGCGGGGAGGAGACCGTCACGGGCTACGCCCAGCTCATAGACGAGATGATAACGAACCTCTGCGACAACGCCATCAAATACAACCGCCCGGGCGGGCATGTCCGCGTGACCGTGGGCAGCCGCGGCGGGGCCCCCAGCCTCTGCGTCGAGGACGACGGCATAGGCATCGCGCCCGAGCACCTCGACCGCGTTTTCGAGCGCTTCTACCGCGTGGACAAGAGCCGCTCCAAGGAGACGGGCGGCACGGGCCTGGGGCTTTCAATAGTCAAGCACGCCGCCGCCTGGCACCACGCCTCGCTGGAGGCGGAGAGCGTGCCGGACAAGGGCACGCGCATAACGATAATTTTCGACGGAAAGGGCGGAGAATGACATGGGCAAGAAATTACCCTTCGTGACGGCGGAGCAGCTCAGGGAGCTCTGCGAGCAGTTTGCGACGCCGTTCCACCTCTACGACGAGCGGGGCATCCGCGAGAACGCGCGCCTGGTGCGAAAGGCCTTCGCGTGGAACCCGGGCTTCAAGGAGTATTTCGCCGTCAAGGCCACGCCCAACCCGTCCATCATGGACATCCTGCGCGAGGAGGGCTGCGGCATGGACTGCTCCTCCCTCACGGAGCTCATGCTCTGCGAGCGGCAGGGCATCACGGGGCCGGACATCATGTTCTCCTCGAACGACACCCCCGCGGAGGACTTCGCCCTGGCCGCGAAGCTGGGCGCGACGATAAACCTCGACGACATCACGCACATCGACTTCCTGGAGCGGACCATCGGCTGCATCCCGGAGACCATCAGCTGCCGCTTCAACCCCGGCGGGTATTTTGAGATATCGAACACGATAATGGACTCCCCCGGGGACGCCAAATACGGCATGACGAAGCCGCAGATGTTCCAGGCCTACCGCATCCTGATGGAGAAGGGCGCGAAGGAGTTCGGCATCCACGCCTTCCTGGCCTCGAACACGACGACGGACGACTACTATCCGACGCTGGCGATGCAGCTCTTCCGCCTGGCTGTGGAGCTGCACGAGGAGACGGGCGCGCACATCGGCTTCATAAACCTCTCCGGCGGCGTGGGCATCCCCTACCGCCCGGACGGGCATCACCCGGACATCCTCGCCATAGGCGAGGGCGTGCGGAAGGTCTACGAGCAGATCCTCGTCCCCGCGGGCATGGGCGACGTGAAGATCTTCACCGAGATGGGCCGCTTCATGCTGGGGCCTTACGGCTGCCTCGTGACGAAGTGCCTGCACCAGAAGCACATCCACAAGGAATACATCGGCGTGGACGCCTGCGCCTGCAACCTCATGCGCCCGGCCATGTACGGGGCCTACCACCACATCACCGTCGCCGGCAAGGAGGACGCGCCCTGCGACCATCTCTACGACGTGACGGGCGGCCTGTGCGAGAATAACGACAAGTTCGCCGTGGACCGCTGGCTGCCGGCCATCTGCCCGGGGGACATCCTGGTCATCCACGACACGGGCGCCCACGGCCACGCCATGGGCTACAACTACAACGGCAAGCTCCGCAGCGCCGAGGTCCTGCTCTGCGAGGACGGCAGCGCGCGGCTCATCCGGCGCGCCGAGACCCCGGCGGACTACTTCGCCACGCTCGACTTTTAAAAATCGGCTGAAATTTGCGAAAAACGCCCCGTTTGGGGCGTTTTTCGTGTTTTTCCGGCGCGCAGATTTTCCCGGCGCATGATTATTCCGCGGCGGCGCATACTCCTTTCGGGGGGAAATTATGAAACGAGTTTTCTGTCTTTTTTTCGCGCTGCTCTTTGTCTGCCCGGCGGCTGCGGAGGAGGAGGGGACGCGGCTGCCGGTGATCATGTACCACCACATCTCTGCGGACCCCGCCCGGGCGGGCGACTACGTCGTCACGCCGGAGCTGCTGGAGGGCGACCTGCGCTGGCTTTCGGAGCGCGGCTATACCGCCGTGGGGCTGAAGGACATTCTGAACTGCCGCGCCGGGCTGGGCGGTCTGCCGGAGAAGCCGGTGCTCATCACCTTTGACGACGGGCAGCAGAGCGTCCTCGAATACGCGCTGCCGCTGCTGGAGAAGTACGATATGCGCGCCGTTGCCGCGGTGGTGGGCGCCTACTGCGACGCGGAGGAGGGGGCCGCCGCGCGCAGTCCGGAGTACTCCTATCTCAGCTGGGCCGAGGTGGCGGAGCTGGCGGCCTCGGGGCGCTTCGACATCGCCTGTCACACGCAGGACATGCACCGCGAGTCGTCGCCGCGGCGCGGCTGCCTGCCGAAGCCCGGCGAGGGCGGCGAGGCCTACGCCGCCGCGCTGAGCGCCGACCTCGCCGCCGTCGAGGCGAAGATCGAGGCCGCCTCCGGCGCGCGTCCCCTGGCCTTTGCCTATCCCTTCGGCTTCCACTGTGATGAGACGGAGGCGCTTCTGCGCGCGCGGGGCTATCTGCTGGCGCTGACCTGCGAGAACCGCGTAGACGACGTCGCCCCCGGCGAAGGCCTCCTGACCCTCGGCCGCTTCAACCGCTCGGCCAACCTGGGCCGCGAGGAGTTTTTCGCCCTGCTGGGCATAAAGTGACGTGCCGGACCGAAAACAGTCCCATACCGCCGCCTGGTTTTTTTACAATCAAGGCAGAACAGGACTGATACCGGTCCGGGAGCGGAGTGACTGCATGGGGGAGCAGAAGATAAAACAGGCTGGCGGCGAGATAGGGCGGAACATACGCCGGGTGAGGCTGGAGCGAGGCATGGGGCAAACGGAGCTGGTGCGCCGGCTGCAGCTTGACGGCGTGCCGATGACGCGTGAGACTCTGGTCAAAATCGAGTGCGGCGTGCGCCATATAGAGCTTTCCGAACTGCGCGGCATACGCAGCGCGCTCAACACGAGCTACGACGAGCACTTAAAATAGAACGCGCGCCCCAATCCACGACGCTTAAAAGTTTTTTGCCCCGCTTTTTTACAAAAAAGCGGGCGAGGTCCAGGGGCAGCGCCCCTGGCCGCGCGCCGCAGCGCGCGGAACGCCCCTTGTGCCAAAGCAGCGCAGGAGGGAGTCAAAGGGGGAACCCTCGCCGGGGGTTCCCCCTTCGCGGGCGGCCGGGCCGCCCGCGAAAATCGAATGAAAACGCCGCCCGTTCGGGCGGCGTTTTCACTATTTCCCGCGTTGTGACCCGCGCCCGGAAAATCCCGCGGCACGCGGCCCGTTTCCCACCCGCCCTGTAGGGGACGGCGTCCTCGACGTCCCGCCGTCACGGTCTCCGCCGGCCTCACCACGTTCCGCCGACCCCTGTAGGGGCGGGGTTCCACCCCCGCCCGGACGCCGGGATGACCGCAGACCCCGTGT
>ERZ826764.3330-NODE-3330-length-13101-cov-3.133068_pt1 | contig 13101 bp, 11 predicted proteins | sample MGYA00519870_ERZ826764 | MGnify/ENA primary metagenome ERZ826764 (study PRJEB31778, sample SAMEA3449239) | human gut metagenome | biome: human gut; feature: human-associated habitat; material: faeces | place: United Kingdom | collected 2010/2012 ...
ATGGAAAGTATCGGATGGTCCGATTGTATTTGATGATATTTATGATGGGGAACGATATGATGCACGTCTTGAAAAAGATGGATGGGATATGCCTGATTATGCTGACAAAGACTGGGCAGATGCCTGCAAAGTAAGTGAAAAGATGGGCAGACTGGTTTCTCAGGGAACATTTCCTGCTGTAAAAGTAATCAAACCGAGAATTCCAGTTTCTATGACCCAGCCACAGGCGGGGGTTTATCTGTATGACTTTGGACAGAATTTTGCTGGATGGGTACATCTGACCGTACAGGGAAAGCCTGGCGATGTTATTTCTGTACACTATGCGGAGCTGAAAGATGAAAAAACAGGAATGCTTTGTCCGAATACAAACAGAAATGCAGAAGCACTTGATACGTATACATGCAAAGGTGATGGAACAGAAATCTTTGAGCCACATTTTACATATCACGGATTCAGATATATTGAACTTCGAGGATATCCGGGAACACCATCTATAGATAGCGTGCAGGCAAGAGTGGTACATTCTTCAGTAGAAAGAATTGGAAGCTTCAGCTGCGGAAATGAACTTATTAATAAAATCCATTCAAATTATGTGTGGACTCAGGTAAGTAATTTGCATAGTGTTCCGACAGACTGTTGTCAGCGAGATGAAAGAATGGGATGGGTCGGAGATGCACAGATGTCAGCAGAAGCAGCAGCTTATAATTTTGACATGGCACAGTTTTATAGCAAATTTGAAGGTGATATCAGAGAATCACAGCTTGAAACGGGAAGCGTGGCTGGTGTTTCTCCGGCATATTGGAGCTGTTATCCGGCAGATCCTACTTATGCAACAGCGTGCGTTGAATTTCCGTGGGTTGTAAGCAGATATTATGATGATGATAGAATTGTTGAGGAAAGTCTTGAGACAATGACGAAGTGGGTAGATTACCTTGGAAGTCAGGAGGATGAAGATGGTATTGTTTCATTTGGACTCTTTGGTGACTGGTGCCCACCGATGCATGCAAATCCGGTTGATACACCATTTGAGATTACATCTACATGGTATTATTGTCATGATGCTCTGATGGTATCACGTATGGCAGCAAGAATTGGCAAAGCAGATGTAGCAAAGAAATACCGTGAAGTGGCAAATAAAGTAGCAGACGCATTTAACAGACGTTTCCTTAAAGTAGACAGATATTCTGCATCTAAGTTTTCTGATGAAGAACTTGCAGAAAAAATTAAATCCTGGCTGAATGTTCTTCCAGAAGATCAGAGACCGGCAGTTATGAAACGATATGCAACATTGTATTCATCCAGTAGCCAGACTGCAAATCTCCTTCCGCTCTGGTTGGATATTACACCGGAGAAAAATGTAAAAGATGTACTGGAAACACTGGTGCAGGATTTGGAAGTTACGCGGGCATGGCACATTAACACTGGCGTAGTCGGACTTAAGTTTATGTTTGATGTTCTGATTAAATATGGATATGAAGATCTGGCATACAGACTTATTACACAGACTTCTTTCCCGTCATTTGGATATCAGATCGAAAAAGAAGGCGCTACAACACTTTGGGAAAGATGGGAATTCCTCAATAATGATAAATGTTTTAACTCTCACAGTCATCCATTTGCAGGAAGTGTAGATGTATATTTCTATAAAATACTTGCAGGTCTGGGATTGGACGAAGAAGTTTCTGGATTTAAGAAGATTATTCTGAAACCGATTATGTCAGGAGATCTTCCATATGCATCAGCATCGGTGAATACCATTCGTGGTAAAGTGGTATCGGCATGGGAGCGAAATGATGAAGAACTCAGATATAAAGTAGAAGTTCCGGGAAATACAACAGCAGAGTTGTACATTCCGAAAAATGCGTGGGACAAAATTGAGATCACCGAAGGAACAAAGAGCTGTTGGAATGGAGAAAATGCAGTAGATGTTGAAGGAATGACTTATTTAAGAGAAGAAGAAAAATATGTTGTTTATCAGATTGAAGCCGGCAGTTATGAGTTTAAAGTGGCACCAGTGAAATAAAGGAGGGACAGGCTTTGAAGAAAACGGGAAAAAAGCTGCAGGGAATCATTCCTGCTATTGTAACTCCAATTGATGAAGATGGAAAATTAAATTTGAAATTGCTTGAAAAACAGGCGGGATATTTACTTGACGGAGGTGTTCAGGGACTATTTGCCTGCGGTGGAACAGGTGAGGGAGCTTATCTGAAAACAGAAGAGAAAAGACTGGTATTCCATACATTAAAACAGATGCTGCCGGAAGATAAATTTCTGTGTGCTGCCCTGATTAATTCAAATACCAGAGCTGTGGCTGATGAAATCGCAGCTTTGGGAGATCTGGAAGCGGATTATATAGTGGCAACTGCACCTTATTATCATGCAGCGTCCCAGGCAGATATTCTGGAACATTATATGACAATTGCGAAGAAATCACCTGTTCCGCTGATCGTATACAATATTCCGTCTACAACCCATAATTACATAGAACCTGAAACGATCAATAAGCTGATTGCAGTTAAAAATATTGCAGGAGTAAAAGATTCATCAGGAAATTTTATGAATTATACAAGGGGATTATTTGAGAATCAGAATAAAGAATTTGCATGGATACAGGGAGAAGATTATCTTTGCGGGGCAAACTTTCTTGCAGGGGCAGATGGAGTTGTTTCGGGACTGAGCAATGTAAGAATTGAACCGTATGTGGAAATGTATGAAGCTTTTTTGAATAATGATGCGCGGAAAATAAAAGAATGTCAGGTCAAAATCAATAAGTTATATAAGCTGATTCATTTGTATGGAAATGGCAATGCATCTATTAAGGCTGCAACGGAATTATATGGCAGAGGAAGTCGGTGGATGCAGCAATCCAGTATGAGTCTGGATGATACACAGATGGCAGAAATTAAAAAGATTCTGGATGAATACGAGCGATAGGAGGAGCCTATGAGCAAAAATTTCAACAATGGTGTATGGCCGGTTATGCTGACACCATTCACAGACGACAACAGAGTAGACTATGATTCTCTGGAAAAACTGATCAACTGGTATATTGAGAATGGCGTTGCAGGCCTTTTTGCAGACTGCCAGTCCAGTGAGATGTTCTTCCTATCGCTGGAAGAGCGTGTAGAACTTGCTCGTTTTATTAAAGAGCAGCAGGAAGAGTACCGGTTGTGGCTTCTGGTCATATTTCAGATATGATTGAAGATCAGGCAGAAGAACTGAATGCAGTAGCCGGGACAGGTGTCGATGCGGTGATTCTTCTTACAAACCGCCTGGCGGCAGAAGAGGAAAGTGATGAAGTATGGCTTGAAAATCTGAAAAAACTGCTTGCACTGCTTCCGGAAGACTTGGCACTGGGATTTTATGAATGCCCGTATCCATATAAGAGAGTAATTTCTCCGGAACTTCTGGAATGGTGCGCAAATACAGGCAGATTTTATTTCATTAAGGACACAAGCTGTGATATCCACAATATGGAAGCAAAACTTGCAAAGATCAAGGGCAGCAACCTCAAACTTTTTAATGCGAACTCATCTACGTTATTAGAAACTTTGAAGCTTGGAGGAAGCGGATTCAGTGGTGTAATGGCAAACTTCCATGCAGATCTTTATGTATGGCTGTGTGAAAACTATGAGAAAGAACCAGAGAAAGCAAGAACGGTTGCTGATTTTCTGACAATAGCTTCTATGATTGAAAGACAGGTTTATCCGGTGAATGCAAAGTTCTATCAGAGGAGCATTGGCAATTTTGCATCGATCCATACTCGTACGAAGCCGGCAGAACTGTTAAATGAAACTGCTCGTCTTGAAGTGGATCAGCTTACCAGACTGACTGATTTTATCAGAAAAGAACTTGATGTATAAAGCAGGAGGAAATGCACATGAAGGTACTGGTAACAGCAACGAATTATTCTAAGTATTGTCAGCCAGGTAAAAAGTTACTGGAAGAGGCTGGCTGTGAGATTATTGAAAATCCGCATGGAAGACCATATACGTTTGAGGAGCTTAAGGAAATTGTAGGAGATATTGACGGCGTAGTCGTTGGAGTTGATACATGGAATGAAGAGGTATTCCGTCTTGCACCGAAATTAAAAGTTCTGGCAAGATTTGGCGTAGGCGTGGATAATATAGATCTGAAAGCGGCAGAAAAAAGAGAAATTGTTGTCTGCAACAGTCCGGGAATCAATTCATCGGCAGTTGCGGAGCAGGCTGCAGCATTGATCCTTTCTTCAATGAGACAGATTCCGCAGATGAACAATGCAGTGAGAGATGGAAAATGGCCTCGCCCGATGTTTCATGAACTTAAGAGCCGTACAATTGGATTTCTGGGATTTGGAGCAATTGCAAGAAATCTTGCAGAACGTCTTGCAGGATTTCATCCGGAAATGATCGCATATGATAAGTATCCGAATCAGGAGATGGCAGATAAGCTTGGAGTAAAGCTGGTTTCACAGGAGGAAGTTCTGAAAAAGGCAGATATTATTTCGATTCACCTTCCGGCAACGGACGAGACAAAACATCTGATCAATCAGGAAACTCTTAATAAGATGAAAGATGGTGTTTATGTAGTAAATACAGCAAGAGGCAGTATCGTTTCTGAAAAAGATATGGCAGAAGCGTTAAGAACAGGAAAAGTAGCTGGATTTGCATCGGATGTATTTGAAACGGAACCGATCGATCTTTCTGGTTCGCTGTTTGGCTTTGAAAACTATATTGCAACCCCTCATGTTTCAGCAGAGACATATGAAAACTGTGAGACGACTTCTGTGGTGACAGCGAAAGCAATCCTGGCAGTTTTTGATGGAAAAGAACCAGAGCATAAACTTGTATGATCATACAAAATAAAGGCAGAGGATGACCTGTTTACCGGGAAAATCTATTGATGAAAAAATTTATTGATGCTATACTATTACTATTAACAGTAACGCTATATTTGTTATATTGTTATATAGGTTTTGACCAGCTAAATGGTAAAATAAAATCTATGAGGAGGGGTAATGGCTGACAATAATGAAATTAAAGTAAAGAGTCTTCAGAAGGCTTTGGAAATTCTGAATCTTTTTACTGTGAAACCTGTTTTGGGAGTGACGGAAGTCAGCGAGTACTTTGGATGGTATAAGAGTACGGTACATAATATTCTGTGTACCCTTAAATCTATGGAGTATCTGGAACAGGATGAAGAAACAGGAAAGTATCGGTTGGGGATTCAGGTTTTCAATCTGAGTAAAGCTCTGGGAGATAATTATTCCATTACTAAAATTGCCGGACCTTACATGCAGGAGTTATCAAATATTACCAGAGAAAGAGTTTATCTGGCGGTTCCATATCGAGAGGAAGTATTGTATTTGGATGCAATGTATCCAGCAGAATCTGTTGAGCTGATGCGTTCGATCCTTGGAGAGAGGGCTCAGATGTATTGCACCGGAATCGGAAAAGCAATGTTGGCGTATATGAATGAACGTGCGATTGATGAATATTTGACTGCACACGAACTGAAAGCATTTACAGAGAACAGCATCACAGACAAAAATCTGTTCAGACAGGAACTTATGCGTACTCGTCAGAGAGGATATGCGATTGATGATATGGAGCATGAATTTGCGATAAAATGTGTTGCAATGCCGATATTTGACCGTAACAGAAATCTGTATGCGGCAATCAGTATCAGCGGGCTTGCAAGTCATTTTACAGAAGAGAAAATGTCTGAATGGGCGATTCTTCTGAAAAAATATGTTACCAAAATTGAGAGCAGATTATAAAAAGAAATAAAAAACTGTCATTGCATATGCGGTGGCGGTTTTTTGTGTGAGGTAAGAGCAGGACAGGAGAAAATAAAGACAAGAAAAAAGACAGTCACTGACGGTTGTGACTGTCTTTTTAATTATAAGCTTATAATTAAAAATATATATTTCCTGAATTAGCCAATGCTGTTGACAGCTTTGGACAGACGGGAAATCTTTCTTGCACAGTTGTTTTTGTGATAAACACCTTTAGATGTTGCTTTGCTGATTGTAGAGATAGCCTCTGTAAGAGCAGCCTGTGCAGCAGCTTTATCGTTTTTCTGAACTGCAGTTTCTACTTTTTTGATGGAAGTTTTAACAGCAGAACGGATAGATTTGTTTCTAGCAGCTTTAGTTCTGTTTACTAAAATTCTTTTCTTTGCAGATTTGATGTTAGCCAATTGGTACACCTCCATTTCAGATTTATAATAATGTGTCGTTGTTACAGAAACAGACACGGGCGCTTCTGTAAACATGCTTATATATGATAGTATATTTATTTTTACTTGTCAATAGTAAAATGCGGAAATGTTAAAAAAATATAAACATAATATTACTGTGAGAAAAATCTTCCATACATAATATAGTCTTAAAACAGAGACATTAATGATAAAGTGAAATATTGTAGACAGATAATAAACAAAATTTTACAGATAATAATCGGATATCAATAATTCTGATGATCAGGAGGAAGAGAGATGGCAGTCAGCAAAAGAATCAGAACAGACCTTGCACTGGAAACAACAGAACGTTTTGCAGAAGAAAATACAGAGATCCGAGGAGTGGAAATTCAGGAGGAGTATGATGAAGAGAAGGATGTCAGGACAACTGTTGTAAAAATAGTGACAGAAAACGGGGCAAAAGCGATGGGGAGACCGCAGGGAACTTACATTACAATAGAAGCACCAGATCTGTCAGAACCGGATGAAGATTATCATCGTGAGATATCAGAGGAGATTTCCGTTTATTTGAAGCAGCTTATTGATCTGAAAAAAGAAAAATCAATTCTTGTAGTGGGACTTGGCAATGCCGGAATCACTGCTGATGCATTGGGGCCTCATGTTGTAGAAAATTTAAGGATGACTCGCCATATCATAAGAGAATATGGCCTTCGGGGAATTACTCATGAAAAAATGCACCGTGTCTGTGGAATCGTACCAGGGGTGATGGCACAGACCGGTATGGAAACTGCGGAGATCATACAGGGAGTAGTTGCGGAAACGAAACCAGATGTGGTGATCGCAATTGATGCGCTGGCGGCCAGAAGTGTCCGCAGGCTGAATCGCACGATCCAGATCACAGATACGGGGATTCATCCGGGTTCAGGAGTGGGAAATCACAGAAATGGACTGACTGAGGAAAATTTGCAGGTCAAAGTGATTGGAATCGGAGTTCCAACGGTTGTAGATGCGGCAACGATCGTGCTTGATTCAATGGCGCATCTGTTGGATGCACTGGAAGAAGCGGAGCAAAAAGAATTTTTGGAAGAAATGATTGCTCCGAATCTCTACAGCATGTTTGTGACACCGAAGGATGTGGATGAGACGGTAAAATATCTGAGCTTTACAATATCTGAAGGATTGAATATAGCGTTCAGTGAGGCATGACTTTCATGAATAAAATTTCGCTAACTGATTTATGCAGAACAAATGACTGGTAGAATGATGCAAAGTCATAATTGAGGTTGGTTTGTCATAGGATACTTTGAAAGGAGTGGTTCTGTGGCGAGATTCCGGAAAACACTGTATCTGATTGTGGAAGGCTGTGTGCTTGTGACGCTATCCGTGACAGCGGGCGTTCTTGTGCTGCACGAAAATGTATTTCGCCAGCTTCCATTGTACTGTTTTCTGGAAGAGAAGGCACAGGAGCGTTCAGTTGGACAGGACCGTGAGACTTATGAAAAGCTGATGGAGAGCAATGCACGTTATCTTGGCAGGATGGTCGTAGATGAGAATAAAGAAGTCGGAAGCCAAGAAAATGATAAAGAGATTGTGGACAAGCAGACAAAGAGAGAGAACGAACAAAAAGCTGAGAGACAGGAAGAGAATGTGATAACTCCAACTGAGAAAACAGAGATTACAGTGACTCCGATAACTCAAAATACAGAAGAGCAGAAAGTAAAAAATGCAGATAAACAGACAGAGCCAGAAGAAAATTTAACCGAAGAATCTACCGGGGAAGAGGAAGTTACTACGGCAGCCGCCCAGGTGCAGCCGATGCCGGAAATTGACCTTGCACCGGAAAGACTGGCAGATTACGATTATCTGATGAATCATTTTTTTATTCTTGATCCTAATACAGAAACCAGTGCGCAACAGTTGAATGCGGCTGCTCTTCTTGGGGAGGATCTGACGCTCCGTAAGGAAAAAGCGGAGCCACAGATTTTGATCTATCATAGTCATTCGCAGGAGACTTTTGCAGATTCCAGAGAAGGAAAGACAGAAGATACGATCGTGGGGGTGGGGGATTATCTGGCTCAGCTTCTGACAGAAAATTATGGCTATCAGGTTATGCATGTAACGGAATCATTTGATCTGGCTGGAGGGGAACTTGACCGGAGTAAAGCATATGACTATGCAAGAGCGTGGCTGGAACCTGTTCTGGAAGAGAATCCATCTATACAGATTCTGATAGACCTGCACCGGGATGGCGTACCGGAAGATCGCCATCTGGTCACCGAAATTAACGGAAAACCGACAGCGCAGATCATGTTTTATAATGGCTTGAGTCATACAATAAACAGCGGTGATCTTTCATACCTTCCAAATCCGTACATACAGGATAATCTGGCATTTTCTTTCCAGCTTGAGTATCAGGCGGCTCTGTACTATCCTGAATTGTACCGTGGCATTTATCTGGCAGGATTACGTTATAATCTGCATCTGCGTCCACGAGCCCTGCTTTTGGAGGCAGGGGCTCAGACAAATACTGTCCAGGAGGTAAAAAATGCAATGGATCCTTTTGCGGATATCCTGAACCGGGTGCTGCAGGGGGAAAATTAAAAAAATAACGCTTGTAATTCAGAACAAATGTTCGTATAATAAGAACACAGATCAGTAATACAGACGTGAACAGCGTCATAACGGTGTGTCAGCAGAAATATCCCTTTACAAGAACTGGACTAAAGGTAAAAAGCTATGCTATAATGCCTCGTAGTATGATTTTCTATACTTTATTATATAAGGAATAGTTTTTTGGAAAATAAAGAGAAGTACATAAGGAGGAATTTCGCAGAATGATAGACCAGAGCAAAATTCGTAATTTCTGCATTATTGCACATATAGACCATGGCAAGTCCACTTTGGCTGACCGTATTATTGAGAAGACGGGTACACTGACAGAACGTGAGATGCAGTCTCAGGTGCTGGATAATATGGAACTTGAGAGAGAGAGAGGTATCACGATCAAGTCTCAGGCTGTACGAATCGTTTATAAGGCTAATGATGGAGAAGAATATATTTTTAACCTGATCGATACACCGGGGCATGTCGATTTTAACTATGAGGTTTCCAGAAGTCTTGCTGCCTGTGATGGGGCGATTTTGGTCGTAGACGCAGCACAGGGTATCGAGGCGCAGACGCTGGCGAATGTTTATCTGGCATTGGATCATGACCTGGATGTGCTTCCGGTCATTAACAAGATCGATCTCCCAAGTGCAGATCCGGAGCGCGTTGTCAACGAGATTGAGGATGTGATCGGACTTGAGGCACACGATGCACCGAGAATTTCTGCCAAGACAGGACTGAATGTTGAAGAAGTTCTGGAACAGATCGTTACGAAGATCCCGGCACCGCATGGCGATGTAAATGCTCCGCTGAAGGCATTGATCTTTGACTCTGTTTACGATGCTTATAAAGGCGTTATTGTTTTTTGTCGTGTTATGGACGGCCGCGTTAAGAAAGGTACTCAGATCCGTATGATGGCAACAGGATTTACGACTGAAGTTGTGGAAGTAGGATATTTTGGAGCCGGACAGTTTATTCCGTGTGATGAGCTGACAGCCGGTATGGTTGGATATATTACCGCAAGTATTAAGAATCTTGGGGATACCAGAGTTGGTGACACAGTTACCGATAATGAAAGACCGTGTGCAGAAGCGCTTCCAGGTTACAAGAAAGTACAGCCAATGGTTTACTGTGGACTGTATCCGGCTGATGGCGCCAGATATGGTGATCTTCGAGATGCTCTTGAGAAACTGCAGCTGAACGATGCTTCTCTGTTCTTTGAACCGGAGACATCTATTGCACTTGGCTTTGGTTTCCGTTGTGGATTCCTCGGACTTCTGCATTTGGAAATCATCCAGGAACGCCTGGAAAGAGAATACAATCTTGATCTGGTAACGACAGCACCAGGTGTTGTTTACAAAGTATATAAGACGAATGGTGAAGTGATCGAACTGACAAATCCATCCAATCTCCCGGATCCATCTGAGATTGAATATATGGAAGAGCCGATGGTAAATGCTGAGATCATGGTAACGACTGAATTTATCGGTGCAATCATGGATCTCTGCCAGGAACGCCGTGGTCAGTATAACGGAATGGAATACATGGAGGAAACCAGAGCACTTCTGAAATATAAACTTCCACTGAATGAGATCATTTACGATTTCTTTGATGCATTGAAATCCCGTTCCAGAGGATATGCATCTCTGGATTATGAGCTCTGCGGTTATGAACGCAGTGAACTGGTTAAACTTGATATCCTTGTTAATAAGGAAGAAGTTGATGCTCTTTCTTTCATCGTACATGCAGATACTGCTTATGAGCGTGGACGTAAGATGTGTGAGAAGCTGAAAGAAGAAATTCCGAGACAGCTCTTTGAAATCCCGATCCAGGCTGCAATCGGAAGCAAGATCATTGCCCGTGAGACTGTCCGCGCTATGCGAAAGGATGTTCTTGCCAAATGCTATGGTGGTGATATTTCCCGAAAGAAGAAACTTCTTGAGAAACAGAAGGAAGGTAAGAAACGTATGCGCCAGGTCGGAAACGTAGAGATTCCACAGAAGGCATTTATGAGTGTACTGAAACTGGACGATAAATAATTGACGGGAGAGACCGTGAATATGGAATGCATATTGTTGTGAACGGCGGACTTACAGAAGGGAGGCATGGCCATGAAAAAAGGAACTGCAAAAGCTATGAGATATATTGTTGCGGGGAGTGCATTGACACTCTGTGTGATTATGACGGGATGTGGCTGCGGACAGAAAAAGACAGATCCTGCTTCGGAACAGGTACTGAAGATCAGTATCACACCGGAACCATCACCAACACCGGCACCGGATACGGTAGATGCGGCAGCAGTTACTTCGAATGGAGATATCAGTATGGTGAATCTGTATCTGGCAGAAAATCCATCAGCGGTGACAAACAGTACAGATACGGGTGCGGGTGATGCGAATACTACAGATGCTTCGAATATGCAGAGCCAGGATCAGTCGGAAGATACATCGGGTTCTTCTGATGAGGGTGGAGACAATGAAGAATAAGAATCGTACCCCACTGGAATTATATATTCATATACCGTTCTGTGTGCAGAAATGTCAGTACTGCGATTTCCTCTCCGGTCCATCGGATCAGGAGACAAGAGACAGATATATAAAGGCTCTGCGTGCTGAGATTCAGGCGGTGCAGGGTGTTGAAGCGTATGAGATCGTTTCTGTTTTTATCGGAGGGGGGACTCCTTCCGTACTGAAAGCAGAAGCGATTGCTTCTATTATGGAGACAATTCAAAAGAAATTCTGTTTCTCGCCGGATGCAGAAATAACAATAGAATCAAATCCCGGCACAGTTGATCTTGCGAAACTTAATGCTTACCGAGAAACAGGAATCAACCGTCTGAGTCTGGGACTGCAGTCCACGGATTCGAAAGAGCTGAGGATGCTTGGAAGAATTCATACATATGAAGAATTTCTTCAGAGTTATCAGTGGGCAAGAGAAGCAGGGTTTCAAAATATTAATATAGATCTGATGTTTGCAATCCCCGGACAGACAGGAGAGGCATGGCGTGCTCACCTTCGTCAGGTCGCGGAGCTGAAACCGGAACATATTTCTGCCTATAGTCTGATCATCGAGGAGGGAACTCCGTTCGCGGAGTGTGAACTGGACCTTCCGGATGAAGATACGGAGTATCAGATGTATGAGGACACAGCGGGGATTCTTGCAGAGTATGGATATCAACAATACGAAATATCCAATTATGCAAAAGACGGATATGCATGTCGGCATAATATCGGTTACTGGAAACGTACAGAATATCTTGGCCTGGGGCTGGGAGCATCTTCTCTTTATGGGGAAAACCGTTTTTCCAATACGAGAGATATGCAGGAATATCTGGGATTTTCCGGAAACACAGAACGAATTCGTAAAGATGTTCTGAAACTTTCACTTAAAGACCAGATAGAAGAATTTATGTATCTGGGGCTTCGTATGACGGAAGGGATTTCAGAAATCGATTTTGAACAGAATTTCGGACAGAAGCTTGAGAATATTTATGGTTCTGTCCTGCAAAAATATAAAGAGACCGGATTCCTGGAGAAGACTGGTACAAACTGGAGATTTACAAGAAAAGGAATTCATGTGAGCAATCATATCCTGGCAGAGCTTCTGTTGGATGAAGAATAAGTGCGAACATGCAGCGGATAAGAGGAGAAAAGATGTCTGAACGAACAACTGGAAAAAAGTTTATTAAGATTCGAGGAGCAAATGTCAACAATCTCAAGAATCTGAGTGTGGATATTCCGAGAGATGAATTTGTGGTTCTGACGGGAGTCAGCGGATCAGGAAAGTCTTCTCTGGCATTTGATACGATTTATGCAGAGGGGCAGAGAAGATATATGGAGTCACTGTCTTCTTATGCAAGACAGTTCTTAGGACAGATGGAGAAACCGGATGTAGAGAGCATTGAAGGTCTTTCACCTGCAATTTCCATTGATCAGAAATCGACGAACCATAACCCGCGTTCTACCGTTGGAACTGTGACGGAGATTTATGATTATTTCCGTTTATTGTATGCGAGGGTAGGAATCCCTCACTGCCCGAAATGTGGACGTGAGATTGCAAAGCAGACGGTGGATCAGATGGTGGATCAGATCATGGCACTTCCGGAGCGGACGAAGATCCAGCTTCTGGCTCCGGTCGTAAGGGGAAGAAAGGGAACGCACACCAAATTATTGGACAGAGCGAAGAAGAGTGGTTATGTGCGTGTCCGTGTAGATGGAAATCTGTATGAACTGTCAGAGGAGATCACACTGGACAAGAATATCAAGCATAATATTGAGATCATTGTGGATCGGCTTGTAGTTAAACCGGGGATTGAGA
>ERZ826764.3335-NODE-3335-length-13086-cov-3.647686_pt1 | contig 13086 bp, 14 predicted proteins | sample MGYA00519870_ERZ826764 | MGnify/ENA primary metagenome ERZ826764 (study PRJEB31778, sample SAMEA3449239) | human gut metagenome | biome: human gut; feature: human-associated habitat; material: faeces | place: United Kingdom | collected 2010/2012 ...
TTTTATATTAAGCATTTTATTAAAGATATGGATATTGCTAAAAATGAAGCTGATCATAGTAACCTTGATTTGCCAGTTTTAAATGATGTTTTAAAAATGTTTAAAACATTACAAGAAAAAGGCTATGATGATTTAGGTACTCAAGCATTAATTAAATATTATCAAGATAGTTAGTTTTCTAAACTATCTTTTTTATTTGCTTTAATCATTGCTATTACCATAATTACCATAGCGATAAACTTATATAAATTAAACTTTTCACCTAAAAACAAAGCTCCTATATATGTAAATACAGGATTCAAACCTAATAAAAAACTTGTTTTTACACTACCTATTTCATGTACGGCTTTAAAATAAATTAATTGAATCAAAGCAAAACCAACACCAGAAAACAATATAAATAAGATCCATAACATTGTTGAAATATCACTTAGATTATTAGTCTTTAAAGTAAATAAATTTACTATCAATAATTCAATAAACCCTAGTAATAAATATTGGAAATTAAACGCTAAATTATCTTCTTTATTACATTCATGTTGCATCAATAAATTACCATAACAATATAAAACTACACCTAAAAATACCATTAAATAGCCAATATTCAATAAATTAAAATTAAATTCTAATGAAATGATAAAAGCACTTAATCCAAGTATTAAAGCAATTTTTTGATGTTTATTTATTTTTAAATGATAAACAAGCATTCCAAGTGCTACTGTTACAATTGGTGCCAAAGCATTGATTATGGCATTTGAACTACCAGCAATTAAATTTAAGCCACTAAAAGTTAAAATAAAATTAAGACTAATCGATACTATTGAAACTTTTAGTGCTAGTAGCCATTGATCATGTTTAAATGAAACATGTTTAATTTTCATAATCACAAAAATAACGATCAACGATAATAAAACCTTTAATGCTGCTAAAAAAATGGAGGACGTATAAACTAGCATATAACGCATTACTAAAACATTTATCCCCCAAATAAAACTAGCAAAAACAAGCCATATATAAATCATTAAATCACCACTTATATTATGAACATTTATTATTCATTTATAAGCTGGATTTCATTTTTTATTTGCTTACGATCTTGATTCAATTGATTAATTAATTCATCAATTGAATTAAATCTTTTTTCATAACGAATTTTTTTAATAAAGAACACTGTTACATATTTACCATAAACATCTTGATCAAAATCAAAAATATTAACTTCTAAAGATACTTTTGTTAAAACATTAAAAGTTGGATTATAACCAAGATTAGCCATTCCTAAATATCTTTTACCATCAATTACAATAATAACGCCGTATACCCCATTTTTAGGTAAAAAATAATTATTTGCATCAATATTAACAGTTGGAAAACATATCTTACGTCCATTTTTCAAACCATGAACAACTTTCCCACTAACACAATAATATCTTCCTAATAATTTTTCAACTAATTCAACATCACCATTTGATAATGCTTCTTTTAAATATGATGAAGAGATTTTATGATGATTATATTCTTGTTTTTTGATTACAGATACTTCATAATCATTCTTTTCATTTTGGATTAATGTTTCAAAATTACCTTCTCCATTTTTTCCAAAATGAAAATCAAAACCACAAACAAGATGTTCGATATTGTTTTTATAAAGATAGCATTCCAAAAATGAAGTAGGTGAATATTGAGAAATATCTTGATTGAATTCAATAATAAAGAGATAGTCAAAACCTCTTTTTTCTAAAATAGCAATCTTACTTTGTAATGACATCAAATATTTAAAATCTTTTTTTCCTAAAATTTCTTTAGGATGACAAGAAAATGTCATTAGAGCCTTTTTCATGTTCTTCACTTGGGCAATTTTTTCAACACGTTTTAACAGTTGTTGATGCCCCAAATGAACACCATCAAAATAGCCAATTGCACAAACAGAAGGTTCTAATGAATAAGAAGAATCTGGTTTCAAATAAAATACTTTCATTACCATAACCCTCTTACATTTTTCAAATAGCCTTCACCATTAGATTCATAAATAGCAAGAACATGTTTATTTGCATCACAAATAGCGACTCGACCTGTCAAATCACTTTTAATCATTTTTCCATGATAAACAACTGTAGGATCTTTTAAAATTATTTTAGGATAGCTATCTAAAGCTTCATCTACTGATAAAAGCTTATAGCGATCTTGTTGTAGATCTTCTAACGTATAACATTTTTCTAAAGAAAAATCACCTGAAACAATACGCGTCAAATGTGACATATGTCCTGGATAACCTAACTTTTTAGCGATATCCACACATAAAGAACGAATATACGTCCCTTTAGAACATTTCACATCGAAGACAATTTCATTTTTATCAAAAGAAATAAGTTGAATCATCATGATTTCGATATCTCTTTCTTTGATTTCTACCTCTTCTCCATTTCTGGCGTATTCATATAATTTTTTTCCATTTACTTTAATTGCTGAATAAATTGGCGGCTTTTGTTTTGAATGTCCCAAAAAAGAATTAAGTACTCCTTCAACTTGTTCTTTTGATATTTCTCCAATCTCTTTTTCTTCAAGAACCTTTCCACTGGCATCATATGTATCTGTACTTTTACCAAGAGATAACGTCGCTCGATAGATTTTACTATCACTCATTAAAAACTGTATTGCTTTTGTTGCTTTATTTACACATACAACAAGAACACCAGTCGCATCTGGATCCAAAGTCCCACAATGACCAACCTTTTTTGTATGTAATTTTTTTCTAACAATTCCAACAATGTCATGACTTGTATAACCTGCTGGTTTATTAATCAATAATATTCCATCCATTTTTATCACCTTTTCCATTTTAACAAATTCCTTCTCTCTTGCAAAGAAATCTTTATGCTCTTTTGAAAACCGCAATAAAATTATTAATCAAGAAAATAAGAATATCCATCACTACAACTGTGGCTCCCACAGGCGTTGAAAATAAAATTGATAAAACAATTCCTACAAGTGCTCCTAACACAGATAAAATTGCTGAATAAATAACAACACCTTTAAAACTTACCATAACACGCATAGCTGAAAGAGCCGGGAAAATAAGAAGTGCACTAATTAATAAAGAGCCTACCAGTTTCATAGCTAGAACAATGATAATAGCTGTAATGACCGCAATAAATAAATTATAAATTTCCGCTTTCAAACCCGTTGCTTTCATAAAATTTTCATCAAATGTTACTGCAAAAATACAATTATAAAAGAAAATATAAAACCCTACAACAAGTAAAGACATAATGATACAGACTACTACTTCTGATTTAGTTAAAGTAAGTAAAGTCGTTGAGCCAAATAAAGTTGAACAAACATCTCCTGAAACATTCGTCGATGTTGAAAAAACATTCATCAATAAATAACCAATTGCTAGTGAACCTACAGAAAACATTGCTACCGCCGCATCCCCTTTGATTTTTGTGTTTTGTCCCGTTCTCAGTAATAAAACTGCAGCAATAATCGTAATAATCATAATAAATGGTGTTTGCATACTAAAATTTAAAACGGTTGCAATCGCCATTGCCCCAAAAGCAACATGAGAAAGTCCATCCCCGATAAATGAAAAGCGTTTTAACACTAAAGAAACACCAAAAAGTGATGAACATAAAGCAATTAAAACCCCTACGATCAAAGCATATTGAACAAAGGGATAAGATAGATAATAACTAAATGTTTCGATAATTGACATCGGCTTTCATTTCCTTTCCATATGTATTCATAAATTCTTCTTTTTGAGCATAAACATAATCATTTTTTCGTAAATAAAGAACATGCGTTGCTTCTTCTAATACTGATAAATCATGACTAACCATAATAATTGCCATTCCTTTTTTATTCAATTCTTTCAACATATCATAAAATTCTTTTGTTACTTGAGGATCAAGTCCTGTTGTTGGTTCATCAAGAAAAAGAATTTTCTCTGTTGCACATAACGCTCTTGCAAGTAAAACACGTTGTTGTTGTCCTCCTGAAAGTTCGCGATAACTACGACTGGCAAGAGAATCAATTTTAAGCTTCTTCATTTCTAAAAGAGCTCTTTCTTTTTCCTTTTTTCGATAGAAAGGACGTAAAGCTATTTTAGAAAGATTTCCTGATAATACGACTTCCATAACCGTTGCTGGAAAATCTTTTTGCAGTGCTGTTTGTTGAGGTAAATAGCCTACTTCTTTACGATTAATATTTTTACCAAATTCAACATTTCCTTCTTTTTTATCAACTAAACCAAGTAATGTTTTCATTAAAGTGCTTTTCCCTACCCCGTTTTCACCTACAATGCATAGATAATCATGTTCATTAACTTCAAAATTAATATTTTCTATAAGTGTTTCTCCTGCATATCCAACACTTAAATTTTGACATTTAATATACGCCATATTTTCTCATCCTATTCCAAACATTTTTTTAAAACTTTTAAATTGTGTTTCATTGCTTTTAAATAACTATAACCCTTATCAATTTGTTCCTGTTTAACAGCTTGCAATGAATCTAATGTTACAATTTTTTGATTCTTATTTTTTGTACAATTAATAATTGTTTTTGCCATTTTTTTATCCGATAGATCAACCACAATAACATACGATAAATTCAATTCGTCTATTTTAGAAGCTAAGAAAGTCACCGTAGAAAAACTTGCTTCTGTTTCTGCTGAACATCCCGGAAAAGCCGCATAATAATTTAAAGAATAATCATTCATCAAATAACGAAATGGAAAACGATCCGCAAAAACAAGTGTTTTTGTTTTTGACGCATCAACCGTTCCTTGATATCGTTGTTGTAAATCATCTATTTCTTTTAAATAATTTTCTGTATTTTTTTGATAAATATCTTTATGCTTTTGATCTGTTTTTTGAATTTCATTAGATAAAAACTCAATTGCTTGATGTGCATTTTTTAAAGAGAGCCATAAATGTTCATCATATTCTGTTTCATCTTCAGCCTCATGATCATGTTCTTCTATACCTTCTAAATGTTCTTCCTCTTTAAGGTGATCTTTTAAAACATCCATCAAAGAAATCATCTTTACATCTTTATTCTTGGCTTCTTTAATCGCATCATTGACCCATGATTCTGATTCTCCACCGATACATACAAATAGATCTGCTGAAGATATTTGTACAATATCTTGAACAGTTGGCTGATAATTATGAAGATCAACTCCATTTTTTATAATTAAAGATAAATCAAAAGTACTATTTTCTTTACCAATAATTTGTTGTAACCAATCGTATTGAACATATGTTGTACAAACAATTTTTATTTTTTGATTATCTATTTTATTCGTTGTACATCCTGCCATCATTAAAAGACAAAGACAAGATATTAATATAACTTTTAATTTTTTCATTGTTTTTCCCTACATTCTTTGCATAAGCCACTAATTGTTGAAGCATCACATTCAAGATAAAAATGATAATCATTTTCTAAAGTATTGACAAGTTTTTTCATCAAACCACTTTCTACATGAATTATTTTTCCACATTTACAACATTGTAAATGAAGATGTTCATGACAATGAAAGACATCTTGATTGACGCGATACATAAAAACATCATTATGTCCCGTTTTAAATTTTGTCAGTATTCCTTCATCAACGAATTGATCTAAATTACGATAAATTGTCGATAGATTGACTGCCTGTCCTTGTTCAACAATATATTCATATAAATGATGTGCTGTAAAGCTTTGATCAGAATGTTGATCTGTATATTGTTTTATTAGCTTTGATGCTTTTGTTTTATATTTCATAAAATCACCTCAATTTGCAAATCAATTGCATTTTATCATTTTTTACTCATTTGTCAACGAATATGCAAACCATTTGTAAAAATAAAAAAACCATCCAAAGATGGTTTGATGGTTAATCATGTATAAAGACCATATCTCTTAAAGAAACAAGATTGTAAATATTTTTAACATCTTCCAATTGAAGATTTATACAACCATGTGATCCTCTTGTCTTATATAAATCAGGTGTCCACTTATCCCAGTCACTACGATTCATATAATGATATCCAGTTCCTGTCCAAGTAATCCTTATCCAATATTTTGTAGGTGTTTTATAGTCCGCACCTGTTAACGTATATTCTAACTTCTTATCTTTAATATACCAACATCCTGTTTTTGTTGAACGTGTTGCATCACTAGGAAGTCCTGTAACACATTTTGCACTATAAACAACTTGTCCGTTTTGGAAAACATACACCATTTGTTCAGAAATATCAACTTCACTATATGTTTGTGTATTATAATCTTCTTCAGGATTTTCATAATTCATTTTATATGCTTTATTTTTATAAATTGGTTCTAATTTAGTAATCAACTTTTTAGAATTTTCTTTTGATTGTTTATTTAAATAAGCAGTGACATCCGCTTCTTTGCTTTCAGCTGTAATAGCATTGTAAATTTGATCAACTGTTTGACTATAATCAATTTGCCATCCGTAATCCCCACCAGATACTTGTAAGATTTCACCTGTATGTGATTTAAAACTACGTGTTTTCCCAACTGTTTTATATTTTAAACAAAAGTCTTCTACCCAAGATGACATCTTATCTTTATCAACAGAAACAGAGGCATCATCGCCAATAACCAACCATTCTTTAATATCTGTTGGTTGAATGATTTCATAGTGTTTTTTACCCATATCAAAACGAAGCCATTTTAATAAATAGTTATTATATGTTTTCAGTTCATTTGCAATAACTTCATCTTTACTATAAAACTGTGGTTTTAAATAAACATCACCACTTTCTAAATTGATCTTCGTTGACAAAGTAGAAAGTGCTTTTTCTACATAAGTATAAAATTTTTCTACATCTAATTGGTTACCTAAATTTTCTTTAACGATTTTACCTGATTTTGTTTTTTTATCATATTCTACATAAGCGCTTCGTGGTGCTTCAATTTGATATTGATCTCCCCCCGCCACTAAAAACGATTGTGATAAATTTTGCACAAGTAAATCTTTGTTGTAAGATACATCAAAGGCTACATCAAAATCTTCACCTGTCATAATTTTATAAAACGAAAAGAAACCGTGCGTTTTCTTAAAACAACTTTCAAGTTGATCTTCATACTTTGCAGATAAATCAATGTCTTTTCCTTTTAATTCATATTTAGCGTTGTTTCTACCCTTAATAACTAAAACGTGATTTTTTAAATCCGTTTCAACAGCCTCTCTAGCCTCTGTTAAGGTCATTCCTGAAACATCAATTCCACCAACCGTAGTATTAGGATAGAACTTGTTCGAATATAAAATTGTAATAATAAAAATAAGCATAAAAATAGCAATAACAACACTTAAAACAATTTTTCCTTGTTTTGTTATTTTTAAATTCATGAGTTTTTCTTTCATAAATCAACATCCCCTATTGCTTAGATATTTTATAACTTTCTTTCTCTTCTGTCAAAGAAAACTACTCATCCGTTACATCAATTTCTAATCCTAATTCACGAGGTAAAAAACGTGGACAAACATTTTCTGAAGAAGTAATAACTGAAGCCGCTAATTTTGTTCCAATTTCTACAGAATCTTTTAAATCTTTACCATAAGTAAGTCCAATTGTAAGTCCTGCACAAAAAGCATCTCCTGCTCCCGTTGTATCTCTTACTGTTACTTTTTTTGCTGGACAAATCCCCTTATTGCCTAAATGATCTGCATAAATACTTCCTTTACTTCCCATCGTAACAACCATTGATTTAATGGCCCCCGCTACCATTTTTTGAGAAATAATTTCACATAGATCTTTAGGACTTTTTTTACTATAATTTTCTGCAAAGAAAATACCTGCTTCTAATTCATTACAAACTAAACAATCAAATTGTTGTAACAAATCTCGTCTTTCTACTGCAAGTGTCATATTAGAAATAACACCAAATACTTTTTTATTATATTTTTTAGAATAATCTAAAATAACTTTAATAATTTCAGGGTCAATATCTGCTTCTAAAACAATTGAATCACAATCTTTAAAAATCTCATCGCCTTTTTCTTTCACCAAATCTAAAATTGGCATTAAATTTGGTCTTTGCGAAATAGAGCCTGCCAAATCACCGTCATTAGAAAAGACAGCCAACCAAGTTCCCATTCCTTCAGGAATTTGTTGAATATATTTTGTATTGACTTTATGTCTTTGTAATTTATGAATGACTTCTTGTCCTAACGCGCTCTCATCAACAATTGATAAAAATGTTGGGCGTAATTCAACATTGGCAATATCTTCAACAACATTTCGACTGACTCCACCATGAATGTATTTAATATGTCCTGCATTTCTTCCTGTTGGAATGTATGCATCAATTGGAAAACCTTTAATATCAACAAAAACTGCACCTATAACTACAATACCCATATCTCTTTTCTCTCTTTCTTTTTGTCTTTCTATAATATAACAAAAAATAAAAAACAAGAAAAGAATCTTTCTTGTTTTTATTGATTATTTTCTTTCATAACACCAACTAATGGGTGGGGTTTATAACATTCTTCCAAATATTTCATTTCTTCATTTGTTAATTTTAAATAACACGCCTTACAAGCTGTATCAATATGACTGAGTTTTGTCGCACCAACAACCGGTGAAGCTACTTTGGACAGTAACCAAGCTAAAGAAATTTCTGACATTGAACAATTTCTTTTTTGAGCAAGATCTTCAACTCTTTGAATAATGACAAGATCTTCTTTTTCGCTTTCATCATATTTGCCTTTTGCATACGCATCTTCTTTTAATCTTTTAGATGTTTCCCCTGGATGTCTTGAAAGTCTTCCTGAAGCAAGTGAACTATAAGGTGTCATGGAAACACCCATTAAATCACAATAAGGTTTCATTTCTCTTTCTTCTTCTCTAAAAATCAGATTGTAATGTCCTTGAATTGTTTGAAAAGTTGCCCATCCATTATTTTTAGCAATCTCATTAGCCCGAGCAATTTGCCATGCAAAACAGTTGGAAACGCCAATCGCTCTTACTTTTTTTGATTTAACAAGATCATTTAAGATTTCCATTGTTTCTTCAATGGGTGTTACATTGTCCCAACGATGAAGAATATAAAGATCTACATAATTCATTTGTAATCTTTTTAAACTATCATTTATACATGTTTCAATATGTTCTCGAGCACTAATACCTTGATTGATTTGTTCTTGGCTACGTGGCATAAATTTAGTCGCAATAACAACATCTTCTCTTTTCGAAAATTCTTTGATAGCACGTCCTAAATATTCTTCTGATGTTCCACCTTGATAGCCCATAGCAGTATCAAAGAAGTTAATTCCTTGGTCAAGGGCATGTTTAATGATTTTTTTAGATTCTTCATAAGAAAGTGTCCAAGAATGCATTCCTGCTTGTGGATCACCAAAGCCCATACATCCTAAGCATACTTTTGCAACTTTAATATCTGTCTTACCTAAATTAACGTATTCCATATTGCCTCCTAGATTTGATGTCTAATTACATCTTTTAATGTAAATGTTCCATTATCAAATTCATAAATAAAAATACAACAGTTTCCAAATCCTTTTTTTAATTCTTCCATAGGATCTTGGAAAGCTCTTAAAAAGTTAAAACAAGCCCCGCCATGACTCACCGCTAAAACACTATGATGGTCTTCTTTACTCATAATGTCTGTTAGAGTTTTTACCATACGATCTCTTGTCGTATTAGATGATTCTCCTTTATATTGTAAGTAGAATGTTTCACAATCTTTTGGTGTTAAATGAGAATTTAATCTTTCACTTTCTCCTTCTAACTCTCCATAATAGTTTTCTTTTAAACCTTTGGTGCGAACATAAGGCATATCTGTCACAAGTTCTAATGTATCACAACATCTTTCACTCGTACTTGAATAAGCATGATCAAAAGTAATATCGTGATCTTTAAACCATTTTCCCGTAACTTTCGCTTGTTTGATTCCTAATTCTGTAAGTGGCGAATCACACCATCCTTGAATCTTATGTTGTAAATTAAATAATGTTTGTCCATGTCTCATTAAATAAAGTGTCTTTTTCATACATTCCTCTTCTTTCACTCTTATTGTAACATGCTTATAAAAAAGAGTAATTTATAATTAAATTACTTTGTCAACAAATTGACAAAAAAGATTATTTGTCAATTTTATATGGGTTTGTTGTACAATCGCTTCCCTGAAACAAATCATCCATTCCTAGTCCGCGCATTTGGGTAATCATTTTTGCCATTTCTTCCACAGGAACTTTCATATCTGATAGAATCCATGATAGAGTCATCGCACTTGAGGCATTAGCATGATAAATAGTAGCAAACTTTAATGCATCAGGCATTGGTTTTTCACCATAAAGTTGTTGATGCCACTTTAAATCAAAGTCCTCACAATGTTTCGAAATATATTCTTTTAAACAATTTTGACCTTCCATTAAACATGCTTGTTTTAAAAAGGTTTGATATTGTTTCATATGTTTAAAAGAGTCTATAAGTGATTCATAAAAATTAAGATTTGGATTTTGTCCATTAAAATGATCAATAATTTTATGATTATAAATATATTGAATTAAATCATTTTTATCCAAGAAATGATTATAAAATGTTTGTCTACTGACTCCAGTTGTTTCTAGGAGATCTTTAACTGTTATTTGAGATAAGTCTTTTTTGTGGCATAAATCTAACAAACCATTTGCAAGTATTTCTTTAATATCAATTGCCATAAAAATACTCCTTTCTTAGTTTAAAAACATTGTATCATAAAAGTTCATTTTTAAATAACTTCAAATTTTGTCCAAGCGTTTGATTTATAACGATAATAGAAAATAATCGCACGAATTGTCCAATCGCCACACATTGCAAGGGCAATACCTATAACTCCTAAATTAAGTTTTAAAGCAAGAAGAATAGATAAGACAAGTCTTCCGCCCACTGTTGAAGCAATAGAAACAATCATTGTAAATTTGACATCCCCTGTTGCCCTTAATCCCTGAGATAAAGGTCCAGAAAGTGGGAAAACCACCGTATTAGCAATATTATGAATAATGACAAGAATAAAAATCAAATGTTTTGTTTCATATGTAAGATTATAGAATTGTAGGATAAATGGCGTAATTGCTAAAACAAGCACATTCCATACAATTGAAAAAACAAGCGACCATTTAATAAGTTTAGAAAAATAGAATTTTGCTTGATCAACATCCTTTGCTCCCATACATTGTCCAATAACAGTAATAAAGACAGGCCCCATTGCTGAACCAACAAGTGCAGCTAATGACCAAATACTTTGTGCAACCCCATTGGCTGCAATTTGATAGGTTCCAAACATCGCTACAATTGAGCTTAAAGCCACTTTTACAAGTTGGAAAATTCCATTTTCGATCCCATTAGGAATTGCTATATTTAAAATACGTTTGAGCATCTTTCTATCAAATTTAAAAATATCTTTTGAATCATAGTAAGCTTCCCATTTTTTATTGAAACATAAAACAGTAATAAAGATTGCTGAAAAAACACGAGAGATAAGTGATGGATAGGCAACACCTGCAACCCCCGCTTTTAAAACATAAACACCAATGATATTTCCTACAACGTTGATAATATTTGCAACAAATGAAATATACATTGTTACTTTGGTTTTAGCCATTGAACGATATAAAGCTGCACCTGCATTATAAATAGCAAGTGCTGGATAAGAATATGCTGAAATACGTAAATATGTCACACACGCCTCCATAACATCTGATTCAACTTTACCAAATAGTAATCCTAAAAGTTGTTTATTAAAAATCAAAACTAAAATAGATAAAATAATTGAAAAAACAATAGAAAACATCAACAATTGACTTGATGATAAAATCGTTCTTTCTTTATCTTTATTACCAATATATTGACTAACAACAATGGCCCCTCCTGAAGCAAGTGCTGTAAATAGATAGATAAAAATTGTATTAAATTGATTGACAAGTGATACTCCTGAAACTGCTGCTTCCCCACAGCTACTTACAACAAAAGTATCAACAATACCAACAAGCATAACCAGCAATTGTTCAAAAAATAAAGTAATGATCATGCTTCTTAATTCTTTATTTGAAAACATTTTCATTTCTCCCCTCTTGCCTTCATTATAAAAAAAGAAGCCTCAATTGTGAAATGCTTCTTTTATAGTTTATATCATGCTTGATAAGCATTATAAATCCCATATCTTTATTTCCTGATACGGATTTGTCTTTACTACGGCAATCTTGGTAACCTTTCCATAAAAAGGTTCAAAATAATGATTTAATATTTTAAATGCTTGATTAGTTTGTTGTTCATTTAACTTTCTGCTTATAGAAACATGGGGTACAAAGTGATACGGTAAATAGCGATTCTTTTGTGAAATGGAAACATATTCATCAAAAATATGATGTACTTTTAAAATCAACTGATTTAAAAACTCATTATAAACAGGTAATAAATAGAGCGTTGATTTTTGAAAACACCCTATCGAAACAAAATAAAGTTCTTGATTCGTTTCTTTTGTAAAAAGCTGATTTGCCTGTTCGATGAATTTCTTTTCTGCTATTTCTTTATAAGTCGCAATTGTTAGATGAAAAGGAATATGATGTTCTTCTAAATAATTTTGATGAAGTTTATCTTTTATTTGTTCACTTAGAAAGGATAATTTTTGATTTGTTTTTTCATCAAAATACAAAGCTAAATGATACATTTTATTTTTCAATATATTCCTTTTCTAAGTTAAATCCTCTTCCTTGAACTTCATGAACATTTGAAATAATCATAAACGCATCTTCATCAATGGATTTTACAAGTCTTTCAACTTGAACAAGTTCTCTTGTCGAAATAACATTAATTAAAACTTCTGTATTTTCTAATAAATAGCCTGTTTGTCCATGAAGCATTGTTACTCCACGATCAACGTTCGTTAAAATAGCCTTTCTAATTTCTTCATATTTCGAAGAAATAATTTTAACTTCGATTTTTTGAGCACCCATTACTAAAATCTTATCAATAACCATTGTATAAATAAAAATTAATACAATCCCATAAAGACATTGTCTGATATCAGAAAAACCAAATTGTGCTAACACAATTAGTGTATCAAAAA
>ERZ826764.3349-NODE-3349-length-13013-cov-2.846041_pt1 | contig 13013 bp, 9 predicted proteins | sample MGYA00519870_ERZ826764 | MGnify/ENA primary metagenome ERZ826764 (study PRJEB31778, sample SAMEA3449239) | human gut metagenome | biome: human gut; feature: human-associated habitat; material: faeces | place: United Kingdom | collected 2010/2012 ...
GCTACGCCGGACAAAGCGTATGGATATCCGGAATGCATTCCCTCTTCCTTAGCAGCGAAGAGAACAAGGCTCCTGTCAATGGCAACGAGCTAACACGACTTCAGTCCATGATTGCGGAGCGACTTTTCATACCACGTATGTCAGAATATGAAAAGTTGATCCTGCACCTGCAAACAGAAGAATTTGAAGCTGCCGTCCAGTATAAGGAAGAAAGCAAGCTGACACCCGATCTATTACCGCCGGTCACCAAGATAGATCGTATCCAGACGATTTGGGAGAAGATGTTCCCGCATAACCGCCTGGTACGCAAATCGGGTTTTATTGAACTGGCCTCCACCAGCATCGACGGAGACTCTTATACGGCCGGCCGGATGAGCGACGGCGAAAAGCTGGTATTCTATCTGATAGGAGCCGTACTCTGTGCTCCTGAAAATGCATTATTAATCATTGAAGAGCCGGAAGTCCTGCTCCACGACTCCATCAAAAATCCTTTGTGGGACGAGGTAGAAGCCATGCGCCCGGACTGCACATACGTGTATCTGACGCACGACATCGACTTCGCCGCCTCCCGCGACAACAGCAAGCGCCTCTGGATACGTTCTTACAATGGAGACGCCCGGATATGGGACTACGAACTGATCGAAAACAATGACAGCTTCCCGGAAGAGGTCTATATGGAGATCTTAGGCAGCCGCAAACCAATCTTATTCATCGAAGGGACCGACTCCAACAGCATAGACAGCCGCCTCTACCCGCTTATCTTTCCCGACTACAAGGTAAAACCGATGGGAGGTTGCCAGAAAGTAATCGAAACAACAAAGGCATTCGCCCAGTTGAAAGATTTCCATACGCTGGATTCCAAAGGGATCGTTGACCGTGACCGTCGCACGGAAGGAGAAATAGCTTACCTGCGCGAACAGCATATCTATGTTCCTAACGTTGCCGAAGTGGAAAACCTGCTGATGCTGGAGCCTGTTATCAAGACCGTTGCCGCCCGTCTGATGAAAGATCCGGAACAGGTCTTCAGCCAGGTCAAAGAAAACGTCATCAAGCTTTTCCTAAAAGATCTCGAAAGCCAGGTTTTGCTTCATGCCCGCCATCGCGTACAGAAAAAGCTGGAAACGGCTCTGAACCGGAAGATGAGTACGGTGGATGAACTGACCGAACATGTGGAAAGCATCCACAACACCGTACATGTAGACGAAATATATGCGGGAATCAAGGAGAAATTCATTCGGTTTGCCGAAACCGGAGATTACAAAAACATCCTTCGCGTTTACAATCAGAAAGGGATGTTGCCTCAGTCCCAACTCTGCAAATATTGTGGTATCAGCAATAAGGAGAGTTATTTAAACCTCGTCCTTTCCATTCTGAAAGAGAATAAAGAAGATGCGATTGTCATCCGGACTTCCATCAAAGAATGTTTAGGGACATAAAAAAGTTTCCCGAAATGAACAAAAAGTCCGTAAAAAGTCGTTCTTTTGTAACTTAGAAAAATATATGCAACGGGGCGGAAGCTCCTTACCGATTTAAACTATGCGCACACCTACTCTTCAATATCTTTATCTGCAAAAGCCGATAACGATGGTTATTGTCATTTGCATAATCTCAGTCCTTCCCTGGATCGGGCTGGGAGATTTTTCGACTAAGGGAGAACCTCGCGAAGCGGCGGTTGCCGTTTCCATGCTCGAAACCGGCAACTGGGTTTTGCCACAGGTCTATGCGAACGAATTTGCCTACAAACCACCGTTGGCGCATTGGCTGATGGCAGCCGCTTCCCTGCCGCAGGGATATGTTTCAGAGTTCACCTCCCGCCTGCCGTCTGCGTTGGCTTTTATTATACTGATCGGTTTCACACTGGTTTTCTTTGGCAAGCGGTTGCGGTTCCAGCAGGCATTCATCGCCACGCTATTGCTCATCACCTGTATCGAGATACACCGGGCTGCTATGACCACGCGTGTGGACATGCTGCTGACAACCTTTATAGTGATCGGGCTTTATCAGCTATACAGGTGGGAAGACAAACTGGAGTTAAAAGGGGTGCCGATCGCTATTCCGGCCTTATTGGGATGTGCCGTACTGACAAAAGGACCTGTAGGTATTATTCTGCCGCTATTTGTTTTCGGTGTCTATTTGCTGATGCTTCGTAAATACTCTTATTTAGTGATATTCAAAGCACTTCTTTATGCTGGTATTTCTTCGATATTCCTGCCTCTATTGTGGTATGTCGCTGCCTGGAAACAGGGAGGCGATACGTTCCTGAATGTAATGTTAGCAGAGAATTTCGGTCGTTTCTTCCACCTCAGCACGCCTGATATCCATTACAATTTAGGGCATGAAAACGGAGTCTGGTATAATTTCATGACACTGGCTGCGGGATTTGTTCCCTGGACGATCTTCTTCTTTTTCTCTTTATTCGGATTAAAACTGCACAAACCAGAAAAGTCGGTGAAAGAGATACTGGCTAGCACTTGGAATAATATTCGATCGATGGAAAAAGAGAAACTGTTCAGCTTAGTTGCATTGGTTTGTATAATTTTCTTCTATTCGATACCATCCAGCAAACGAAGCGTATACTTGATGCCGGCATATCCGTTTATTGCTATTTTCTTGGCTCAATATACATTATACATTACGGAATACCGGACGAAGGTAACCCGAGTATTTGCCGCTTTCATGGCCTCCATTACTGCCGTCGTCGTGATTGCCGTCGCCCTGACAATGGCCGGAGCAATCGATCCTGTCAAGATCGCAAGCCAGTACACAAGCCGTCAATCGACACTGGAAACGGTCGAGTTGGTGTCGAATATGTTCGCGTATCCCTGCGGGCTGACAATTTGTATCCTGATAGTCCTTTTGGCTATTCTGGCGACTGTCTATTATCAGATGTTCAAGAAGATCAACATCAAGATCCTGTATGCGACGATTGCATTGGCCTTTGCCATTAACTTATTGATCGATGGGGTTGTCATGCGCGGTATACGCCAAGGAAGCTCCGCCCGTCCGTTTGCCAAGCAGGTTCAGAAAGAATATCCGTTGGACGACATGAATATGTATGTAATGAATGATCTGAAGACATATGCTAATCTTTACGGGCTGAATTTCTATTTGGGCAACAAGTTCCATAATTTCGGGCAGGAACAGCCGGTAAGCGGCTTCTTTTTCTGTACCGTGAAAGACTTGGAAACTGTACAAAAAAATTATGGAGATAAGTACACATTCAGTCTACTTACCTCCACAAAGAATGTTATTGCCGACGTACGTCAAAGAATCGTACTATGCAGCTTCTTACGAAACGAATAATCAATATTTAAAGACTTTGCCACCGGCAAGCACTTCCTGTCTTGCTTCATCGAATGTAGCTTTTTCTCCTGTCCGAAGAGAAGCCGTACACATGATGTTGGCAATAGAATGATTATAGCCGGCATCTACCGGAGCATTCGGTTGCTTGCGGCTTTTCACGCATTCCATCCAATTACGCATATGCAGGTTTGTCATTGGATCGGCTCCTGTATTGGAACCCGTTTCCACCTTGATAGAAGGCAATTTGAATTCTTCCAACAGGTTCGGTTGCATTCCCATTTCATCTGCGAAACGCTTGGTCAATCCACCTTCCGATGTCACTTTATTCGTGTCCAGATTCAACGTACCGCCATTGGAGAAGTACAATTCTTTTGTTCCGCCTGCCGAGTTATGCATACGGGAAGAATATACGACCTGGAAATTTTCTCCGGCTTTCCCATAATCGAACACCGCCGTCATCGTGTCATAACTGCGGCGTCCGTCATTCCATTGATATATTCCGCCATTGGCAGCAACACTATTCGGGTGGTTGCAACCCGTAAACCAATGTACCGTATCGATCTGATGTGACATCCACTGGCCGGGAATACCGGAAGAATACGGCCAGAACAGGCGGTATTCCAAATATTTACGCGGGTCCCATTCTTCGTACGGACGATTCAGCAGGAAACGTTTCCAGTCAGTATCCTTCTCAAAACATTGTGCAACCAAAGCCGGACGGCGCCAACGTCCGGGCTGGTTAACGTTCCAGCACATTTCCACCATCGTGATCTTGCCAAACTTACCGGAACGGATAAAGTCGTTGGCAGCATGATAGTTTGGGGCCGAGCGACGTTGGGAACCAATCTGCACGATCTTTCCACTTTCCAACACAGCTTTGCGGGCGGCACGAGCATCTTCCATCGTTTCAGCAAAAGGTTTCTCTACATAGGCATCACATCCGGCTTGAACCGCTTCGATGCAGTGCAAGGCGTGCTGGAAGTCGGAAGTGGCAACGATCACGGCATCACACATTTTTGCGTCATACAGTTCTTCGTTGTTACGGAATGCTTTCACTTTCTTTCCATATTTCTCCTGGAAGAAAGCAACACCTTCTTCTCTACGCCGTTTCCAAATGTCGGAAATAGCGACGATTTCAAAGCCTAACTCATCGGCACAGGCCATAAAAGCAGGAATCAAAGAATGGCGGGCACGGTCTGAAAAGCCGACGATACCCACACGAATCTTCTCGTTTGCGCCCATTATGTTAGCAAAACTCTCTGTACTGAATCCCAGTCCGCCAATAGTCAGACCTGCTGCACCTAAGGCACTGTGTTTAAGGAAATCTCTACGTGTTGTCATGGTTCCTATTTTTTAGTTAACTATTTAAGTTCTCTAATCTTGATATTCCGGAAAGAGACTTCGTCCCAGTGATCCTGCAAAAGGATATGACCTTTTTCAGCAGTACCGAAAGGTCCAAATTCGGCATATTCCTTCTTCGCGAATTTGCTTCCCTTCACGACTTCCAGGAATGCATCCGAAGCCCAATCATACTCAACGGTCTTAAAGCCGTTCATCCAATGTTCGACATGTTTGTTAGGGAATACTTTGATAACTCCCTTATTCCACTGTCCGACACCATTGAAGCGTTTGTTTTTCGCAGGGATAATATCGTACAAGCTGGAAACCGTACGGCTACCAGGATAAGTCGTGTACAGTTTGGCATCCGGATGTTGTTTGTCATCCAGAACCTGGTATTCCGGACCGATCACAAAACCTTTATTCTTCTTGCTTTCCTGAATCAGATATTTCATACCGCTATTTGCACCTGCCGTCAACTTGAACTCAAAGCTCAGCTCGAAGGCGCCAAACTCATCGACTGTCAGGATATCACCCCCTCTTTTACCTTCCGGACCGCCATTCTTCATAACAGTCAATTCACCATTTTCGATCTTCCATCCGTTTTCAGGGAATGTTTCCTGTCCGGCACCCCGCCATCCGTTAGAAGTCTTACCGTCAAACAACAGTTTCCAACCAGCCGCTTTTTCTGCTTCTGTCAGCGTATTCGGAATACAGTTCACTTCCGGAGCTAACGGGCCTTGCATGCGCTCTGCCTCTAAATTTTCCGTCTTAATACGGATATTACGCCACCAAATTTCCTTGCCGACATTCTCCGTTTTCCCGAAAATACCATGTACCTGGAAAGCGATAAAGCCTTCCGGTGTCATATCATCTACTACATTCGAAGTGTTCACACCATTCAGCCAGATGCGGATACTGTTGCCGATAGCTTCAATTCGATACTTGTTCCAATCATCTTTCTTATAGGCGGCTCGTCCAGCTTCGTTATTCGTTAAAGGAGCCAGCCAACCGCGTCGCGCTTCATCATAAAGCCCACCACTCCAAGCACGGTCGGACGGGTCAATTTCGCACTGATAGCCATGCACACGTCCATTGTTGTAATCCGGCTTACTTTCGCTTCGAAACTGCACCCCGGAATTCAAGTCTGGATGACATTTCACTTCAAACTCCAGAATAAAATCACCATACGTTTGTTCTGTCGCCATAAAACTGTTCGGTTCTTTATCCACAGTCTGGCCGACCATACATCCATTCTCTACACGATAGGGAGCCTTACCATTCAACTGCTTGAAGCCAGTAAAATCCTTACCATTAAACAATTGCTGCCATCCGTCGTTAGGTTGGCAGGCACCACACAGCAAAGTCAGAGACAAAGCTGCTAATTTCAAATACGCTTTCATTTGCTTTCTGATACTATAATTAGTTAGACAATAATTTCCTTTAGTTAACAAACATGTGTACGTGCACAAAGATATAAGTTTTTGCACTATCATTGCATTAAATCTCAAAAAAGTTAGAATAACTACACTAAAATAGCTCTTTACAAGCCGTCTATTTCCCACTCTCCCTGCTATTATTTTAAAATCAGAGTCGGCGATTATATAATCACTGCAGCCAATTACATAGTCGCTGCCATTGATTTAAGAATAATATGGCAGTAAGGCCATTTTTTATTACGCAATAAAAGAATAAAGTAAATAAGATTTACAAATTTGTTCTCCTGTATCCCAATAAGAAGTATATTTGCAGACAAATGACCTTATTATAAACGAATTGATTTTTATGAAACAACAGTTTATGAAGACTGCCTTTTTTGATTTCGACGGTGTGATTGTAGACACAGAACCTATTTACGATATTTACTGGAATGAAGCAGGAAAACGCTATCAGACGGGAATCCCCAATTTCGCATCCCACATCAAAGGAACGACATTACCTTATATATTGGAGAAGTATTTTTCCGACCGATCTGAAGAATTTAAGGAAAAGGTAATCCGCGAATCAATGGAATTCGAACAGCAGATGCCTTTTCCACCGGTTCCGGGTGCGATGGAGTTTATCCATCTTCTGAAAAGTAAAGATGTAAAAGTCGGTTTGGTCACCAGCTCCGACGATGCCAAGCTAAAACGGGCTTTCCGCCTTTTGAAACTCGACAATCTGTTCGATACGGTCGTGAGTGCCGACCGGATCACAAAAGGGAAACCCGATCCAATGTGTTATTTGCTTGCCGCCTCCGACCTGCATGTATCACCTTCCGACAGTCTGGTATTTGAAGACTCTTTTGCCGGAATACAGGCCGGGACCAATGCGGGTATGCGGGTTATCGGACTTAGCACGACCAATTCCGAAGAGTCTTTAAAAGACAAAGTTTATCAGGTCATACCCGACTTCCAAAACATTACGTTCGAAGAATACAAACAGTGGTAGAACGGACATAAAAATAAAAAGGGGATGTGCCGCCACTCCCCTTCTTATTGTACAAAAATCCGATTACTTAAAAATTATATCCGACACGGACAGCCAACGCTGCGGCATCCAAATCCTTTATAATATTATACTTGGCTTCCAAGCCGACAGAAACCCGATCTGTCGCATACACTTCACCTCCTAAGCCGATATTGGCTCCAAAACGAGTTGCATCCCAAGGACCTGCTTTCCAAAACGAAAGGCTTAAGCCTGCCAACGGATAAAAACCGAACATCTCACTCAATTTAAATACATAATGAGCATTCATATCAATTGCCCATGCACTTAACCCATCATTCTTTACTAAATGAGTAATAGACGGGGTCAAACGAAACGCATCCGTTACACAATAACGATAATCGATGCCGATAGTAGCATTGCCGACATCATTAAAATTATAACCCAAGTTGAAGCCAAACGAGGATTGACCTTGCTGCGTCTGTGCATATGCACCTATACTAAACAGCGTCAACATCAACATAACAATTAATTTTTTCATACTTTTCTTATTTAGTACAACAATATCTATCGCCAAATATAGTATTTTTCCTTAACAAAAGCATATTACTTTACTTTTAATTTATCACCTGCACTTTTTACAATGCTACGATAATAGTCTTCATCATAGCCAGGGAAATCCGGATATTCGGATAATCCGTAACCATTCTGCTTAAAATGTCCGTTTTCTTCCTTCTTCACGTTACCATCCATATATTTGACTAACAAGTATTCTCCTAATTTCTTCCAACGGGCTGTTGCCTGGTCGGCAGTAGTAGAACTAAACCAGGTCAGGAACTTGACCGCTTCCGCCGGATTCTTGGCATACAGTTCCGATGCAGCCTTATCGACAGCCGGAATTGTCTGTTGATAGCTGTTCTCCAACTCCTGCTGAACAAGACGGATATCCTGAATCATATAACTATATTTGCCATACGCCATATTAGCCACCCAGTTATGAATCCAGAAAGCGGATGTCCAAGAAAAATTCATCATATCACCGTTTCCGACACGATAACATTCGGGAGAAGCTGTCACCGAACAATAGATCGGCGTAAAGACAGCCATGTCTGCATCATCCACACCGAACCAAAGAATACCACCGACGGCATCCGGTAGCCAATTACGCATCTGAGGAACAATCACAAAACCGGTCTGCTGCGTAGCAATCGCACGCTCGTTCGTATATTCCTGACCGTCCACTTCGAAAGTCATCGGACGCCAACGATACGGAACTTTGTAAGGACCTGCACCGGCATCCTTCGTCATATCTAAATCAGTTCCTTCGAAATGGTCGCGCATACCGTTCTGCACATCCCGAACGGATAACAAACGATCAGGCTTGACATACAAAGGCATAGGCTTCTTCATTACATCGCCCTTAATCAGATCCATATATTGATCCATCGATTTATCATATTTGCGAAAGAAAGACCACACACGGGCTTCACAACCACGCAGAGCACTGAAATCATACGGGCAATAGGCTTTCTGGAAACTAAAATCCTTATCCCTGCCACTGAAATATCCCTTTTCACGAGCAAAAGAGACAACATCCGGTGAATAAATGCAGTTCTCCTTATCATCAAACGGGATCTGCTGAATACGAGATTGATTGGCATGAGCCGAAATACAATCGTCCGGAATGCGAATAGCAACCCAGACAGCTCCTTTATTACCCGGACCTTTACCGATCATTTCCATCACCCAAGCTTCGTTCTTATCAGCAATAGAGAACGTTTCTCCACTGCTATAGTAGCCATAATCCTTCACCAGGTCAGTCATAATCCGAATAGCCTCCCGCGCCGTTTTGGAACGTTGCAAAGTGACATAAATCAGACTGCCGTAATCCATGATACCGGTCGTGTCAACTAGTTCGGGACGCCCCCCGAAAGTGCTTTCCGTAATCGCAACTTGATGTTCATTCATATTACCAACTACAGAATAGGTCTGTTCAACCTGTGGAATCTGTCCTAACGGTTTATGGGTGTCCCACTCGATGATATCCAACATCGCCCCTTTCGGCCAAGTCGCAGCCGGCCAGCGATACAGTTCACCATATAACGTATGCGAATCTGCCGCATAACTGATCATAACAGAGCCGTCAACCGAAGCTTTCTTTCCCACCAGTAGACCTGTACATGCAAAGGCTTCCATTCCGGAAAGCATAATAGCACAGGTTACCATCAAAATCCATGTTTTTCCCATATAAATAAAGTTTATGCAAATAATAACATATATACGCCGGCACCGCAGCAATAGCCGATCAACGCCAAAATTGAAAATCGTTTGGTATAATACATAAAATCGATCTTTTCCAATCCCATTACCGTTACACCTGTTGCAGAACCGATAATCAAGATACTACCGCCAGTCACGGCACAGTAGGCAAGGAATGTCCAGAAACCTCCGTCCGATACAAAGAACTGAGCATAAGGAGTCAGATTGGCCGCATCCGGTACAATCGGATACATACCCATTGTTGCCGCAACCAAAGCTACGTTGTCCACACAGGAAGACAAAACACCGATCACAAAGCTGATCAGATAAGGTTCATGTACATGCTTATCCAGAAAAGCAGACATCAACCCTAACTGGCCGGAGGTTTCCAAAGCCCCTACCGCCATCAGGATACCCAAAAAGAAAAAGATCGTCGCTAGGTCGATGTTCGGAAGTAACTGAGAAATACGTAACTTATTAGATTCGTGCATATGCAGTTTGCTATACATGATATCCGTATAAAACCACAGGACCACCAAGCCCAACAAAACACCTAAGAAAGGTGGAAGGTCTGTCACCATCTGAAAGACCGGAACCAAAGCCAACGAAAGTACACCAATCACAAAGATCACCCGACGCGAATGATTCGGTATTTCCGGTGCATATTCGTCTGCCATTTCTTCCTCGCTCATCACACGTAAAGTCGCATCTTTCTTAAACAACCAAAAATTAGCAATCGTCAGAGGCACAAGCAAGTTTATCAATGCCGGAAAGAATACATGCGAAATCTGGTGCATAGCCGTGACGTTCTTGCCCACCCAAAGCAAAATGGTCGTCACGTCACCAATCGGAGACCATGAACCACCTGCATTCGCAGCAATAATCACCATACAAGCATATTTTAAACGATCTGTCCGGTCCGGTGGGGATCGTGAAGACCATCGGGGATGCCTATGAGCAGTCTGTACAGGACGGTATTTACTATGTTGTGGTCAATATGCTCAGCATGACGATTCTTCTCTCCGCGAATCTGGGCGTGATGAATCTGCTGCCGATTCCTGCACTGGATGGCGGACGTCTTGTCTTTCTTATTGTGGAAGCCCTCAGAGGCAAGCCGGTACCGAGAGACAAAGAGGGGTTTGTGCATATGATCGGCTTTGTGATTCTTATGGGAATCATGGCGCTTGTCATGTTCAATGATTTTGCGAGAATTTTTGGTTTTTAGACATTAAAGGAGCAGTTATGTTTGATAGAACAAAAGCAAAAGTGATTCGCATAGGCGATCGCTGCATCGGAGGCGATTATCCGATTGCGATCCAGTCTATGTGTAATACAAAAACGGAAGATGTAAAGGCAACTGTTGCCCAGATCCTGGCCCTTGAAGCGGCCGGATGCGAGATCATCCGTGTGGCAGTGCCGACCATGGAGGCGGCAGAGGCCATCACGGAGATCAAGAAGCAGATTCATATTCCGCTGGTGGCAGACATTCATTTTGACTATCGTCTGGCATTGGCGGCAATTGAAAACGGGGCAGATAAGATTCGTATCAATCCTGGCAACATTGGTGATGAGGAGCGTGTACGTGCTGTTGTGAATGCTGCTAAGGAGCGTGGGATCCCGATCCGTGTCGGCGTCAATAGTGGCTCTCTTGAAAAAGATATTATTGCAGAATACGGTCATGTGACGGCGGAGGGGTTGGTAAAGAGTGCATTACAGAAAGTTGCAATGATCGAAAATATGGGCTATGACAATTTGGTCATCAGTATTAAATCCTCGGATGTATTAATGAGTATCAAAGCACATGAGTTAATGGATAAACAGAGTCGTTATCCGCTGCACGTTGGAATTACGGAGTCTGGAACGGTTCACTCCGGGAACATTAAATCAGCGATCGGTATTGGAACGATTCTGTATGAGGGTATTGGAGATACGATACGTGTGTCTCTCACTGGTGATCCGGTCGAAGAGGTACGCTCGGCAAAACTTATTTTGCGGACACTTGGGTTGCGTAAAGGGGGCGTAACGGTTGTTTCTTGCCCAACTTGTGGACGAACTCAGATTGATTTGATCGGTCTTGCAACGAAAGTGGAAAATATGGTCAAGGATCTTGACAAAGATATAAAAGTAGCTGTAATGGGCTGCGTTGTAAATGGTCCCGGAGAGGCGAGAGAGGCTGATATCGGAATTGCCGGGGGCAAAGGTGAGGGTCTTTTGATCAAAAAAGGCGAAGTGATCCGTAAAGTTCCGGAAGATCAATTACTCTTAGCATTGCAGCAGGAACTTGATAGGATGTGATCGAATGGAAAAGTTACTACAGGAAACGTTTGCTGATCTTCGTTTGACGGCAAGGCAGCAGTCTGTTTTTGAGGAAGTATATGTAGAACGTCTGTGTCTGTTGCGGGAGCAAAAAAGAGTGGAGGTTCATATTGTCAGTGAACATATTATTCCATACCGTGAGATTGCACTGTTAGAGTACGCATTGAATCAGTTGTTTGATAAAGCAGGATTTACCGTACAGGTAACAGATCGGTTTCGACTGTCAGAACAGTATACGCCTGAGAATTTTTGGCAGGAATACCAGGACAGCATTTTGATGATCTTGAAAGAAAGCAATGTTCTGGAATTTAACATGTTTTATAGTGGAGAGTGTCATCTCGAAGGGGAGACACTCTATTTGTGCTGTGACGATGATATATTGTTTCGTGCCAGAGAGACAGAGGTGATCAAGAAAGTTCAAGATCTTTTTTCAAGAAAAGCCGGATTTTCGATCACATTAAAGATCAGTTACCGTGAACCGCAGATTCAAGAAGAGGAAGAGATCAGCTATCGCGATGTGATACAACATAAGAATCAGGTGCAGTCGGTGGAGGCATTCGGTACGGAGAAAGCGCAAGGGTCCGAGCGTGGTTCCGGAACAAAAAACATGGGTGCACAGGGAAAAACCGCAGGAAGATCACAGGATCCGGGGACAGTCTCCGGACAGAAAGCACCTACAGAGACTGTCGTCAAGACCGCTGCGGAACCGGTTGTGGAGAAAAAGAACGATTCCACGGAGAAGAAAGCCGGAGGAGAGAAAAAGACGTTTCGAGGCAATCCTTACAGCCGAAAAGGTGGAAGAGGTTCGTTTCATGGCAATGTGGACGAAGAATGTTTCTATGGACGTAACTGTGATGGCAATATGATCAAGATTGCAGATATCCAGGAGGATCCTGGTGAGGTTGTGATCGAGGGAATGATATTGTCTTCGGAAGAGAGGGAGCTTAAAAGTGGTAAGATCCTGTTAATGTTTAATATTACAGATTTTACCGATACGATTCAGGCGAAGATCTTTTTGGAGCCGGAAGTATTAGAATCCATTGGCGGAGAACTCAAAAACGGTAAATTTATAAAACTGAAAGGAATCCCGATTTTTGATACCTTTAGCCGCGAGATCACGATCAGTTCAGTACGTGGCATCAAACCGGGCAAAGATACCAGAGAAAAACGGATGGATATCTATGAGGGCCCAAAACGAGTGGAATTACATGCACATACACAAATGAGTGAGATGGACTCAGTAGTTCCGGTACGTGAATTTGTGAAGCGTGCAAAAGAGTGGGGACACCCTGCAGTGGCGATCACAGACCACGGTGTTGTACAGTCATTTCCGGATGCAGATCATGAAGTGGATCGTGACGATGCATTTA
>ERZ826764.3353-NODE-3353-length-13000-cov-15.945925_pt1 | contig 13000 bp, 13 predicted proteins | sample MGYA00519870_ERZ826764 | MGnify/ENA primary metagenome ERZ826764 (study PRJEB31778, sample SAMEA3449239) | human gut metagenome | biome: human gut; feature: human-associated habitat; material: faeces | place: United Kingdom | collected 2010/2012 ...
CTCCCAGAGAGGTTCTCTCCTCCTTCCCTGTCCAATATGTTTGACAAACCTACAGTCCGGGCGCTTTTTAAGCGCCGCCCCGCTTGCAAGCGTGCGCTCCTTTTGTTATAATAATAAAAGGACCCATTTTGAAAGGTTTGGAGGGCCGTAGCCCTCGAAGTGAAAACCGAATTCAGCGGCCTGTGCGGTGGATTCGGAAGCCCTGCGCGTTTCCCCCGCCGCGTCGTAGTCGCAGGGAAAACGTGTCCCGGCGGAAAAAACCGTCCCGGCCGGACTTTTTCGACACGCTGAGAAGGTGTTGTAGCCCATGGCGGATAAAAAGGAGGACGCTCCATGAGATGCCAGTACTGCGGTTATCTGGACAGCCGCGTGATTGATTCCAGGCCCACGGAGGAGGGCAGCTCCATCCGCCGACGCCGCGAATGCCTGCGCTGCGGCAGGCGCTTCACCACCTATGAGAAGATCGAAACCTCGCCTCTGATGGTGGTAAAAAAGGACATGCGGCGCGAGCCCTTCAATGCCGACAAAATCAAAAAGGGGCTTCTGCACGCATGTCAGAAGCGCCCGGTGAGCATGAAGGATATTGACGCCATCGTGGAAAAGGTAGAAAAGCAGGTCTATTCCTCCGGCGAGGACGAGCTGTCCTCCCGCCGCATCGGCGAGGCCGTGATGGAGGAGCTCAAGCGCCTGGACGAGGTGGCCTATGTGCGCTTCGCCTCGGTCTACCGCCAGTTTACCGACGTGAGCAGCTTCATGGATGAGCTCAACAAGCTGGTGCTGGAAGGCAAGGCCCGCGCCAAGGAAAGCAAGCCGTCCGGCGAATAACACGCCTATTCCCCCGCCAGCGTCAGCGTGTCCAGGTCATTGGGCACATGCAGGTCGCCGTCGTAGTAGGCGCGCCCCTCCTGCGTATAGAGGGTCTGCCGCTGCGCAAGGCGGCGGTCCTCCGTATGCCACAGCACCAGATGAGGAATCCCCAGCCCCTGCGCCAGCTCGCAGGCGTCCTTGACGGTGGAGTGGTGCTTTTCGTAGGGTTTGAAGCGCTCGCGGTCCTCATAGAGGCAAAACGCCTCGCACAGCAGCCAGTCCGCGCCCCTGACATAGGCGGCGCAGGCGGGGTTGTAGGGCTCGTCGCCCAGGCAGCACAGCTTGCCGCCCCCTGCAAGCTCCATGGTAAATCCCATCTGCTTCATCTTGGTGGAGTGAATATCGAAAAACGTAACCTTCCGGCCCAGGATGGTATCCGTCTGGCCGTCGGAAATATCATGGAAAAGGATGCGGTCGCCGAGGCGGTCCGTCATCTTTTTTTGCAATGTGATGTGCGCCATCTGGCACAGGCCCTCACGCACGGCGGGATCGCACCAGATGGTCAGCTCGCCCTCGTAGCGGCCCGCGTTCATGGCCGCCGCCACCATGCGCACCACCCATACCGCACCCAGCAGATGGTCGCTGTGCGCATGGGTCAAAATCAGGTGGTGAATGTCTTTCAGTTCCACGCCCGCCTTTTCCAGCTGGCCGAGGATGCCGTTGCCGCCGCCCGCGTCGCACAGCAGGTAGCCCTCCGGCAGATCCAGCAGAAAACAGGTGTTGTAGCAGCGGGTCACGGCGGCGTTGCCCGTGCCCAGAGCGGTCAGGCGGTCCATTTATAAACTCCTCCTTCAGCAGGTATCTGCCGGGCCCCTGCATGGGGCGTTTGCTTTTTCCAGGCCGGATATGCTATGATACGGCCAATAAATGGGAAAGGAGCGGCGAGCATGGGCAAAAACGCTTTGTCGAGGTCTATTCACAGGGAATCAATCATGGGCAAAAGATCCTCGTGGATACGGAAACGGGTGTGAATTACCTGGTGGTTATTCCCCATTTGACGGAGGGCTGCGGCCTGACCGTTCTGGTGGACAGGGATGGCAAGCCTATCGTAACCCCCGTGGAAGCCCCGGAGGAATAACCTCTTTGTCCTTCGCCGCCGGATGTTATCCGGCGGTTTTTTCGTTTTGCTTACTGCGCGCCCTGCAAGTACCGCTCGCCCGTGTCCGGCAGCAGTGCGACGATCAGCTTGCCCGCGTTTTCCTCCCGACGCGCCAGCACCGTCGCCGCGTGCAGCGCCGCGCCGGAGGAGATGCCCGCGAGCACCCCGTCCAGACGCACCAGCGCCCGCCGGGCCGCGAAGGCTTCCTCATCCGTCACGGGGATTACCTCGTCGTAGGCGGAGGTGTTGAGCGTAGCCGGCACAAAGCCCGCGCCGATGCCCTGCAAACCGTGCGGACCCGGCGCGCCGCCCTCCAGCACCGCGCTGGTTGCCGGCTCCACCGCCACCACGCGCACGGCGGGATTCTGTGCCTTCAGATACTCGGCCACGCCGGTCAGCGTGCCGCCGGTGCCCACGCCCGCCACGAAAATGTCCACCTTGCCGTCGGTATCCTCCCAGATTTCGGGGCCGGTGGTCCGGCGGTGCACGGCAGGGTTGGCCGGGTTGGAAAACTGATCGGGAATCAGACTGCCCGCGATCTGCTCATGCAGCTCCTGCGCCCTGGCGATGGCGCCCTTCATGCCCAGCGCCCCGTCGGTCAGCACCAGCTCCGCGCCATAGGCTTGAATCAGCGCCCGCCGCTCGGGGCTCATGCTGTCGGGCATCACAATCAGCGTGCGGTACCCGCGCGCGGCAGCGATCCACGCCAGGCCGATACCCGTGTTGCCGCTGGTGGGCTCGATGATGGTGCCGCCCGGCCTGAGCGCGCCGCTTTCCTCCGCCGCGTCCAGCATGGCGCAGGCGGTGCGGTCCTTGACGCTCCCGGCGGGATTGAAGGCCTCCAGTTTGGCGGCGATCGTGGCGTTCAGGCCGTTTTCGCGGCAGTAGCCGGTCAGCGCCAGAAGCGGGGTATGGCCGATAAGCTCGGTCAGGCTGCGATACATCTTCATTAGCAGGCGACGCCTCCTTCATCTGCAAAGCCATGGGATTGATTAGGATGATAGGCGCACGGCGGCCGCTTGTCAAGCCATTCCGGCAAAAAAGCCATGCGGGCTTGAACGTCCCGGCCGCGGGTGGTATGATAGCCAGAGAGCGCTTAACGCGCAACTGCCAAGGAGGAATGTCCCATGCAAAGCAACCTGACCCGCGAGCAGGCCCTTGCACTGCTCAAAACCTATAATAAGGAGTCCTTTCACATCCAGCACGCGCTGACCGTGGAGGGCGTGATGCGCTGGTATGCCAACGAGCTGGGCTACGGCGCCGACGCCGATTACTGGGCCACCGTGGGCCTTCTGCACGATATCGACTTTGAAAACTGGCCCGAGGAGCACTGCAGGAAAGCCCCGGAGCTGCTGCGCGCCGCCGGCGTGGGCGAGGACATGATTCACTCCATCTGTTCGCATGGCTATGGCCTGTGCTCCGACGTGGAGCCCGTGCATGAGATGGAAAAGGTGCTCTTTGCCGCCGACGAGCTGACCGGCCTCATCGGCGCGGCGGCGCTGATGCGCCCCAGCAAGAGCGTGATGGACATGGAGGTCAGCAGCGTCAGGAAGAAATTCAAGGACAAGAAGTTCGCCGCCGGCTGCTCGCGCGACGTGATTGCCGAGGGCGCGCAGCGCCTGGGCTGGGAGCTGACGGACCTGATGGACCGCACCCTTCGCGCCATGCAGAGCTGCGAGGAGAGCATCCGCAAGGAGATGGAGGGCTGACCGCCTCCGCCGGCAAGCAAATGCCTGCCGGCGCTTTTTTATTGTCCACGATACCGCACAGCGCGTTGCCACTTGTGGCGAAACTGTAAAATCGACGCGGTTTTTTGTCATTTCAGGCGGGAACGCTTGACAAGCATTTATTAGCCGGCTTATAATCGCACCATTCCACTTGAAGGAGGAACCCTGAAACTATGCAAACTCTGCCTCCCAGAAGGAAAAAAAGGCGGAAATGGCCGTGGATTGTGCTTGTGCTGGTATTGCTGCTGATCGCGGCCTTCGTATTATCGCTGCGTCAAACAGCGGCACAATCCCTTACCGAGGAAATCGCCCAGCGGCGCGACATCGTCACCTATTACAGCTTTTCAGGCAGCCTGATCCCCGTGACCGACGAGGTGCAGACCGCCAAGGACGCCCTGAAGGTCAAGGAGCTCTACGTTCAGGAAGGCGACCGTGTTGAGGAGGGCGACGCGCTTTTGCGCTCAGGCGACGGCACCCGCGTATATGCCGCCTACAGCGGCACCATTGAGGAACTCTATGTGGAGACGGACGACGCTCTCCAGCCCGGCAGCCAGATTGCCCGCATCGTGGACTACGACGCGCTGGAAGTGAGCGTGGACGTGGATGAATACGACATCGACGCCATCGAGGAGGGCAAGGAAGGCGAGGTGTATCTCAACGCGCTGGACACGACCGTGCCCGGCACCGTAACCGAGATCGCCCGCAACGCGACCACCGAAGCCGGCGTGAGCTACTATCCCGTCAAGCTGGAGGTGGAAGCCGCGCAGAACGTGCGCAGCGGCATGAGCGTTGAGGTGAGCATCCTCAACCAGCAGGCGCTGGGTGCGGTCAGCCTGAGCCTGGACGCGCTGAGCTACGACGAGTATAACCGCCCCTTCGTCTACCTGAAGGATGCCGAAGGCAAGCTCGTCGCCGAATATGTCGAAACCGGCGTGAGCGACGGCCAGTACATCGAAATCGTCTCCGGCGTCAGCGAGGGCGAAGCGGTCTATTACCAGTCCAACGACCTGGCGCGCTTCTTTGCCATGCAGCAGCGCATGATGGGCGTGGAAAGCAGGTAGCCATGGACAGCGAAGCGACGTTTTTTCAAATGACCGGCATCACCAAGTCCTACTGGATGGGGGATGAGTGGTCGCCGGTGCTGCGGGGGATCGACCTGACCATTCAGGAGGGCGAGTTTTTAAGCGTGCTGGGCCCCAGCGGCTCGGGGAAAAGCACGCTGATGAACATCATCGGCTGCCTAGACACGCCCACCAGCGGCGAATACATCCTGCACGGCCGCCGCGTGGACGATCTGGAGCCCGATGAGCTGGCCCGCATCCGCAACCGGGAAATCGGCTTCATCTTTCAATCGTTTCAGCTGCTGCCCCGGCAGGACGCCCTGAGCAACGTGGAGCTGCCGCTCGTCTACGCGGGCATGCCCCGCCAGCAGCGGCGCGAGCGCGCGGCGGAGATGCTGCGGCGCGTGGGGCTGGAAAACAAGATGGACCACCTGCCCAACCAGCTCTCCGGCGGCCAGCAGCAGCGCGTGGCCATCGCCCGGGCGCTGGCCACCAATCCCACCATTCTGCTGGCCGACGAGCCCACCGGCGCGCTGGACCAGAAAACCGGCCATCAGGTGATGGACCTGTTCCACGAGCTGCACGACGAAGGGCGCACCATCATCATGATTACGCACGACCGCCATATTGCGCAAAACGCCTCCCGGCTGGTGCGCATTCTGGACGGCGTGCTTTCCGAGGGGGCGGAGGACGATGCTTAGGGAAAGCCTGCGCATGTCGTTGGCCAACATCCGCGGCAACAAGATGCGCTCCTTCCTGACGGTGCTGGGCATCATCATCGGCGTAATGGCCATCATCGCCCTGATCACCGTGATGCAGAGCGCCACGGGAGAGGTCACCGCCCAGTTTGAGAGCCTGGGCACCGGCAAGCTGACCGTGCAGGCCATGGGCACGCCGCTCAAGAGCGGCCTGACCGAAAGCGACCTGGACAGCATCCTCTCCATCGACGGCGTGTCGGGCATTTCCCCCACGCTGTCGCAGGAATTGAGCGTGGCGGCCGGCGGCGAGGTGCTGGAGGATGTGCTGGTGGAGGGCTACGGCTACGCGTGGTTCCGCCGGGAAACCGACGCCGTCTCCCGCGGGCGGCCCCTGCTGCCCGCCGATCAGGAGCAGCGCAGCCGCGTATGCCTGATCGACAGCGATCTGGCGGCCGCGCTCTTCAGCGGCACCGATCCCATCGGCCAGACGGTACTGGTCAAGGGCACGCGCTTTCGCATCGTAGGCGTGCTCAAGGACCCTGATGTGAGCGACGTGATGAGCCAGATGCAGGCCGGCGATGAAAGCGGCACGCTCATCATGCCCTACACGGCGTATATGCGTCTTTTCGGCATCAAGGGCGTTTCCTCCCTGGAGGTGTACGTGGACGACACGGACCGCACCGACGAGGTGACCGACAGCCTGGAGGCCGCTCTGGAGGCCGCCTTCAACTACCGCGATGACAGCTATACCGTCATCAACATGGAAAGCCTGCTGGATGTGATGGACACGATGATGGGCCTGATGACCAACCTGCTGGTGGGCATCGCCAGCATCGCGCTGCTGGTGGGCGGCATCGGCATCATGAACATGATGCTCGTCTCCGTCACCGAGCGCACCAGCGAAATCGGCCTGCGAAAGGCTCTGGGTGCGCGTCCCCGCAGCATCCAGGTACAGTTTCTCATGGAGAGCATCATCCTCTCGCTGCTGGGCGGATTGATCGGGGTGGTGCTGGGCCTTATGGTAAGCATGCTGCTGGCCAGCCTGATGGACATCGCTTTCGTGCTGTCGCCGGGCGCCATCGCCCTGGGCGTGGGCTTTTCGCTGGCGGTAGGGGTCGTCTTTGGCTGGGCCCCCGCGCGCAAGGCCAGCAATCTCAACCCCATCGACGCCCTGCGCAGCCTGTAAGCACAAAGGAGGGTATTGAATATGAAAAAGATGGTTGCCTTGATGCTGGCGGCCCTGCTGGCGCTGGCCGGCGTGCCCGCGCTGGCAGAGTCCTCCGAAACACTGATCCTGACCGCCACGGTGGAGGGGCTGGACCCCATTGTGCTGTCCGCCCCCGCCAGCGGCCTGCTGGCCCCCTTCAGCGTGCGGGCGGGACAGCTTCTCTCCCCCGGTGAAACGGTCTTTACCGTAGAGCCGCAGCGCGTGTATGCCGAAATCGACGGTACGGTGGCGGATGTGTACGCACAGGCCGGCGAGTCGGCCGACGCCGCCGTAGCCCGCTACGGAGCGTTGATGTGCATCGAATATGCCGACCGCTATCAGATCGAAGCCTCCACCCGCACCGGCTATAACACCGCGGAAAACCGCGACCTGCGGGTGGGCACGCCGGTCTACCTGCGCTCGGCCAATGAAAAGCATTTTGCAGACGGGCGAATCACCGCCGTCAACGGCTCCCAGTTCACCGTTCAGGTGCTGGGCGGCGATCTGGTCTACACCGAGGATGTGAAAATCTACCGCGAACCGGACTACAACAACAAGACCCTGCTGGCCCGTGCCGAGCTGTCCATCGTGCAGCCCTACGCCATATCCGCTTCGGGCACGCTGACCGACCTGGCCGTGCGCCCCGGCGACGAGGTGCATCCGGGCGATTACCTTTTCAGTTACGTGCCCGATGTGCTTAGCCCCGCCCTGCGCGGCGAAGCGAATCCCACCGCCGTCACCGCCCCACAGGCCCTGATCGTTACGGAGGTCAGCGTCCTGCCCGGCGCCAGCGTGCAGAAGGATCAGGCGCTTCTTAGCGCCATTCCCGCCGGAACCTACCGCCTCAAGGCGCAGGCCACGGAGGCCGACGTGGACCGTATCGCCGCAGGTGATGAAATGACCGTCTCCTTCGATGAACTGGACCTTCCCCCTGTCACGGCCACGGTGACCGCCGTAGACCCGCTGGGCGACGGGGGCGAGGAAACCAGCCGCTTTGCCGTGTGGCTGGATTTTGAAGCGCCTGACGGCGTGCTTCCCGGCATGCACGCCACTGTGCAGGGCGGCCCCTCCGCTTGACCGGGCCGCCCGCTTGGATTATACTGGATTTATCGGTCTGCCTTTTTTGGGACGCAGCCGTTTCTCCCGCGCTTCGCGGCAATGTTGATAGATAAAGAAGGAGGTTGATAGATGATGACGCAAACCAACTTAGACCGGCTGAAAGCGTATGCGGACGCGCACGCCCAGCTCCTGACCGACAACTGTTCGATCAATCCGGAGCTGTATCAGACCTATGGCGTAAAGCGCGGCCTGCGCGATCAGAAGGGCCGGGGCGTGCTGGCCGGCCTGACCAATATCTCGGAGATTGTCAGCAACAAGCAGGTCAACGGCGAAACCGTTCCCTGCGAGGGCCGCCTTTTCTACCGCGGGTACGACATCACGGACCTGGTGGGCGCAGAGGCCAGGGAGCACCGCTTCGGCTTTGAGGAAATCGCTTACCTGCTGCTCTTTGGCGAGCTGCCCACCCGTGAGGAACTGGCCTTTTTTCAGCGCACGCTGGCGGATAGCCGCACGCTTCCCACCAACTTCGTGCGCGACGTCATCATGAAGGCCCCCAGCCGCGACATGATGAACTCCCTGAGCCGCAGCGTGCTCACGCTGGCCAGCTATGATGACAACGTGAGCGACGTGTCGCTGGCCAATGTGCTGCGGCAATGTCTGATGCTGATCGCCGTGTTTCCGCTGCTGGCGGTATATGGCTACCACAGCTACAACCACTATGAGCGTGACGAAAGCCTCTATATCCACCGCCCGGATGACAGCCTTTCCGCCGCGGAGAACCTTTTGCGCATGCTGCGGCCCGACAAGTCCTACACCGACCTGGAAGCCCGCGTGCTGGACCTGGCATTGATTCTGCACATGGAGCACGGCGGCGGCAACAACTCCACCTTCACCACGCACGTCGTCACCTCCTCCGGCAGCGACACCTACAGCGTGGTCGCGGCCGCGCTGGCCAGCCTCAAGGGGCCCAAGCACGGCGGCGCGAACATAAAGGTGGTCGAAATGATGGCCGATCTCAAGCAGAGCCTCCAGAATCCGCACGACGAGGGCCAGGTGGCCGACTACCTGCATAGGCTGCTCAACCGCGAGGCCTTCGACCGCAAGGGGCTGATCTACGGCATGGGCCATGCCGTCTACAGCATCAGCGACCCGCGCGCCACCATCTTCCGCGGCTTTGTGGAGCGTCTGGCCAAGGAGAAGGACAAGGAGGAGGAGTTCGCCATCTACGCCATGGTCGAGCGCATGGCCCCGGAGATCATCTCCCGCGAGCGCAAGATCTACAAGGGCGTCAGCCCCAACGTGGACTTCTACAGCGGCCTGACCTACAGCATGCTGGGCATCCCGGAGGAGCTGTTCACCCCCATCTTCGCCATCGCTCGCATCGTGGGCTGGAGCGCTCACCGGCTGGAGGAGCTGATCAACATGGACAAGATCATCCGCCCCGCCTACATGAGCGTGCAGGACCGGCGCGAGTACGTGCGCATCGACGACCGGGGCTGAGGCGGCAGGCAAGGATAAAAACAGGAGAAGGTCCCGGCGGAACGGATTCCGCCGGGACCTTGCAACGTAAACAGCGGGCGTCCCCCGTTCATGCCGGTCATAGCCGGGCACGAATGCGCATGTCATTGATTGGAACGCAAAAAATTGCAACTCTATGCAAAAATGGATATGATATAATATAAGAATCAGCGGGCCGGAAGGAGGATAAGCGCATGAATATCGCGGTGGGAATTGTCGTTCTGCTGTTGTCAATGGCATGTGCTGTCATCAGTGTTTTTCAGTTTCGAGGAAAAGGCTTCCTGTTCAACAACGCTTATATTTATGCAGGCAAGCGGGAAAAAGAGAAAATGAATAAAGCGCCGCATTACCGGCAGTCCGGCGTCGTATTTGCTTTTTTGTCGGCCCTGCTTCTTTGTATTGCAGTAGAATGCGTTTTGAAAACGGGTTGGCTTGGATGGATGGCAAACACGCTGACCGTGGGTGTGCTGATCTATGCGATTGTTTCTTCCATCAGGAAGCTTGGAAAAGAACATACCGGAGCTTGAGCGGCCGCACACCCGTCCATCGGAAAGGAAACGGGCTGCGGCCTTAGCGGACGGGGATGTAATCCATTTCGGAGGGTTGCTCCGTCGCCTCCAGCTTCATAATGACAGGGCGCAAACCGTCGTTGCAGCTGCAAATGGCCACGCCCGGCTTTCGGATCCAGTCGCCATAATAGAATTGTTCCTTTCCCGCGCCATGAGCCAGCACAAACACATATTGATAAATGGCCTTCCATGCTTCATCGCAGAAGCCCTCCGGCTTCGCATAATCAGCATAAAAGATCTGTCCCTCCTTCATCATGGGGCAGGCCGTCAATCCAACCGCGCCGTATTCGTCCGCAAGTTCCTTGTCAAGCGTTTTTTTGAGGATGGTAATCTTCACTTTATTTATTCCAAAGAACCTCCTTTCCGATGAATCATGCGGCCCAGTATATCACAGCGGGGCCCTTTTTCTATCGCCGGATTTCGCCTTGCCCTCCGTATCTCCAACGCCTTTGGCATGGAGCCGCTTCTCCCTCGTATAAAAAGGGGCCTGGCGGAATCGTTTGGGGCCCGGCGGAATCGCTTCCGCCGGGCCCTTGCTTTTCTTTCTGTCAGAAATCACACGATGCCCTGAGCCATCATGGCGTCGGCCACCTTGAGGAAGCCGGCGATGTTGGCGCCCACGACGTAGTTGGTCGGCTTGTCGCCGTATTCTGCGGCGGCTTCGGCGCACTTCTCAAAGATGCCCTTCATGATGCCCTTGAGCTTCTCGTCCACTTCCTCAAACGTCCAGCTCAGGCGCTGGCTGTTCTGGCTCATCTCCAGAGCAGAAGTGGCTACGCCGCCCGCATTGGCCGCCTTGCCGGGAGCGAAGAGCACGCCGTTTTGCAAAAACAGCTCGGTGGCCTCCAGCGTGGAGGGCATGTTGGCGCCTTCGCCCACGGCGAAGCAGCCATTGGCGATCAGCGCCTTGGCGCCCTCGGCATCCAGCTCGTTCTGGGTGGCGCAGGGCAGGGCGATGTCGCACTTGATGGTCCAGATGCCCTTGCACCCCTCATGGTACTCGCTGCCGGGCACGCGGGCCGCGTACTCCTTGATGCGGCCGCGCTCCACTTCCTTGATCTGCTTGACCACGTCGAGGTTGATGCCGTTGGGATCGTAGACATAGCCGTTGGAATCGCTCATGGCGACAACTTTGCCGCCCATCTCGGTGATCTTTTCATTGGCGTAGATGGCCACATTGCCGCTGCCGCTGACGACCACGGTCTTGCCCTCAACGGTCTTGCCGTTGGCTTCCAGCATATTCTTGACGAAGTAGCACAGGCCATAGCCGGTAGCCTGGGTACGGGCCAGACTGCCGCCATAGGTGAGGCCCTTGCCGGTCAAAACGCCCTCATAGAGGCCGGTCAGGCGCTTGTACTGGCCATAGAGATAGCCGATTTCCCGCGCGCCGGTGCCGATATCACCCGCGGGGACATCCACATCCGCGCCGATGTACTTGTGCAGTTCGGTCATAAAGCTCTGGCAAAACGCCATCACTTCGCGATCACTCTTTCCCTTGGGATCAAAATCGCAGCCGCCTTTGCCTCCGCCGATGGGCAGGCCGGTCAGGGAGTTTTTAAACACCTGCTCAAATCCCAGGAACTTGATGATGCCCAGGTTCACGCTCGGATGCAGGCGCAGGCCGCCCTTATACGGGCCGATAGCGCTTGAAAACTGCACGCGAAACGCGTTGTTGACCTGCACCTGACCCTTATCATCCACCCAGGGCACACGGAAGAGCAGCTGACGCTCCGGCATGGTGATGCGCTCAAGAAGCGCTTCGCGGCGATACTTTTCCTCATTGCGGTCAATCACGGCGCGCAGGGAATCCAGCACCTCGCGCACGGCCTGATGGAATTCCGGCTGGCTCGGGTTTTCCCGCACAACGCGCTCATAAACCTCATCCACGTAAGACATATGGTCCGTCCCCCTTGTTATCTGCATGCGATATGTTCCAAACACTCCCCATTATATGCAATGCGGAGCATATTTGCAAGTGTTTTTTGATGTTTCTTCGATTTCTACTTTTATCACACGTTAAATACAGTCGATTTGCATAATCGAATTCCATCTCTCCCGTAATCGACAATTTCTCCTCAGCAGGCGCGGCTTTCTCTTTTTCTGCGCGCTCTCCGCCCTGGATGTCATGCCTTCAGCGCGCACATCAGCGTCTCCCGAATGCGCTTGGGATCCGGCTTGCCCTGGAAGGCTTTCATGGCCTGGCCGATAAGGAAGCCGAGCGCCTTCTCGTTTCCCGCGCGATAGGCATCCGCATCGTTCCGGCAGCGGCTGAGCACCTCTTCAACCGCCTTGCGATAGGCGCCGTCCTCCTGAACCGTTTCAAGCCCGTGCGCCCTCACATAGCCCTCGATATCCTCCCCGCCCTGAAAAGCATAGGCAAACGCCTCCCGCGCGCTCTGGCGGCTAACGCGCCCTTCCGCCACCATCGCCACGAGGGTGCCCAGCGCCTCGCCGGTGATTTCAAGCGCCTCCGGCATCACCTGTCTCTCCTTCATCATGGCCATCATCTCGCCCATGATCCAGCCTGCCGTCTCCCTCGGATGTCCGCACACGGCAACGGCGCGCTCAAACAGATCTGCCACGGGCTTTTCCGCGGTGATCTGATTCGCCTCATACTCACTCAGGGCAAACGTCTGCTGATAGCGCTGTGCCTTCGCCTGCGCGAGCTCCGGCTGGCGGTCCCGAACCTGGGCCAGCCACGCTTCCGAAATCTCAACCGGCGGCAGATCGGGTTCCGGAAAATAGCGGTAATCCTGCGCGTTTTCCTTGGAGCGCATGGCAAAGGAGGTGCCTTTGTTGTCGTCCCATCGCCGTGTCTGCTGGAGGACGCGCCCGCCGTCCTGGATGCATTCCACCTGCCGGCGGAATTCGCCCTCGATGGCCCTTGCGATGGCCTTAAAACTGTTCAGGTTTTTCATCTCCGTGCGGGTGCCCAGCTCTTTTTGACCGGCCGGGCGCACGGAAAGATTCACATCCGCGCGCAGAGAACCTTCCTGCATCCGGCAATCGGACACGCCGATGTACTGCAGCGTCTGGCGCAGTGTTGTCAGATAGGCGATGGCTTCCTCCGCAGAGCGCATATCCGGCTCGGAGACGATTTCAAGGAGCGGCACGCCGCAGCGGTTGTAATCCACCAGCGTCTTATCAAGCCAGGGATCGTGCAGAAGCTTGCCTGCATCCTCTTCCATATGAATT
>ERZ826764.3368-NODE-3368-length-12932-cov-15.000466_pt1 | contig 12932 bp, 10 predicted proteins | sample MGYA00519870_ERZ826764 | MGnify/ENA primary metagenome ERZ826764 (study PRJEB31778, sample SAMEA3449239) | human gut metagenome | biome: human gut; feature: human-associated habitat; material: faeces | place: United Kingdom | collected 2010/2012 ...
GAATAGCTGCGCTGGTACTGTGCCTGGCACTGGTATTTGCGCTCGCCGCCTGCGGAGAGGCCGCCCCCGCGACCGAGAGTGCAGCCCCGACGGAGAGCGCCGCGCCCGTCGCCCCGGCGGACGTGCCCGACCTGGAGGTCTCCGCCAACCTCGACTTCGGCACCGGCAGCTCCACCGGCACCTACTACGGCTTCGGCGGCGCCTTCGGCACCTATATCTCCAACAACACCGGAGTGACCATCACCGCCGTCACCACCGCCGGCTCTCAGGCCAACATCGAGATGGTCGACGCGGGCGAGTATGACCTCGGCTTCGTGCAGTCCGACGTCATGAGCTACGCCTACAGCGGCACCAACCTCTTCACCGAGCCCGTGACCGGCTTCACCACCCTCGCGGCCCTCTACATGGAGCAGGTGCAGATCGTCACCCTCGACCCCGAGATAAAGACCGTCGGCGACCTGGCCGGCAAGACCGTCTCCATCGGCGCCGTCGGCTCCGGCGTGTACTTCAACGCCATCGACGTGCTCGGCGCCTATGACCTCACCGAGGACGACATCAGCCCCGTCTACCAGAACTTCGACGACAGCGTCGAGAGCCTGCAGGACGGCCGCATCGACGCCGCCTTCATCGTCGCCGGCGCCCCCACCACCAGCATCGTGCAGCTGGCCACCACCCAGGAGGTCCACCTCGTCAGCCTCGACCAGGAGCACATCGACAAGCTCATCGAGGTCAGCCCCTACTACAGCGCCTACACCATCAGCGCCGACGTCTACGGCACCGCTGAGGACTGCACCACCGTCGCCATCAGCGCCGTGCTGATCGGCCGCGCGGACCTCGACCCCGACGTGGCCTACACCATCGTCTACACGCTCTTCCAGAACGCGGACAAGATCAGCCACGCCAAGGCTGCCGAGCTGAGCCGTGAGTTCGGCGCCTCCGTCACGGACGTCCCCTACAACGAGGGCGCCGCCCGCTACTTCGAGGAGCAGGGCTTCACCGTTCCGACGGCCTGAGTTCGCACTTTTGAACTCGCGTCAGTCCGCGGCGCCCAGCCAGGGCGCCGCGGCTTTCGCAAGGGAGGTATACAATGTCTGAGAAGAAAAAGAAAACAGACGGCCTGTTCGACAGCCGGATAGTCGACTCCGACGTCAGCGAGCAGCCGCACTACGAGCATCCGCACGTCAAGGGCTTTGACGGGGCGTCCTTCGAGCCGGAGGAGGACCAGTCCGCCGACGTGGGCACGATGGAGGACGTCGAGGCCATCATGCGCAAGTACGACCGCGAGTCGAACACGCGCATCTGGCAGGGCACTCCCAAGCTCATCGTCGATATCCTCATGGCGCTCTTTTCGGCCTACTGCATCTACTCCACGCTTACCACCAGGGCCGCCATCGAGATACGCCTCACCGCCTTCATGGGCTGCATCATGATCCTCGGCTTCCTGACCTACCCGGCCAGCAAGAAGCACGTCAAGGTCAACTCCCTGCCGTGGTACGACATCGTGCTCATGATCCTGGGCGCGGCGGCGTTCTTCTACTACAGCTTCTCCTACAACGACCTGAGCCGCGTGCTCACGAGCCCCATCCGCATGACGATGACCTACAACATCATCGGCATAGTCGGTGTGCTCGTGCTCGCGGAGCTCTGCCGCCGCTGCGTGGGCCTGCCCATACTCTTCGTGGCGGGCGCGCTGCTCATATACACCTTTGCGAGCGGCCAGAGCCTCAACGCCGTCATCCACAGCCTCTTCTACTCCACGCAGGGCGTCCTCTCCACGCCTGTCAACGTCTGCGCCAAGTTCATCGTGGTGTTCATAATCTTCGGCGCCTTCCTTGAGCGCACGGGCATAGCGAACTTCTTCATAGACCTGGCCAACTCCGTGGCGGGCTCCGCCTCCGGCGGCCCGGCCAAGGTCGCGGTCGTGGCAAGCGCGCTGGAGGGCATGGTGTCCGGCAGCTCGGTCGCCAACACCGTCGGCTCCGGCTCCATCACGATACCCCTGATGAAAAAGACCGGCTACCGCGCCGAATTCGCCGGCGCAGTCGAGGCCGCAGCCTCCACCGGCGGCCAGATCATGCCGCCCATCATGGGCGCCGCCGCCTTCCTGATGACCGAGTACGTCAACGAGCCCTACGGCCAGATCGCCGTGCGCGCCATACTGCCCGCGGTGCTCTACTTCCTCGGCATCTTCATCGCGGTCCACCTCGAGGCCAAGAAGTTCGGCCTGCGCGGCATCCCCCGCAGCGAGCTGCCGAAGTTCTCCCAGCTCATCCGCAAGATATATCTTCTTGCCCCGCTGGTGATACTCATCTACCTCGTCACCTCAAACTCGAACACCATCCAGGTCAGCGCCTCCATCGCCATCATCGTGGCGGTAGTGGCCAGCCTGTTCGACAAGGACAACCGCATAACGCCCAAGCGCTTTTTCGAGGCGCTGGCGGCCGGCGCCAGGGGCACCATCACGGTCGCCGTGGCCTGCGGCATCGCGGGCGTCATCGCCGGCTGCATCACGGTCACCGGCCTGGGCAGCAAGCTGATAAGCGGCGTCATCGCCCTCTCCGGCGGCAACGTGATGATCGGCCTGGTGCTGACGATGATCTGCTGCATCATTCTCGGCATGGGCGTGCCGACCACGGCCAACTACTGCATCATGGCGACGACCTGCGCCCCCATACTCCAGGAGCTGGGCGTGAACCTCATCGCGGCGCACTTCTTTGTGTTCTACTTCGGCATCGTGGCGGACATCACGCCGCCGGTCGCGCTCGCGGCCTACGCCGGCAGCGCCATCGCCAAGAGCAACCCGATGAAGACGGGCGTGCAGGCCACGAAGCTGGCCATAGGCGCGTTCATAGTGCCGTACGTGTTCGCGCTGAACCCGTCGATGCTGTTCATAAACGCGAGCGTGGGCGACATAGTGCTCATCTGCGCCACGGCGGTGCTGGGCATGTTCGGCGTAGCTACGGCGATGAACGGCTATCTGTTCAAGAAGATCCAGTGGTATATGCGCATCGCCTTCATGGTGAGCGGCCTGATGCTGCTGATCCCCGGCCTGGTGACGGACATCGCCGGCCTGGTGCTGCTCGCAGCCCTCACGGCCTACCAGTACTTCAGCGCCCGCGGCAGCATAGCCCGCGCGGCCTGAGCGAAAACAGCAAAAACTCCCCGCCCGAGGGCGGGGAGTTTTTTCATGCCGTGCGCGTGAGGAACACCTCGCGGCAGAGCTCACGTGCGGCCGCGGCGGCGGCCGCGGCGCGCTCCTCATCCGCAAAGAGCCCGTAGACCGCGGAGCCCGAGCCGCTCATGACGGCGCCGAGCGCGCCGTTTTCCAGCAGCAGGCGCTTTATCTCGCCCACGGCCTGGGCGCAGCGGCGGTCCAGGGCGTCCTCGAAGACGTTGTACATCCTCCTCGCGACGCCCGCAAGGTCCCCCGCGCGCAGGGCGGCGACAAGACCGTCCGTATCCGGGCGGCAGCGGGTGCGCAGGGCGTCCAGCCGGGTGAAGAGCTCCGGCGTGGAGCAGGTGAAGTGCGGCATGCAGATGACGGCGGGGGTCTCCGGCAGGGGCGGCAGGGCTTCGAGGACCTCTCCGCGGCCCCCGGCCAGCGCCGTGCCGCCCAGGAGGCAAAAGGGCACGTCCGAGCCCGCGCGCAGCGCCGCGGCAAAGAGCGCATCCTCCCCCAGCGGGGCGCCCGTCAGATCATTCAGCGTACGGATGACCGCCGCGGCGTCCGAGGAGCCGCCGCCCAGGCCCGCACAGACAGGTATCTGCTTGGTTATACGTATATAGGCCCCGGAATCCAGCCCTGCGGCCTCGAAGAAGGCCTTTGCCGCCTTGACGGCTATGTTTCTCTCGTCCGTGGGGATGTAGCTCCGGTTCGTCTCCGCGCGGAAGAAGCCCGGCTCCCGCAGCTCCACGTATACCTCGTCCGCGAGCTGCGCGGCCTGCATGACCATTTTGAGCTCGTGAAAGCCGTCCGTGCGCCTGCCCAGCACGTCGAGCGAGAGGTTCAGCTTCGCCCTCGCGGGCACCGTGAGGCCGCTCACAGGCAGAAGAGGCGCGGCATGAGCTCGACTCCGCTTTCAAGGAAGGGGCCGGACTCGCCGTTCTTCTCCGTGTAGCCGAGGCCAGAGGCGGGGCCCATCTCACGGCTGTCGTATATCATGTATGGCACCGGCGTGCCGCCATGGGCGCCGTTTGCCATGAAGGTGCGGTGGTCCGAGAGGATGAGCAGCCGGAAGTCCTCCCCCCGCTCGCGCAGGGCGGCGCACAGGGGCTTCGCCACGCGCTCGGAGAGGCACTCGACGCTGTAGATCTTGTGCTCCAGGTCGTGATTGTGCGTGGCCTCGTCCGGGCCTTCGAGGTGGATGGCGGCGAAGTCGTGCTCCGCGAGGACGTCCAAGGCCGCGGCGGTCTTGGCCTCGTAGTCGGTGTCCCACTCGCCGGTGGCGGTGGGGACGCTCACGGGATCAAGGCCCACGAGGCGGGCAATGCCGTGGCAGAGCGGCACGGCCGAGATGACGCCGCCGTCCGCTCCGAAGCGCGCCGGGAAGTTCGGCAGGGCCGCGCCCTTGCCCTCGGCCCAGAACCAGATGCAGTTGGCGGGCAGCTTGCCCTCAGCCTCGCGCTTTTTGTTGATGGGGTGGCCCGGCAGGAGCTCGGCGGCCTTGCGCATGAGGCCGAGCAGTACCTCCGCGTTGGCGCAGCCGGAAGGCAGCAGGGGGCCTATCTTCTCGTTCAGGTGGTCGTGCGGCGGGGCGAGGACTATGCCGGCGATGTCCGCCCGCTCCTGTACGGCCAGGTGCCGGAAGCTGGAGCCGGGGCGCACCGTGAGCTGCGCGCGCTCCGCCAGGGCCGCGAAATCCGGCTGGGCAAAGAGCCAGGTCACGAGCTCGTCCGACTCTTCCCCCTCGATGGAGCCGGCGCTGTGCGAAATCATGATGCGCTCCTCAAAGGGCGCGCCCTCCGGCCCGCCGAGGTTCACCATGTTGCAGCGGTAGGCCGCGCCTCCCTCGGGCATGACGCCGCCCGAGGCCGCGAGCTCCAGCGGAGCGCGCCCAGAAAAATACTTGCGCGGGTCGCAGCCGAAAATGCCCATGATGGCCGTGTCGCTCCCGGGGGGGAAGCCCTCGGGTATGGTCTGGCAGAGACCGAGCTCACCGCGCTCGCAGAGAGAATCGAAAAAAGGCTTCCGGCAGGCCTCAAGGGGCGTTTTGCCGCCCAGTTCCGCAAGGGGGTCGTCGGCCATGCCGTCGCCTATTATGAGGACGTATTTCATATTCTGCCTCCTGTTTCACACTAATTTGAGGGTAGTATATCGCAAATCACCCCTGAATGGAAGAGGGAGTTCTCTCCCCGCAGGCAAAGTGTTAAAACTTAATCTTCCCATATGAGTATTTTTGTGGTATGGTTTAATGAGGTAAGTGTGAATCAGCCGCGTCAACGTCGGAGGAGGTCAGCAGTTTGAATTCCATGAAGCAGCTTCAGGCCCAGGAGGAGGTCCGCGCCCGGCGCGAGGAGGAGGCCCGCCGCCTCAGACTTGAGCAGGAGACGGCCGCGGATATGGCCGTCCTGCGCGCTATCCTGGACGCCGAGCGCAGCGCATGTGAGATAGAAAGTGCAGCCGAGCAGCACCGTGCCGGGCTCGACGGGCGCATCCGGGCAGCAAAGGACGAGCTGCTCTCCCGCGTGAGGGCCGAGACGCGCGAAGCCATGGCGCAGGACGCCGAGGCAGAGCGCCTGCGCGCCGAGGGCGAGATAGAAAAGGACAGGGCCGAGGCCGCCGCGCGCCGCGAGGCGCTCCGGGCGCGGTACGAGAGCTCCCGCGAGGGCTACGTGCAGCAGGTCTTCGACATAGTCACGGGTAAGCGGGATGAATAACAGCGGACGCCGCGCGATGGACATCGCGCTCGCCACCGAGGCGCGCGCCATGTATGCGAACCTGCTCTCGGACGAGGACAAGGAAAAGCTCGCCGCCCTGCACAGCACGGACGAGCTGGTGGCCTTCCTGGGCAGGAGCCCGGCCTGGCGGCCCGTGTCCCTGGCCCTGCCCGCCGTCGGGGCGACGGACAGGCAGTTTTCCGAGGCGCTCAGCCGCTGCCTCTATGAGGATTACGAGCGGCTGTACCGCTTTGCGAACGACGCCGCAAAGGAATTCCTCCTCTTCATGTCCTATGAGGTGGAGCTCCGGGCCATACTCGCCGCGCTGCGGCGGCTCTCGGACAAGTCCATCGCGGAGGAGATACGCCTGCCCAGCCAGGCCGCGCGCCTGATGCGGGGCGTGGACATAGAGCGGCTCAAAACCGCCAAGACCTTCCCCGAGCTCACCGAGGCCGTCCGCGGGAGCATGTATTTCCCCGTGCTGAGCGCCATGGAGCTCGACCCCAAGACCGGTATGCCGGATGTCTCCGCCGCGGCGCTGCAGCTGTCCGCGCACTTCTACCACGCGCTGGACCGGCACCTGAAACAGGGCTACCGAGGTCCGGCCAGGCGGGAGCTTGCAAGGACCGTCAGCTTCCGCACGGACATGCTTAACATCTCCTTCCTCCTGCGCCTGCGCCGCTTCGGCACGCCGACGGACGAGGCCATGCGTCTGCTGCTGCCGCTGCACGGCGCCCTTGGCCCCGACGCTGAACGCCGCATCCTCCAGGCCGGCTCGGATGAGGAGGCCATGGCCGAGATACGCGCTTCGCGCGTCGGGCGCTGGCTCTCGGGCGTGGAGGGCGGCTCGCCTGAGCAGCTCATGCGCGCCGCGGAGACCGCCTTCTACCGCAAGGTCATGCACGGCACGCCGAATCTCTGCGTCGTGGACGCCTTCCTGACCCTCAAGGAAAACGAGGCGGACATGCTCCGCCGCGCCTTCATAGCGCTGCAATACGGGCTTAGCCCCGCAAACTATATCCTTTAAAATCCACTTCCCAAGGGGGGCTGATGCTTGGCAACAGAAAAGATGCTAAGGGCCGTCGTTTCCGGCCCTGCCGACAGGCTGGACGAGGCCATACGCGGTCTCGTGCTCGGCATGGAGTTCCACCCCATGTCCGCCTCCGAGGTGTTCGGACGGGGCGAGCTTGTCACGCCCACGGGGGAGGACCCCTACCGCCCGGCGCTCAGCTCCGTCCTCGCGCTCTTGACGAAGCTGGGCATAAAACCCGCCTTCGGCGAGTTCGAGGGCCGGGGCTACAACCTCGAAGGCTGCGAGAAATACATCTCCGCCGCCTCCGGCGAGGCAGCGCGCGTCATAACTCATCGGAACGCCGAGTTAAGCCTCGCCACGGACAACGAGGAGCTCATAGGCCGGCTCGAACCCCTGTCGCTGCTCACCGTCGATCTGGAGGAGCTGCTGGCCGTGAAGCACCTTAAGCTCCGCTTCGGCACCATAGAGGAGGAGCTCTGGGACGAGGTCCGCGCCGAGGCCGAGAACGAACGCGGGGCCTTCCTCTTCCGCTCCGGCTTCAGCGAGGGGCGGGTCTGCTGCATCCTGCTGACCCTGCCTGGCGCGGCGCTGAGGGAGGAGGACCGGCTGCGCGACTTCGGCTTCCAGCCGGAGAACGCACCCAATGCCGCCGGCCTCACCGGCATCCCCGCCGAGCGCATCGTCCAGCTGCGGCAGGAGGCCGAGGACGCGCGCCGTCAGGCCGCCCAGCTTACCGCCGAGCTCGACGCGCTGCGCGAGAGGGAACGGGCGGACCTGCTCAGCTGCTACTCCTGGCTGCGTTTCATGAGCGAGGCGCACGACCTGCGCCGCTTTGCCGCCGTGAGCGGGGAGGATTTCTACCTCTGCGGCTGGCTGCCCGAGGGCAGGCTTGAGGCCTTCAAGGCCGCCGCCGACGGGCTCGGCTGCGCCTGCAGCCTCGACAAGCCCGGCCATGCGGACATCGGCCACGTGCCGGTCAAGTTCAGCCAGGGCTTCTTCTCCCGCATCTTCGCGCCCTTCGTGCAGATGTACGGCGCCCCCGCCTATGGGGAGAGCGACCCGCGCGTCTTCATGTTCATAACCTACTGCCTGCTCTTCGGGCTCATGTTCGGGGATGTGGGCCAGGGCGCGGTGCTCGTGCTCTTCGGCCTTTTCCTGCTGAAGAAAAAGGGCATGTGGCTCGGGCGCATACTGGCCGCCGTGGGCTGTTCGGCCGTGGTGTTCGGCTTCGTCTACGGCAGCGTCTTCGGAAACGAACACCTGCTGCCCGGCTTCAAGGTGCTGGAGGGCGACGGGGTCGTGACCATCCTGCTCTTCACGGCCGGCGTCGGCGTCGTGCTCATCCTCATCAGCGGCGTGCTGAATATCATCACCGGTTTCCGGCAGAAGGATTACCGCAAGGCCCTCTTTTCCGCAAACGGCGTCACCGGCGTCCTGTTCCTCGCGGGCATCGTGGGCTGCGCCGCCTCGGACGCGCTTTTTGCCACGGGCCTGCTCTCCACGGGCGCCGTCTGGTTCGTCTTCGCGCTGCTGCTGCTCTCCATCTGGTTCGGGGAGCCGCTCATCAGCATGATGGGTCTCGCCCCCGCCGAGCACGGGCACAAGACCTCCGTCGGGATGATGATACTCGAAGGCTTTTTCGAGCTCTTCGAGGCCTTCCTGAGCTGGCTGTCGAACTGCCTGAGCTTCCTGCGAGTCGGCACTTATGCCATCTGCCACGCCATAATGATGCTCATAGTCTATGCCCTGTCCGAGACGAGCGGGGGCTACTCCATCTTCGGCCTCGTCATCGGCAACATCATCGTCATGGGCATAGAGGCCGCGCTCGTCTGCATCCAGGCGCTGAGGCTGGAGTTTTACGAGCTGTTCGGCCGCTTCTACACCGGCCGGGGCGAGGCCTTCGCCCCCGCGCACATAGACTACTCCTCCCCCGCCCAGCGCGCCGCCTGACACCGCCTTATAAACACATCAGATAAATCGGAGGTTCCTACTATGCTTATCAAGCTCATCAGCCCCCTCGTCGCCGTCCTCGTGTTCATAGTTCTGCCCCTCTGGCTCATCGCCCGCCGCGCCAAGGCCGGCAAGAGCGTGAAAAAGCCGCTCATCGCCAACCTCTGCGGCTTCTTCCTCGTCATGTTCGCCACCGCCGTGGTCTTCCTCGGCCAGGGCGTAGCCGCGGCCAACGACGCGGCCGAGGCCGCCGCCGTCGCGGGCAGCACCGACTGGACCAAGGCCATAGGCTATCTCGCCGCGGCCCTCGCCGTCGGCATCTCCGGCATCGCCTCGGGCATCGCCGTCTCGAACTCCGCCTGCGCCGCCATCGGCGCCCTGACCGAGAACGAGGGCAGCTTCGGCAAATCCATAGTCTTCGTCGGCATGGCCGAGGGCATCGCCATCTACGGCCTGCTCATCGCCATCGTCATCCTCCTGTTCTGATGCGCTGCTTCTGCATCACGGACGACCCCGACGTGCTGACCGGCATGCGTCTGGCCGGCATAGAGGGCCTGCACGCTTCCACAAAAAAGGACGTGGACGCCGCCGTGAGCCGGGTCTGCGCGGACAGCGGCATCGCCATCCTCATCATCACGGAGGGCTGCTACGCGCTCAGCCGGGAGCGGCTGGATGAGCTGAAGCTCTCTGCCGGCAGGCCGCTCGTGAACGTCATCGCGGACAGCCGCGGCTCCGTGCGCGCCAGGGACTACATCACCCGCCTCATAAACGAGGCGATAGGCATCAAGATCTAGGAGGGCGGCATATGCAAGAGGAAAAAAGCAAACTCAAGGCCTTCACCTCCGCCGTGACCGCCGCCGCCCAGGAGCGCGCGGCAAAGATAAACGCGGAAACCGAGCAGCTGGAGCGCGAGGCCATGGAGGCCTACTCCGCGGATCTGGCCGCGGCCGCCGCCAAGCGCCGGGCCTCCGCCCTGGCCGACGCCAAGGTGCGTGAAAACAAGCGCATCGTGGCTGAGGGCCTCGCCGCGAAGCGCAGCCTGCTCCAGTTCCGCGAGGACTGCGCGGACGACGTCTTTGCCGAGGTGCGCCGCCGCGTGCTGGAGCTGCCGGAGCAGCCCGAGTACGGCAATACGCTGAAAGAGCAGCTCTGGCGCGCGCTGGACGCTGTTCCCGGCGCCCGGAGCGCGCGCGTCCTGCTCCGGCGCGAGGATATGCGCTTTGCCCAGAGCCTGAAAGCCGCCTCCCCCGGGGTGCGGCTCAGCTTTGAGGAGGGGGGCTTCTCCCTCGGCGGGCTCGTGTTCGAGTGCGCGGAGAAAGGCCGGAAGATAGATCTCTCCTTTGACGCGGCGCTTGAAGACCTTGAGGGCCGCTTCTCGGAGATAACCGGCTTCAGTCTGGAGGGCGCAGATGGGCAATAAAACGGAGTATTACATCCACGGGGTAAACGGCCCCGTCATCAAGGTCCGCGGGGGGCGCAGCCTGCCGCGCATGAGCCTTGTCTACGTGGGCGAGCAGAGGCTCTTCGGCGAGGTCGTCTCCTCCGCCGGGGAGGAGAGCATCGTCCAGATCTATGAGGACTCCGGCGGCCTCAAGGCCGGGGAGCCTGTCTTCCCGACGAACGAGCCCATGTCCGTCCGCCTCGGCCCCGGCATGATAGGCGGCATCTTCGACGGCATAGGCCGTCCGCTCCAGGCCATAGAGGCCATGGCTGGCAGCTTCATCACGAAGGGCATCAACATCGAGAGCCTGGACGAGAAGAAGCTCTGGGAGGTCGAGGTCCTCATAAAGGAGGGCGATGAGCTCCGGCCGGGGCAGTTCTTCGCCAAATGCCGCGAGAGCGAGATGACGGAGCACCGCTCCATGGTCCCCCCCGGCGTCTCGGGCAGGGCCGTGGAGGTGAAGCCCTCGGGCAGCTACACGGTGACGGAACCCATAGCCTACGTGGAGGACGCGCGCGGCGAGCGCACGCCGCTGTGCCTTTCCCAGAAGTGGCCCGTGCGCGAGCCGAGGCCCTTTGCCGACAGGCGGCCCATAGACAGGCCCCTCGTCACGGGCCAGAGGGTCATAGACACGCTCTTCCCCGTGGGCAAGGGCGGCTGCGCGGCCATACCCGGCCCCTTCGGCGCGGGCAAGACCGTCGTGCAGCACCAGCTCGCCAAGTGGTCGGACGCGGACATCATCGTCTACCTCGGCTGCGGCGAGCGCGGCAATGAGATGACCCAGGTGCTAGACGAGTTCCGGGAGCTCAAGGACCCCCGCTCGGGCCGTCCGCTCATGGAGCGCACCATCCTCGTCGCGAACACCTCGAACATGCCCGTCGCGGCCCGCGAGGCCTCCATCTACACGGGCATGACCATAGCCGAATACTACCGCGACATGGGCTACCACGTCGCGCTCATGGCGGACTCCACCTCCCGCTGGGCCGAGGCCCTGCGCGAGATCTCCGGCCGCCTCGAAGAGATGCCTGCGGAGGAGAGCTTCCCCGCCTACCTGCCCAGCCGCCTGGCCGGCTTCTACGAGCGCGCAGGCTTTGTGGACACGCTCTCCGGCACGGAGGGCAGCGTGACCGTCATAGGCGCCGTGTCGCCCCAGGGCGGCGACTTTTCCGAGCCCGTCACCCAGAATACCCAGCGCTTCGTCCGCTGCTTCTGGGCGCTCGACCGCTCCCTCGCCTACGCGCGCCACTTCCCCTCTATAAACTGGAACAACTCCTACACCGAGTATTTCAACGACCTCATACCCTGGTACAGCGAGAACTTCGGCGAGGATTTCACCGAGCTGCGCGTGCGCATCATGGCCCTGCTCAACGAGGAGAGCTCCCTCATGGAGATAGTCAAGCTCATAGGCGCGGACATCCTGCCCGACGATCAGAAGCTCATCATCGAGACCGCCAAGCTCTTCCGGGTGGGCTTTCTCCAGCAGAACGCCTACCACCCCATCGACACCTATGTGCCCCTGGACAAGCAGCTTCGCATGATGGAGCTGATGCTCAAGCTCTACCACGGGGCCAAGGACATCGTCTCCCGGGCCATCCCCCTGTCCCAGCTCAAGGAGACCGGCATCTTCGAGTCTCTGGCCAAGATGAAGTACGAGGTGCCCAACGACGGCCAGGAGAAGTTCGCGGAGTATGACGCCGCCATTGAGGACGCCCTGCGGCAGGTCAACGAGGCCAACCGTTGAGGTTGGAGATAGAGGTGAAACACTGACATGAGACTGGAATACATCGGCCTTTCGGAGCTGTCCGGCTCCCTCATCGCCCTGGAGGGGGTCAAGGACGTGGCCTACGACGAGATGGCGGAGGTCACTCTGGAGAACGGGGAGCGCCGCTATGGCCGCGTCATCCTCATTGACGGCGACCGGGTGGTTCTCCAGGTATTTGAGGGCACCCGGGGCATCTCTCTGGAGAACGCCTCCACCCACTTCACCGGCAAGAGCATGGACATCGCCCTGTCCAAGGAGATGCTGGGCCGGGTGTTCGACGGCGCGGGCCGCCCCATCGACGCCCTGGGCGAGATCTACCCGGAGGAGCGGCGCAACATCAACGGCTCCGCCATCAACCCCGTCTCCCGCAAGTACCCTCGAAGCTGCATCTACACCGGCATATCCGCCATCGACGGCTGCGCCACCCTCATCCGGGGGCAGAAGCTGCCCATCTTCTCCGGCTCCGGCATGAAGCACAACGAGCTGGCCGCCCAGATCGTGCGGCAGGCCAAGGTGCCCAACCAGGACGGGGAGTTCGCCATTGTCTTCGCCGCCATGGGCGTCAAGAACGACACCGCCGAGTTCTTCCGCCGCTCCTTCGAGGAGGCCGGCGCCCTGAGCCGGGTGGTCATGTTCCTCAACCTGGCCTCCGACCCCATCATCGAGCGCATCCTCACCCCGCGCTGCGCGCTGACGGCGGCGGAGTATCTGGCCTTTACCCACGGCTACCATGTGCTGGTGGTGATGACGGACATGACCTCCTACTGTGAGGCAGTCCGTGAGTTCTCCTCCTCCAAAGGGGAGATCCCAAGCCGTAAAGGTTTCCCCGGATACCTGTACAGTGAACTTGCAACCATCTACGAGCGTGC
>ERZ826764.3376-NODE-3376-length-12893-cov-2.219660_pt1 | contig 12893 bp, 9 predicted proteins | sample MGYA00519870_ERZ826764 | MGnify/ENA primary metagenome ERZ826764 (study PRJEB31778, sample SAMEA3449239) | human gut metagenome | biome: human gut; feature: human-associated habitat; material: faeces | place: United Kingdom | collected 2010/2012 ...
TGCCAGCGCATGCAGCGGTGCGCGATAAGGGGTGATCAAACGCTCAAGCGCCTGTTGATCGCCCTGCTGGGCCAATGCCAGGAGGCTTTCCTGCGCTTCGGGCATCATGCGGGAATCTCATCGAGATTTTTGCACATCCGCACGACGGTGCCGCTGCCCGGCGCGGAATGAACGGTGAGCTCATCCATGAAGGACTGCATCAGCGCAAACCCCATGCCGGTGCGCTCCTTTTCCGGCTGAGAGGTATAGAAAGGCTGCATAGCCTGGTGAATGTCCTCGATGCCCCGGCCAAAGTCCTCCACCTCCACATCCACCCGTCTGCCATGAAGCGTGGCACGCAGCACGATGTCGCCGCCGCTTTCACCGTAAGCGTGCACAACCGCATTGGTCACCGCCTCGCTGACGGCTGTGCGCACCTCGGATACAAGGGAGAGCGTCGGATTGGCCTGCATGAGAAAAGCGCTGATGACCATCCGGGCAAACGCTTCGTTTTCAGCAACGGCGGAAAAAGTCAGCTCCATATGGTTATTCATGTGTTTCCCTGCCTCCCAGACGGCTCAATTTGGATGATTCTGTGCAGACCGGCCATGTGAAACAGCCGGTCGACGGGAGGATGAAGGCCGCTGGCACGGACGGTGCCTCCCCTGGCAGCCATCGTCTTATAGCGGCCGATCAGCATGCCGATGCCGGAGCTGTCCATAAAGCTGACATCCGTAAAGTCAAACCTCAGGCACTGGATCTGCGTATCCTGAAGCTGGGCTTCAATTTCCCGGCGCATCGACTCACAAACACAGTGGTCGATCTCTCCGCTCAGGCATACGTTGAGTACATCGCCGTTTTTCATCGTTTTGAGAAAGCCCATCCCTCCCGCGGCCTGTTGATGGCCGTCCGCTTGTTGACATCCATCCCTCTTCTGAACGCGCTCCCGTTTTGGGATCGAACAGGCCCTTTCGGGGATCCGCCGGGGCCGTTTTCCATCTTTACAGTATATGGCAATTGGATACGGATCCATGCACAAAAACACGCATAATTTCGCTATGCCGGGGAAAAACAAGGTCAAAAAGCAGTATGCAGCTGGAGGGTCGGCGCGTGGATAAAAAGAAAAGACGGATTCTGATCATCTGTGGCGCAATTTTGGGCACGCTGCTCGTGCTGATCGTGGCGTTTTTTCTGATTTTTGATGTGGCCCACTGGCAGCGCCTGGATCACAGTAAGCTCAATGCGCTGGCACAGACATCCACCCTCTACGACGCGCAGGGAGAGCTGATGAGCGAGGTGCGCGGCGTGGAAAACCGAACCGTCGTCAGCCTGGAAGAGGTGCCGCTTTATACGCAGCAGGCCTTTCTGGCCGCCGAGGATCTGCGCTTTTACGAGCACGGAGGGGTGGATATCTACCGCATCTTCGGCGCGCTTCGCAGCAACCTGAAGAGCGGAACGCTGGCGGAAGGGGCCAGCACCATCACCCAGCAGCTGGCCAAGCTGACCCATCTGAGCGCGGAAAAAACCCTGCGCCGCAAGCTGGAAGAAGTTTATCTGGCCTTCCAGATCGAGCGCGACTATACCAAGGATGAGATTCTTGAAATGTATCTGAATACCGTGTATTTCGGCCGCGGCGCCTATGGCATTCAGGCCGCAGCGCGCGCGTATTTCGGGGTGGACGTAGGGGAGTTGACGCTTGTGCAGAGCGCCTCTCTCGCCGCGGCCATTAAGGCGCCGTCCGCCTTTGCACCGCATACGGATCCGGAGTCCAATAAATCCCGGCGAACGTATATCCTCAACACCATGGCCGAAAACGGCTTCATCACCCAGGAGGAATGCGACGAAGCCAAAGCGCAGAGCGTCTGGGTGATCGCCCAGCAGGAACAAACCGAGGTATTCAGCTGGTATGTGGATGAAGTCATCCGCGAGAGCCAGGATCTTTTGGGGCTGTCGGCCGATGAGGTGATCAGCGGCGGATTTCAAATCTACACGGCCTATGATGCCGGCCTGCAGGCCATTGCGGACGGCTTGTACGAAGATGCCAGCTATTTCCCTGTCAATGCTTCCGACGGCACGCCCATCCAAAGCGCCATGGCTGTGCTTGACACACAGACCGGCGCAATCCTGGCGATGGTCGGCGGGCGGGATTACACCGTGCGCCGCGGTCTCAATCGCGCGACGCAGATGCGCCGCCAGCCGGGCTCTTCCCTGAAGCCGCTTTCCGTCTATGGCCCGGCTCTTGAACTGGGGTATACGACAGCCTCTGTGCTGCTGGATGAAAAGACGAATTTTAACGGCTATACCCCCAAAAATGCAGGAGACCGCTATTATGGGCGCGTCACCCTGCGTACCGCGGTCCGCAACTCGCTCAATACCACGGCGGTGCGCCTGCTGGAAGAAATCGGCATTGATGCGGGCATCGAATATCTCAACCGCATGCACATTCCCACCGAGGACAGCGACCGGAATCTTTCGCTTGCTCTGGGATCGATGACCTATGGCGTCACCCCGGTTGAGCTGGCGGCAGCCTACGTGCCCTATGCCAACGGCGGTGTTTATCACGAACCCTACTGTGTGGAAAAAATCGTGTCGGCGGATGGCAGCACGGTCTTTCAGCGCGAGATATTCAGCGAACGCGTGATTTCCGAGCAGAATGCTTTTCTGATGACGTCGCTTCTTCAGTCCGTCGTCTCCAACGGAACAGGCACGCGCATGCTCGCTGCCAACACACCCGTCGCGGGCAAGACCGGCACGGTCTCCATGACGGGCGGCAACCGCGATATCTGGATGGCCGCCTATAATCCCGAAATCGCTGTCGCTACATGGATGGGCTTTGACCAGACGGATGCACAGCATAAAATCCCCAACGGCATCACAGGAGGCAGAAACACGGCTTCTCTCACATCTGCTTTCTTTAAGCAGGCGTATGCCGACAGGGATAAGCCCGATTTCACCCAGCCGGATGGAATTGTGTGGCTGACGCTTGACCAGCGCGCCCTGACCAGCCGCGGCTCGGTGATGCTCGCCAGCGATTCCACCCCCAAAGAATACCGCCTTACCGAGGTTTTCACAACATCCAATCGTCCCTATGCCGTGTCGGATGTCTGGGAAGCACCGTCCGCGCCGTCTTCCTTCTACGTGGCGCACAACGCTAGCGGTTATCCGGAGCTGCACTTTAAGGCGACATCGTCTGCCCGCTACCGCATCCAGCGCGATGCCGTCGGGGAATCCGTCATCCTCACGGAGATGATCGGTCAGAGCGGACAAAACCTCACCTACACCGATTCAAGCGCCGTGCCCGGCGTGCTCTATACATACCGCGTGATTCCGATTCACGAAGAGCTTCTGCAGCAGGGCGTCTGGCTTGAGGGCGATCAGGCCGTGCAGCTGGCCCAGGTGGCCAGCAGCGGCGGCTTTCTGGCCGGGCTGCGAAGCCTGATCCCGGCGCTTTCCTTCGGCGGGCAATAATCCGGCATGATGCCGGCTGCATTCCCAGCAAAATGCTGGAAATCCCACGCCCGAGGCCGAAACCGCGCAAAGGCTTATGGCTATTGATAACAAAAGAACAAAAGAAAAGAGCGCATTTGTCTTCCGCTCTGCGGACGGCCTATGCGCTCTTTTCTGCCCGGCATCGGTTCAGGCTTCAATCTCTTTGAGTTTCTCATCAATTTTTTCCGGCGTGGCATAGTTCAGCGGGGAAAAGAAGCCCTTTCGGGAAGTGTGAAGCCGCTCTTTTGCCTTTTCCAGATCGCCGCTCTCTATGTCATAAAGCGCCAGAAAATAATTCGTGTCAATCGCATTGGGTTTGATGGCAATGGCCCGGTCAAAATAGGTCTTCGCCGTCTCCTTATCCCCCAGCAGGCGGTAATACGTCTGGCCGAGGTTATCCAGAAAAACGGCGTCGCTGTCATCATACTCAAGCGCCTCCCGGTTAAAGGCAAGCGCCGCTTCGGCATCTCCGGCCTCAATTTTCATATAGCCGATGATGCTGTAAAGGGTCCCGTTCTTCGTGTGGCGGAATTCATCCTCCAGGATTTCCAGCGCATGCTCCAGATGTCCTTTTTTCCAGAGGATGATGGCGTAATTGACATGGAGATCCACCTTGTCCCCGGGCGTCAGGCCCGGCGTTTTTTCCATTTTCTTGAGCACCTCAAGCGCCCGGTCAAACTGGCCCGTGCGGATGAGCAGGATGCTGTATCCACGCAGCAGGCGCGGCTTGTCCATGCCTTTGCCGTAGGCCTCGTTATAAAGTTCCAGGGCTTTGCGGTAGTCGCCCTTGCTGTGCGCGGTCAGCGCCTTGTTTCCCGTGATGTTGCCCATGAAGCTCATGATGCTGTCCCTCCCGTTTTCATTTGGTTTTCCCGCGCGGTCATCCCCGCCTGTTTTCTTTTAAGACGCATGATCCGCCTGCGCAGAGCCTCCGCCTGCGCGTCATCCTCCCCGCCCAGCATCTGCGTGCGCAGCGCTGGCGCATGCAAGCGCCTGCGGAATATCATGCGCCACGTACTCGTAATACTTGGCAAGCTCCGTATAAGGCCACGTGCCGCCCTCCCCGCGGGCGATCATCTCCTGAAGGGAGGCCACCGCTTCCCCCCATTCCCTGCCGCGCCGGTAGCTGATGGCCAGGTGCATGCGCGCCTGGGAGGACATCGAACTGTGCCCCAGGATTTTAAAGCACGCACGTGCCTGCTGCGTGCGCCCACCGCGCATCAGCGTGCGCCCCACGCCGAACAGATCCTGCGCATGGCTCAGCGCCTGCGGGCTGCGATAAACCGCGCATAGATGGCCGGTCAGGGCGGCCAGGCTTTTCACATCCTGCAGATTGTGGCGCAGCACATCCTCCAGCAACGCGAATTCACCCGTTCGCAGGTAATCAAAGTATCGCTGGGGAACCTGCGCGCCAGGCAAATCGTCCTCCCTCGCCATGCCGAGCACAGCCTCTTCCAGCGCAGACAGGCTGCATCGCTTCAGGCGCAGCTTATATACGCGCCGCGCCGCATGCAGCAGATCCAGATGCGGATACTGCGTCACCTGCAGGCGAATGCGGTTGAGCACCATCCGCGATTCAAGAAGCGGCAGGTCAAAGCTCTTTCCGTTGAATGTGATCAGCGTATCCGCCCGGTCAAAAAGCCCTGCGATTTCCCGAAGCACCGCCCCTTCCTGCGGATAATCCCGCAGGACATATTGGCGGATCACCATGCCGCGCTCCTCCAGCCATCCCACGCCGATCAAAAAGGCCACCGTCCCGGCGCCGCCGCTCAGTCCCGTCGTCTCCGTATCCAGAAAGAGCAGGCGGGAGAGATCCAGACGGACGCCGGTAAACAGCGGATCACACGCGCGCACCTCTTCAAGCGTCACATGCTCGATGCCGTGCAGCTCCTCCAGCGGCACCATGTGCTCCCGCATGAAGAAGGGCTGTGCCTGCGCCGCGGGGGGCGCCGGGCGTGCGCTCTGCGGGGTGCCGCCGGTCACCGCCATCAGCCGCTCACGTAAGCTTCTCATAGGGCCATCAGCCTTTCCGTGAGCAGAAGCGCTGTCTGCTTGCCGCGCTCCCCCACCTCAGCCGCCGGCCCCACGCAGGATGGGCAGCCCGCTTCGCACGGACAGGCCGCAATCAGCGCGCGTACATCGTCAAAAATCAGGCTGCGCATGCCGTATACGCGCTCGCTCAGGCCGATGCCTCCCGCATAGTTGTCAAACACGATGATTGTAGGCAGCCGGGTAAACGGATCCCGAACGCGGTACTGCACGCAGATATCCCCCGGCGAACACATCAGATACAGCGGGATGATCTGCCTCAGGGCGTTGGCAATGCCCAGCATGCCGCCCTGCAGGTCATCCATGGACAGGCCGCCGGTCACCTGCCCGTCAAGCGCCCACCAGCATGCGTTGGTCGGCATCTCCAGTTCCGGCAAATCCACGGGGCCAAAGCCGAGCGTCTCCTGGGTATCAAGCTTGAATTTTTTAAACATCGTCACGAGCCATGTGACCAGCACTTCGCCATAGGAAAGCGATCCCCCGCCGAGGGGCTGCTCTTTGAGCACGTCGAGCACTTTGACGCTCGTGTTCAAATCCGCGTCCGTGTAGTAATCCACATCCACGCTGCGGACATACGCCTTTTTTTCAGTGAAATCAAGCTTTTCCACCTGATATTGCTGTCCTTCATGCATGTAGATGGCATGCTCGTGCAGCAGCATGGGCACGGTGTAGCGATCCATTTCCCCAATCACCGCGCGACGCTCCGGCCGCGTTATATCGATGATCACAAAATTTTCGCTTGTCACCGAGCGCAGAGACAGATCCGCCGCGGGAAATTCCTCCGCCATCCAGTAATACCGGCCGCCCGTGTGGTTTAGGATGCGCTCCTCGCAAAGGTAATCCAGAAGCTCCTGGGTGGAGACCCCCGGCGCATAGCTTTCCTCGTCTTCAAACGGAAGCTCATAGGCCGCGCACTTGACATGATTGAGCAGCACATAGAGATTATCCGGATGGATCAGCGCATTTTCCGGCGAGCGGCCGAAGAAATAGGCCGGATGGTTCACAATATACTGATCCAGCGCCGAGGAAGACGCGACCATCACGGTCAGCGACGTGTTTTTTCTTCCCGCCGCCCGGCGCGCCCGGCCTGTTGCCATGTGCTGGCGATGGTACCCGGGTAGCCGCAGAGCACGCAGGCGTCGAGCTGGCCGATGTCGATGCCCAGCTCCAGCGCGTTGGTGGAAACCACCGCGCGGATCTCCCCCTTTCTCAGGCCGCGCTCAATTTCTCTGCGCAGCGTGGGCAGATAGCCTCCGCGATAGCCGCGCACGCGCCCCGCCTGGCCAAGCGGGTCCCGCACCCGCTCCTTCAGGTGGCGCGTGAGCACTTCCACCGTCAGCCTGGATTTGCCAAAGACGATGGTGGAAATATCGTTATCCACCAGCATGGAAGCAATGCGCAGGGTCTCCTGCAGCACGGATTTGCGAATGCCCAGCTGCCGGTTGACCACCGGCGGATTGTAAAACACAATGTGCTTTTCCCCGGATGCTGCGCCGCTCTGGTCAATCAGCTCCATCTTACGGCCGGTCAGCATCTGCGCCAGCTCGCCGGGGTTGGCAATCGTGGCCGAGCAGACGATAAACTGCGGGTTTGAGCCATAAAAACGGCAAAGCCGCGTCAGCCTGCGGATGACATTGGCCAGATTGGAGCCGAACACGCCCCGGTAGGCATGGATCTCGTCGATGACCACAAAGCGCAGGTTTTCAAAGAGCTTGACCCACTTGGTGTGGTGCGGCAGAATGCCCGAATGCAGCATGTCCGGATTGGTAACGACGATGTGCCCGGCCTGACGCACCTGCCTGCGTGCAGCGGCAGGGGTATCCCCGTCGTACGTATAGGTCTTGACATCCACCCCCATGGCTTCGATGAGCTCATAGAGCTCCGACACCTGGTCGGCGGACAGCGCTTTGGTCGGGAACAGGTACAGCGCGCGGGCATCCGGGTTTTCAAGGATACCGGACAAAACAGGCAGATTATAGCACAGCGTTTTTCCGGAGGCCGTGGGCGTCACCACACAGATGTCCTTTCCCTCGCGCGCCCAGTCAAACGCCTGCCTCTGGTGTGTATAGAGCCGGTGGATTCCCCGCGCAGCCAGGACGGGAGCCAGGCGCGGGTCGAGCCCGTCCGGGAAAGGGGCATACTGCGCCTCCCGGGCCGGAATCGTCTGCCAGCTCGTCACATTTTCCATAAAGGAAGGCGTACCTTTCAGCCTGCCGATGAGCTGTTCAAGGTTCACGGTTCTGCCGCCTCCTTTCGGTTGCGTGCGCGCACACGGGCCAGAGCAAGCCCGCAGATGGAAAAATACGTGGACAGGAGGATCGGCTGCGTCACGTTGATCAGCATGATGATCAGGTATCCGGCCAGAGAGCCGAACAATCCGCAGAGGAGGGGATCCTCCCCTGCCCGGCGAAGGAGCGTCCGAACCATGAAGGCATAAAACGCAAGGAAAGCGCCCATGCCGAACAGGCCGCATGTGAGCAGCATCTGAAGCGGCTGGCAGTGCGGATCATTGAAAACGCCGCCCGCACGGGCGATCATGCTGGGATCGTCAAAATAGGGCTCAAGCGTGCTCAGTGTGGTTTCCATTCCCCTGCCAAAGAGCTTTTCCAGGAGCGTGTAATCCCCAAAGGCGCGCATGGAGCGAATCCAGGCAAATCCCCGCACGGACCCCCACAGGTCGTTAAAGCGAAGAAAGGATTCCGCCTCCCCCAAATCCGTCTGCGCGTCCACCACCGAAAACCACAGAAGCGCCGCCAGCAGGAGGACCACGATGGCGGCAAACACCACGGCGGCCAGCCGCGCCAGGCACCTTCTGCCCGGCGCGCGTGCCCCTCTCTTTTCAAGTCCGTAAAAGAAAAGGCTCAGCCCCACAAAAACCAGAGCGAACGCGCCGGCCACGGGCATCTGGCTTAATATGGCGGGCAGCCCGGAAAAATGAGGATGATACGGGCTTGAGCCGACAAGCGTGCGAACCACAGGCAGCGCGATAAAGCACACGGCCCACAGGCCCGCCGCGCGCGCCATCTGCATCAGGCTATTTCCTGTGAGCGCGGCAATCGCCAATAAGACCAGGTGCATGCCGCCTATCGCGCTGTCCGTGCGGGAGGCGCACATGCCCATGGCGATCATCCCGGCGCACACGCCCGCGGGAATTCTTGCCGCCCTCCGTCTTCCAAACACAAACAGGCCCGCGGCCACGCCGAACATCATCAGAAGATAGGTTCCGAAAAAATCAAAGTGGCCGATTGTGGAGAGAAACGTGCTTTGCTGCCCCTGCTTGATCCCCACGTAAAAGCCAAGAGGATCCATGCCCATCGCATTGAGAAGGCCCAGCAGGGCCACCGCGCTGGCGCACGCGAGCATCAGCCCTGCAATCAGGCGCCCGGGCATGGCGCTGCACGCGATGGCATAAAACGCACCGCCGCAGCACAGCATGAAGAAAAGCCCGCAGTACCGCCCCTGACTTCCATCAAGCATGGAGGGCTCAAAGCCGTTAACCGCGCATGCTGTCACACAGGCGGCCAGCAGGGCAAGCATGGCCAGCATGGGCATGCGCACCTCCGCGAAGGACGCCCGATCATGAGGCCGGCGCCCGCGCAGGATCAACGCCGCAGCCATCAGCGCACAGAGGGGCGGCATCACGCGCTGCACAAGGTTCACCTTGCAGCGGTTGATGTCAAAAAAGGCATCCTGAAAATACAGCGGGACAACGCACAGCATGAATGCGGCGCATAAAAACGCCACGCCGCCTGCCGCATGTTTGCGCAGGAAATCAAAAAAGCCAGCAGCCTTATGCAACATCCTCCACCCTTTCGTGATTCGGCCGTTCTTCCCTCTGTTTAGTCCTTATTGTAAATCATCTGGAGAAGCTGTGCAAGAAGAAAATCAAGGAGCCCCGTTCCCGCTTTCCAGCAGCCCCAAAAGATTTTTCCTGCCCGAAAGAAAATAGAAAAAAACAGGACGGGCCCTTGCTTTGAAAGGCCCGCCTCTGAAAGATTCCTGCGCCGGTTACACCGGAAGCAGCAGGCTTTGTTCGCTGAGCACGGCGATCTCCTCCCCGTTGACGCTCAGATGAAGCGCCTTGCTGTCCCCCGCGCCAAGCAGCAGGTCGCTCAGCGGATCTTCGATCCGCTCGGCAATCACGCGGCGCAGCCCCCGGGCGCCGCTCATGGCGTTGACACCCAGCCTGGCGAGCAGATCCGGCACGCTGCTGTCGTAGGTGAGCAGGATGCCCCTTCGGCCCAGGCGCTCACAAATCTTTTGCAGCATCAGCTCTGCAATCCGGCATCCGTCCTCATGCGTCAGGCTGTTCATGATGATCATCTCATCCACACGTCCCAGGAATTCGGGGCGGAATGTCCGCTTGGCCTGGGCCATGATCGTGCGGCCGCGTTCACGCGCTTCATCCACCTGGTCATTTTGCCCGGCAAAGCCAAGGCGCTTATCCATGTCAAAGGATACACCCGCGTTCGACGTCATGACGACAATCGTATTTTTAAAGTTCACCTTGCGGCCCACGCTGTCCGTCAGCTGTCCATCATCGAGCAGCTGCAGCAGCAGGCTGAAAATTTTGGGATGCGCCTTCTCAATCTCGTCAAAGAGCACCACGCTGTAAGGCCGTTTGAGCACGGCATCGGTCAGCTGGCCGCCTTCTCCGTGGCCGATATAGCCGGGCGGCGAGCCGATCAGGCGCGAGGCCGTTGCCTCTTCGCTGTATTCGGACATATCGATGCGGATCAGTGCTTCTTCGCTGCCAAAGAGCGCTTCGCTCAGCGCCTTGCAAAGCTCCGTCTTGCCCACGCCGGATGGCCCCAGAAGCATGAAGACCCCCATCGGCCGCGTGGGATCAGAAAGCCCCGCGCGCGCCCTGCGCATGGCTCGGGATATGGCGCTGACCGCCTGCTGCTGCCCGATCACGCGGCGGGAGAGCCTCTCTTCCAGGTGGAGAATATCCGCCTGATCCGCCGCGCCCACGCGCTCTACAGGAATTCCTGTCCACTGGGAAACCACCTTGGCCACCTCGCCGGCATGGATAACCGCGCCGGGCAGGCTGACAGCGCTCTGCGCAGCGCTTTCCCGCAGGGGAGATGCAGCCTCTTCCCCCGCCGGCGTCGCCTCTGCGGAGTGGCTGAGCGCCATCCGCGTGCTGCCCCGGCGCCAGAGATCGATTTTGGCCATGGATGCGGCTTCATCGATCAGGTCGATGGCTTTATCCGGCATGAATCGGTCGGTCACATAGCGCGCGGAAAGCTCCACAGCAGAGATCAGCGCATCGTCGGAGATGGTCACATGGTGGTAATCCTCATACCGCCCGCGCAGGCCGCTGAGAATTTTCAGGGTTTGCGCCTGATCCGGCTCACGCACGTCAATGCGCTGGAAACGCCGGGCCAGCGCCGCGTCCTTCTCCACATATTTGCGGTATTCCTTAAAGGTCGTCGCTCCAATTACGCGCAGCTCACCCCGGGCCAGCGCCGGCTTGAGAATGTTGGCCGCATCCAGGGAGCCTTCGTTGCTGCTGCCCGCGCCGATCAGCGTGTGCAGCTCGTCGATGAAGAGAATGACGTTGCCCATCTCCTGCGCAGCGGCAATCACGCCCTTAATGCGCTCTTCAAATTCGCCGCGGTATTTGCTTCCCGCCACGAGCTGGGCAAGATCCAGCGCGTAGATCTGCACGCCCTGCAGCGCGGGCGGCACATCGCACCGGGCGATGCGCTGGGCCAGGCCCTCGGCCAGGGCGGATTTGCCCACACCCGGCTCGCCGATCAGAAGCGGATTGTTCTTCGTCTTTTTTCCCAGCACCTGGATCATGGAGCTGAGCTCGGCATCCCGGCCGATGAGCGGCTCCAATTCCTGGGCCTCCGCCGCCGCGGTCAGGTTGCGGGCATAGGCATCCAGCGGGCTGTCTTTCTTTTCCTTTGATGCGGGATTCGCAGAGGCCGGGCGCATCGCCGCCGCCTCCTGCTGGGTGACCGGCTCATTGGACGCCGCGATCCGCCTTGCCCGCAGCGGGCGCTCCATCTCGCCGGCCGTGTTGGCCAGCGCCGTGCGCATGGCCTCCACCCCTCTGCCAAGCGAGGCGAGCACATCCAGAGCGGTGCAGCCCTCCTCATAAAGCAATTCCTGCCAGATGTGCGCGACGCCGGCAAGCGTCTTTCTCTCCGGGTTGGCATAGGCAAGGGCGCGCAGCAGAACCCGCTGGGCATGCGCCGTGAGCCCCGTTACCCGTGAAAAGCCCACTTCTCCCCGCCCGCAGCGGGTATATACCTCCTCTTCAATTTCTTTGACCGTCAGGTCGCCCAGCACGCTGCGGGACAATTCATCCCCACTGCGGCAAAGGCCGATGAGCAGGTGCCCCGTGCCCATCCGTTCATAGCCCATCGAGGCGGCGCTGATCTGCGCCTGGACAAGGGCCTTCATGGCGCCCTGAGTAAATGCATTTGGAATGTTCAGCAATTGGGTTTCCTCCTTGTGGCCCCGGCAGCGGGTCAGGCTCCGGGGCGGCGCTTGGCCAAAGCGAGGATCATGCTGCGCAGGGTGCCCGCGCACAACGCGTCCTTCATGCTCAGCGGCAGCGGGACGGCCTGCGGGGAAAGCGCGGCGAGCATCAGGCTCGCCTCATCTGCGGTGATGATTTTCTCGCTTTTGAGATGATCGATAATCTTTGCGGCGTCCGATGCGCTGATGGACATGCCGATTCGCTGATAGAGCGACTGCAGCAGTTCCTCCCGGCTTGTGGACGCCAGCCGCATGATGCGGATATAGCCGCCGCCTCCCCGCCTGGATTCGATCACATAGCCGTGATCCGGCGTAAAGCGTGTGGCCAGAACATAGTTGATTTGGGATGGCGCGCACTGAAAGTGCTCCGCCAGTTCATTTCTCCTCAGCTCAATTTCCGAATGAACGTCATTTCCGTCCTCCATGAGCGCTTTGATAAAATCCTCAATGGAGTCGCTGAGCAGCCTCATATGCAGCACCTCACTGTTTAACTTTCTTTGACCTTCTTCATTATACGCTTTTTTTCGTCATCATGCAACCTCTATTTTGATGAAATTTTTGCCGGCCGGCCGGCACACCGGGGATTTATGCCTTGCCTTGCCGCATGAGCGGGCGTATAATAAAAGGGTATGTGTTTCATTGCCGGCGGGTTATGCCCGCCGAACAGAACAGGAGCTTTTGCCATGATTGTCTTGTCCGCGCAGAATGTCGCCAAGGCCTTTGGGGCCCATGCCGTGCTCAAGGATGTCAGCCTGACCCTGCAGCAGGGAGACCGGCTCGGCCTGGTCGGCGTCAATGGCTGCGGAAAAACCACCCTGATGCGCATTCTTGCCGGGCTTGACGCGGCGGACAGCGGAGAAATCTCCCTGGCGCGCGGCACG
>ERZ826764.3383-NODE-3383-length-12872-cov-2.535773_pt1 | contig 12872 bp, 7 predicted proteins | sample MGYA00519870_ERZ826764 | MGnify/ENA primary metagenome ERZ826764 (study PRJEB31778, sample SAMEA3449239) | human gut metagenome | biome: human gut; feature: human-associated habitat; material: faeces | place: United Kingdom | collected 2010/2012 ...
TACGCTTAGATTTAACACAAGGAAATTTACCAGCACGTTATTTATATCAGAGACACGGGTTTTATTTTACAGGGATAGCTGATTTGCATCGTCAAGAGGATGGGATTGATTATTGTGAAATGTTTGAATATGATTTGACATCACCTAGAGATCAGTTAGAGATGATAGAAAAGATTGTTGATGATTTTGTGAGTGAACGTGATTGGCATCAGTATCATACAGCTGATAATTTATCAAAATCAATTATTATTGAAGCAGCTGAACTCTTAGAATGTTTTCAATGGGAAGATGAGTATAACTTTGAACATGCCTGTGAAGAATTGGCAGATGTCTTTATCTATTGTTTTCAATTATCTGCCTTTTTAAAAGTTGATATCAAAAAGATGATTTCTAATAAAATGAAAAAAAACATTAAAAAAATTCTAAAATTAATGTTAGCGTTTGTTATTTGCTTTTCGCAAATATCGTTATTTAACGTTAACGGACAAACGGATGACAATCTAGCATTAAACAAACCTGTGGAATATTCAGGTGTTGAAGGTGGAAAAGTTTCTAATGGTGAATGGAAATATCCACAATTTATTGGTGAAAATATTGTTGATGGTAAAACAGATACTCGTTGGTCTGCTGATAAAACAGATAACCAATGGATTGTCGTTGATCTACAAAAGGAATATAGTCTAGATAGTGTTACAATCAACTTTCATGCTGAATCACCAGAATACGAGATTCAAATAGCTCGTGAAGACAAACAATTTAAAACTGTTAGTAATATAACAGATGGTAGTACAAATGGAACCAGTTGTACTAAAACATTTGACTTAATGGGCCAAAATGCACGCTATGTAAAATATCAACAAAACAAAATGTGGAAACATAGCACTAATAATCAATTTTATGGTAGCAGTATTATTGAATTAACAGTTAAAGAAAAGAAAAATATTTCTGTTAGTGATGATACTTTAAGAATCGGAACATTTAATATTGCTGCAAATAAACAACCAAACGTAGATAAATTACGTGAATTAACTGAAAAATATAAACTTGAAGTTGTTGGTTTACAAGAAGTTGATCGAAACACTGGACGTAATCCATATGATATGTTGAATGAATTTGCTAGCACTACATATCCAAGTACGTATTTTTCTAAAGCAATTGATTATGATGGTGGTGAATATGGCATCGCTACAGCTTCAAAATATGAATTAACTGATGCAAAAACAGTAAATGTTGATTCAACTGGAGCAACAGAACAACGTGTTTATCAACGAATGGTATTTAAAAAAGGTAATTATGAAATTGCTTTTTATAACACTCATTTAAGTTATGAAACTGAAGCAATTCGTAAAAAACAAATGGAAGAATTAAAGACAGCAATCCAAAATGATAGTACACCTTATATTATTGTTACTGGAGATTTTAATGCTGATCAACATCGAAGTGAATTCAATTTATTTTTAGAAGAACTAGATATGGTCAATGGCTACCAAGGAAAATGGTATGATACATTTAATGGTGTCGATGAAACAATGAAAGTTAATAGCGTTGATAATATTTTAGTATCTAGAAATCTTGCTATTGAAGATATTGAAATGGTAGAAACATCTTTATCTGACCATAATCTATTACTTGCTCAAGTAAAATTCTTAGATGAACCACAAGTATCAAAAGAATGGTTACGTGCAACTATTGAAGATGCTAAATCTTACAGTAGTGATCTTTATACAAAAGATAGTTTTGATGCACTACAAAAAATGATTGAAACAGCTAATGAAATATACAACCAAGATAATGTAACTCAAGATAAAGTAAATGAAACTGTAACGTTATTAAATGAAGCCATTGCTAATCTTGAATTATATAATCTAGCATATAAAGCTGATGTAACTGTTTCAGGATGTGAAGTTTTAGATGGACGCTTTACTGGTCCAATGGCAGTAGATGGTATCATTTCTGCTGAATCACGTTGGTCTGGGGCTAAAACAAGTGAACAATGGATGTTAGTTGATTTAGGAAAAATAGTTGAAGCAAGTGAAATTATCATTCATTTTGAATCAGAATGTCCTGATTATGAAGTACAAGTTTCTAAAGATGGTAAAAACTTTACAACTATCTATAGTGATAGTAACGCTAGTCAAGGAGATACTGTTTCAAAACAAATTTCATTTGATAAACAAGAAATTCGCTATGTAAAATACGTTCAACATAAAATGTGGAATCATAGCAATGGTAAACAATACAGTACTAGTATTTATGAATTAGAAGTATATAAAGAATTTAATATTGAAAATATTGAAATCTTAAATAAATACGATGTAATTTCTACTGGAGAAACTTTCCAATTAGAAACAAAAATATCACCTGATGTAGCTGCACACAAAAAACTTGCATATACAAGTAGTGATGAAAATATTCTTCAAGTGGATGAAACTGGAAAAGTAACAGCAATTGCTGCTGGACAAGCAACAATTACAGTTATGGCTAAAGATAATCCAGAAATAAAAGCTCAAAAAACAATTCGTGTAGTTGATGGTCCTATTAAAGCATTAGAATTCCATTTTGATGCAACTGATATTAATCTTTTAACACGCAATACACGTTTTTTAGAATATACAGTTTATCCAGAAAATGCTGTTAACAAAGATGTAGCAGTAACTTGGACAAGCAGTAATCCTGAAGTTGCTAGTGTTGAACAAAATGGAAAAGTAAAATGTCATACAGTTGGTGATACTGTAATTACTGTTACAAGTGTAGAAGATCCAAATGTTAAAGGAGAAATTACAGTTCATGTAACTACACCAAGTTATAATAGCCAATATGATATTATGCATGATCGCTGGTTACGTCGTGTAATTGGTGAAAATTTAAATCTTGAAGATGAAGATATTGCAGCATATGTTAAAAATATTGATCAAGAAGGTCAGGAATTATGGGCATCTTTAAATAAAGATGAAGATCGTACTTATTTATGGCAAAGAATCCCAAGTGATACTGTTTCAGCTGATTATACTACTCAATTTACTAAAATAAAAAAATTAGCACTTGCTTTTGGTGTTGAAGGTACTTCATTATATGAAAATCCTGAATTATTAAAAGATATTATTAGTGCAATTAACTTTATGGTAGTAGATAAAAAATATAATGGTAGCTATTCAACTGGAAACTGGTGGGATTGGCAAATTGGATGTACTCAACCATTAGTTGATATTTTAATGATCATTTCTGATTATAGTAATGATGATACAATTAATTTAGCTACAAAGAGTATTGAAGGATATGCAAAAAGACCATCTATTCAATGGCCAAATTACACTGCAACTGGTGCAAATCGTACTGATATTGGTCTTTCTGTTTTAGGAAGTGCAATTATTGCTAAAAATGATGACCGTATGAATTTAGTTAAAGATGAAGTTCCAGATGTTATGAAGTTAGTAACTTCTGGTGATGGTCTATATAAAGATGGTTCAGTAATTCAACATACAAAACATGCTTATACTGGAAGTTATGGTAATGAATTATTAAAAGGTGTTGGAAAAATAAAATCTATTATTTCTGGCACAGATTTTGATATTTTAGATCCACGTATTGAAAATGTTTATAATACTGTATTAAATGGATATATTCCTTTAATGCATAAAGGGCAAATGATGTCTATGGTAAATGGTCGTAGTATCTCTAGAGCACCTGGTACAAATCCATTTACAACTGAATTCGCTGCTGGTTCTGAAACTATTTCTAATATTATGTTACTTGCTAGTGGTGCCAGTGATGTTTATAAAAATCAATTTGAAGCAGCTGTTAAATATTGGTTAACTGAAAGTCAAGGTTATTTTGATTTTTATGCTAATGCTAGAGATTTTGATGCTCTATTAGGGGCAAAAGAAATTATGAATGACTCTAGTATCAAGCCATCAATTTATACTGGAATGAAAGTATATGGATCAATGGATCGTGTTGTTCAAGTAAATGAAAATTATACTGCGGGATTAAGTATGTATTCTTCTCGTATTTATAATTATGAATTTGGTAATACAGAAAATAAACATAGCTGGCACACAAGTTCTGGTGTCTTATATATTTATAATGATGATTTAAAACAATATGGTGAAGGATATTGGCCTACCGTTGATCCATATCGTTTACCTGGAACAACTGTAGACACTAAAGAATTAGCAGATGGTGCTGGATATAATAAAACTTCACCACAATCTTGGATTGGTGGTACAACAAATGGTACAAATGGTACTGCCGCAATGTATTACAATTCAACAAATCTAGGACTAGGAATGGACTTAAAAGCTCAAAAATCTTGGTTCTTCTTAAATGGTATGATTGTGAATTTAGGAACAAATATCACAGGTTCTACTTCTGCAAGTATTGAAACAACTGTAGAAAATCGTATGATGACAAGTGATGAAAACAAAATTTCAATTAATGGAGTTAATTGGGATGAAACTAAAGAAAGTAAAACATTAGATGATGGTTCATATGTTCACTTTACTGGTACTGGTGAAGGTAATGATATTGGATATTATTTTATTAAAGGTGGAAATGTTGACTTTGCTAAAGATACAAGAACTGGTAGATATGATGATATAAATGAATATTTTGTAAATGATATTGATTATACAAATACATTCTTTAAAATGGGTATCAATCATGGTCAAAATGCAAATAATGATAGTTATGAATATGTTATCTTACCAGGAAGCAGCGAAGCTGAGCTTGAAAACTTTGCAAAAAATAACACAATTGAAGTAGTTCGTAATGATACTGATGTTCAAGCAATTAAAGATAGTGCAAATGGTATATTTGCAATGAATGTATGGACTATGGATCCAGTTACTGTAGAAGGTATTACTGTAAATGATTCGGCATCTATTTATACTGAAACAAAAGATGGTATCATGACAATCAATGTTAGTGATCCAAAACAAAAAAATGTTACTTTAAATGTCAAATTAGAAAAAGGTTATGAAAATGTAATCCAAAAAGATGATACAGTAACTATTAATGAGGACGGAAGCTTTACAATTGATACTACTAAAAGTGCGGGAGCAACACATACAATTGTTGTAAACTTAGAAAAAACAGACAAAACAGCACTAGGTATCGCTATCGATCTAGCAAGCCAAGCTAATTTAGATAACGTAATTCCTGCTGTAGTAGAAGAATTCAATGCAGCATTACAACAAGCTAAAGATGTATATAACAATGCTAGTGCAACTCAAAAAGAAGTAAATAATGCATTTGATAGACTTGCAAGTGCTATGCATATGTTAGACTTTAAACAAGGTGATAAAACAGCATTAAAAGCATTCATTGATAAAGTTACAGGATTAGATTCATCTAAATATACAGAAAGTACATGGACAGCTTTCAATAAAGAATTAACTGAAGCAAATGCTGTATATAACGATGAAAATGCAATGCAAGAAGAAGTAAATACAGCTTACAGTGAATTAGTAACAGCATTCTTGAACTTAAGATTAATTCCAAATAAAGATTTATTAAAAGATTTAATCAATCAAGCAGAAGGATTAGACAGTGCAAATTATACAAAAGCATCATTTGATGGATTAACAAAAGCATTAAATGAAGCAAAAGCAGTATTTGAAAATCCAAATGCAACTCAAAAAGAAATAAATAATGCGAAAGCTATATTAGAAAAAGCAATTGCCGGATTACAAACAGTAACAACTGATAACACAGTAAAAACACCAGTAAACAATGGTGATACTACAAGCGTAAAAACAGGTGATACAACAAACTTATGGTATCCACTTGCAACTCTAGCACTTGCATCAGTTGCATTATATGGAAGTAAAAAAAGAAAAAAATAATAGTTAGTTAAAATAACTAAACTATTGAATTAAAGCTTACTGATGATTTTTCAGTAAGCTTTTTAATATTTATTCTTAATTAGTATTTGATATATTTAAAAGCAGGATAGTAAAATATCAATTAATTAAAAATAAATATTGTTGAAATATGTCGAAAGTGCTAAAATAAATAGGTATGTATGGAGGTTAATATAGTGAGTGATAAATTAAAGGGTTCGTTACTACTAACATTAGCTGCAATGATTTGGGGGAGCTCTTTTATTGTAATGAAAAGTGCAGTAGATTTCTTAACCCCAAATGTTTTATTATTTGTTAGATTTTCACTAGCAACAGTTATCATGGTTATTATGTTTTATAAATATGTTAAAGATACAAAATTAAAAGATTTAAAAGGGGGAATGGTCACAGGAACTTGTTTGTTTCTTGCTTATTTGATTCAAACAATTGGATTAACAATGACAACTCCTGGCAAGAATGCATTTTTAACGGCTGTGTATTGTGCGATTGTTCCTTTTTTGGTTTGGATCTTTTATCATAAAAGGCCAGATAATTATAATTTTATGGCAGCTTTACTTTGTATTTTTGGTGTTGGATTGGTCTCTTTGGATGGTAATTTGTCAATGAATTTTGGAGATTTATTAACCCTTATTGGTGGTGTTTTTTATGCTTTGCATATTCTTGCAATCAAAAAATATTCACAAGAAATGCATCCAATTAAATTGACTACCTTACAATTTGCAATGACGGCAGTTTTAGCTTTCTTTGGTTCATTGCTTTTTGAAGACATTAGTTTAGTTAAACAGATAGATAGCAGTATTATTTTACAAATCGGATATTTAGCATTTTTTGCTACTGCTATTACTTTATTGTGTCAAAATATGGGTCAACATTTAGTTAGTTTAGAATCAGTTTTCGGTGTTGTTTTTTCGGTATTATTATATGGTGAAGTTTTAAGTTTTAAAGTAGCTACAGGATTCGTTTTAATTTTTATAGCATTAATAATTTCAGAAACAAAATTATCATTTTTAAAAAGAGATGTTAGGGAAGGAGAATTGGATGTTTAAAAAAATTTATTGTTTATTGATTTCATTAGTATGTGCTATTTCTTTGATAACACCAATTCGTGCTCTTGATAATAGTGAAGAAATTGGTTTAAGCGCTCAATATGCAGTGGCAATTGATGCAAATAGTGGTCTTGTTTTATATAATAAAAACATGGATGAAAGAATGTATCCAGCGAGTATGACAAAAGTTATGACTGCAATTGTGGCATTGGATATGATTGAAAATCTAGATAAAACAACAGTTATAACACAAAGTGATATTGATACAGTTTGGGAAACTGGCGCTTCTTCAGCAAATTTTGAAGTTGGTGAAACAGTTACATATCGTGATTTACTTTTAGGAGCAATTTTACCTAGTGGTGCTGATGCAACTAGAGCTCTTGCAAATAATTTATGTGGAAGTCAAGAAGCTTTTGTAGAAAAAATGAATGAGTGTGCAAAAAAATTAAAACTTAAAGACACACATTTTGTTAATACAACAGGAATTCATGATGATAATCATTATACTACAGTACATGATATGGCATTGATTGTTCAATATGCTGTTGCAAATCCAACTTTTAAAGAAATATATTCAAAACGTTATGCTACCTCTTCTAACGGATTACATCAATGGGTGAATAAATCAGTATATAATGCAAAAAGGAGTAATATTAATACTGATAGTATTATCGGCTGTAAAAGTGGATATACTGATGCGGCTAAAAATTGTTTATCTAGTTTAGATAAAGTAGGAGATAATGAAATTATTGTAATTGTAGGTAAAGCAGTTAATAATGATGTTAAACCAAAAGCTGCTGTTCAAGATACATTAGATATTGTAAATTATGTTGGTCAAAATTATTCAATGCAACCAATTTTGACTAAAGGTACTGAGGTTAAAAATTTAGATATTGGTGTTGCTAAAGATAATCAAAAGATATTGATTGAAAATCAAAATGATGCAATGGCTTTTTTACCTAATGGATATAATCAAGATGATTTAGAGTTTAAGTATACATTTGAAGAACTTGAAGCACCAGTAAAAAAAGGAACTAAAGTTGGAAATTTGAATGTATATTATAAAGATTATTTATTGTATCAAGAAGAGTATGTTAGTGATAAAAATATTGAACGTGATGAAATGAAAGATATGTATAATGGAATTATTAATTTTATGTTCCCTTATGGATTAGCAATTATTTTAGTAATTGCTTATGTTATGATTTCAAAGATCAAAAAAAGTAGAAGAGTTATTTAGGCAATCAAAATGATTGTCTTTTTTATTTTATCACTATTATGCTTTTTAGGTATATTTAACTATTTAATATAGGTATTTGTTATTGCTTTAAATACTTGCTAAACTATAGTTAGAGGTGATGTACTTGAAGAAAATTTAATTGAAAGATTAAAAATATGTAAAGAAGGTGCGTATTAGTTATATGAAAATTAAATCAAAGAAAATGATAGGAATTTTAGTGATTTTTATAATTCTTTTGGGAATATTATTTGTTTATTTTATGAATAATGATCAAAATGCTATTAAAGAAAGAAAAACAAAGACAAGCAATGATCAAAATACAATAAGTAATCAAACTACAGATACAATGACAATTAAAATAACTGATAATAATTATAGTGTTGTTTTTGAGTTAAATGATAGTGATGGAGCAAAATCTCTTTATGAACAATTACCTTTAAAAATAGAAGTAGAAGATTATAGTACTAACGAAAAGATTTTCTATCCGCCTAATGAATTAGATGTTACTAATACACCTCTAGCAAGTAATGGCGAAAATGGAGTATTGGCATACTATGAGCCATGGGGAGATGTAGTAATGTTTCATGACAGTTTTGATTTGGCTAATGATTTATATCAATTAGGAAATGCAATTGAAGGAATAGAAAATATTGAAAATTTGTCTGGTGAAATAACAATTGAAAAAGTAGAAAATTAATAAAGGAGAAGAAACATGATAAATGAATTTTTTGAGTTAAGTAACGGTTTAAAAATTCCTAAAGTAGGACTAGGAACTTGGTTGATTGATAATGATAAAGTTGAAGAAGTAGTAGAATGTGCTCTAGAAGCAGGGTATCGTCATATCGATACAGCACAAGCTTATGGAAATGAAGAAGGAGTAGGAAAAGCAATACGTAAAAGTAATATTGCTCGTCAAGATCTATTTATTACAAGTAAAATTGCAGCTGAGGCTAAAGCATATCAAGAAGCTTATGATTCTATTAATGAAACATTAAATAAAATGGGATTAGATTATCTTGATTTGATGATTATTCATAGTCCTCAACCATGGCAAGAATTTAGAGATGATAATAGGTATTTTAAAGAAAATAAAGAAGTATGGAAAGCATTAGAAACTGCTTATCAAGAAGGAAAAGTAAAAGCTATTGGGGTATCTAATTTCTTAAAAGATGATCTTGAAAATATTTTAAATTCTTGTCAAATAAAACCAATGGTAAATCAAATACTTACACATATCAGTAATACTAAAACAGAATTAATTAAATTTTGTAAAGAAAATGATATTTTAGTTGAAGCATATTCTCCAATCGCTCATGGTGCAATTTTAAAAAACGAAAATATCATTGCAATGGCTAATAAATATAATGTATCAGTAGCTAGACTATGTATTAGATATATTATTCAACTAGGTTTAGTTGCTTTACCTAAGGCATCATCAAAAGAACATCTTATTGATAATTTAAAAGTTGATTTTGAAATTAGTGAAGAAGATATGGAAGTACTTAAAGCAATCAAAACAATTGAAGATTATGGTCAAGATGATTTCTTTCCAGTATTTAGTGCTAAAGATCAAAAAGACAATCGCTAAAAAGAGGTGAAGAGTAATGAAAATTGTAATTTTAACTGGTAGTCCTCATAAAAATGGAACATCTAATACTCTAGTAGATGAATTTATTAAAGGAGCAAGTGAAAAAGGTCATTTAATTAAAAGATATGATACAGCTTTTTTAGATATTCATCCATGCATTGGTTGTGATCATTGTGGAATGAATGGGGCATGTGCTTTTAATGATGATATGATTGAAATATTAGATACTATTTTAGCTAGTGATTTAATTGTTTTTGCAACACCAATTTATTATTTTGGTTTTTCTGCTCAAATTAAAAGTGCCATTGATAGATTTTATTCAAGAAATGGAAAAATTCAAAATAAACATTTAAAATCTATCTTCATTGCTACAGCTTGGAATGATGATGATATAGTTATGAGTGGGATAAAAAAACATATTGATATTTTAATTGATTATTTAAATTTAGAAAATGTAGGAATGATTCTTGCTAGTGGATATGGATATCTAGGAGCAAGTAAAGAAAAACAATATCTAGAAGCAGCTTATAATTTAGGAAAAAATATTTAAAATGAAAGGATGAATGAATTATGAATGAAACAGAATTTGAAAAAGTAAACGTATTTAAAAAAGGAAATCCTAATGATGCATATGCAAAATACTTTATTGGAAATAGTTATTTAAATCCATTAGTTGGAAGCGATAGTCCGTTATTCTTAGCAAATGTAACATTTGAACCAGGATGTCGTAATAATTGGCATATTCACCATGCAACTAGTGGTGGAGGACAAATTTTGATTTGCACTGCTGGATATGGCTGGTATCAAGAAGAAGGTAAAAAAGCTGAAAGTTTACAGCCAGGTAAAGTAATTGTAATTCCAGCTAATGTAAAACATTGGCATGGAGCAAAAAAAGATTCTTGGTTTTCACATATTTCCATTGAAGTACCTGGTGAAAATACATCAAATGAATGGTTGGAAGCAGTAGGTGACGATGTATATAATAATTTATAAGAAAAGAGGTAAAGAAAATGAATAAAAAAGTAATCATTTTAATTATTGCACTTATAATCGTTGCAGTTACCGGAATATCTATCTATACATTATCAAAAGATGATGATAATACAACAACAGCTAATCAACAATCTGATAACACTTCAGTAGAAAATAATGAAAGTGATTTAGAGGCTGGTAATGTTTTAATAGTTTATTTTTCTCAAACAGGAAACACTGAGACAGTAGCCAATATCATTCATGATAATGTCGGTGGTGATATTGTAAAACTAGAAACAACTGAAGCATATCCAAGCGATTACGATGAATTAGTTGATTATGCTCAACAAGAGCAACAAGAGGATGCTAGACCGGAATTAAGTACAGTAATTGAAAATATTGAACAATATGATACTATTTTCTTAGGTTATCCCAATTGGTGGGGAGATATGCCAATGGCGATTTATACGTTTTTAGATACCTATGATTTATCAGGAAAAACTATTGCCCCATTTATTACTCATGGTGGTTCAGGACTTTCTGGAACACCTGAAAATATTCAAGAAGAAGAATTAAATGCTACTGTTACTGAAGGACTTGCAATTGATGGTGATGAAGCAAGTGATTCAAGTGAAGATATAGTTGAATGGTTGAATAGTTTGGGATTTTAGAAGAAATAAATAATGAAAAAAATTCACTGGATACTTTGATTCAGTGAATTTTTTATTAGTTAGTATAATTTTAGTCATTTACATTTTCAAATGCTTGAGGAATTAACAAAGTAGGCTTTTTTATTCGATGATTATAAATCAATACAGTTAATAAACTACATACTACAATTATTCCTACAAATATCATAATCTCATAGTTTACAGAAACATTTGGCATGCTAAGAACTTTTCTAAATCCATTAACACTATAAGTAAATGGCATAAATGGATGAATTATTTGATAAATTGTACTTGATGTTTCTAATGGATAGGTACCAGCAGAACCACCTAAATTAATTACCATAAAGACCAATAAGATAAATTCGCCAATTTTTCCACACACAATACTTAATAAAGTAACTAGTGCCATTAATGCCCATCCAACAATTACTGCAAAAATAAATGTCATTAATAATTGTTGAGGATTCAAATTACAGAAAAGCATTAATGATGTAATCATTAAAATAGCTGCAATTGCTGAAACAGTAAACCAAATAGAAGCTTTTGATAACCAATATTTAAAACCACTTTCAGCTTTTTCTACATCATTGAACAAAGGATACATTAGTGTAAATGCCATAGCTGCTACATAAAGTCCTACACTCATCATATATGGTGCCATTCCTTGACCGTTATTTTCAACAACTGAAATTTCTTGATGTGAAGTATCAACAGGACTAGCAATCATATCAAAAGTCTTTTTGTTACCATTAACCTTGCTAATTTGCTCAACACCATCTTTTAAAGAAGTACTTAAAGTATTAGTTCCGTTTTTTAACGTATCTAAACCTTCTCCTAAAGTAATAGAACCAAGAGCTAGCTGATTAGCACCGCTGCTGATTTGATTAGCACCGCTAGTTAGTTGGTTAGCTCCATTTATTAAGGATTGATTATTATTTACTAGTGTAGTTGTACCAAGAGCTAATCGATTGGCACCTTGATTTAAGGTATTAATACCATTAATTAAGGAAGGTGTTTGTAAAGCTAACTGATTAGTGCCCGCTTTTAATTCTTTTATTCCAGTATTCAGTGCAGATGAATTTTCATTTAATTTAGCTAAGCCAAGATTAAGGTTATTGGCACCATTAAAATAACTCATTAAACCTATTTTCAAACTCTTTTCTTTTGGAATAGTAACAAGCTCACCACTACTATTAGTGTATTGACCGCTATTAATAGAGGCATCAAGCTGATTTAAATTAGATTGAATAGCTTTACTTCCAGCAAGTAAACCGGTATCATTATTTAAAGCGCTGTTCATTGTAGAAAGATTGGTATTCATTGTTTTAATTAATTCATAAGATGAAGGTAGTGCTTCTTTTATACCTAAACTAGCTAGACCTAATGCGTCAGCTTCTTCTTTTGTTAGACCTTCGGTTAATATTTTTTTAGCTAAAGCTTGATAAGTAGGATTATTGCTATTTTCAAGTTTATCAATTAATTTGGTATAGTCTG
>ERZ826764.3405-NODE-3405-length-12754-cov-5.395779_pt1 | contig 12754 bp, 9 predicted proteins | sample MGYA00519870_ERZ826764 | MGnify/ENA primary metagenome ERZ826764 (study PRJEB31778, sample SAMEA3449239) | human gut metagenome | biome: human gut; feature: human-associated habitat; material: faeces | place: United Kingdom | collected 2010/2012 ...
TGCCCACAAGAATGGGAATAGTTGAGATACTAACGGAGCTTTCCAAAGCCGTCTGTCTGCTTCTGTAACTTATAAATAGACACACAGTAAAGGGGGTGTTACATTATGTTAAATACTGATGTGTTAAATGATGTGATGTTCCAGCGAGGTAAGGTGTTGGAATATGAATAAAACGAAGATAAGAGCAACGGAACAGCCGATTGCTGTTGATATAGAGGGACTGTCTGCTATGTTATCTTGTGGTCGTGCTACTGCAAGAAAGATTGGCGAGCAGGCAGGAGCAAAAATTGTGATAGGTCGCAGGGTTCTTTATTCCATAGAAAAAGTCAAGAAATACTTGTTATATTTGGAAGAATAGAGCGATTTTCTATTTATGTTCTCTGGCGTGTGTAGTATAATAAGAAAGGACAAAGCACGCTGTGAGAACAAGAAAAGAGGCTTTTTCAGAAAGGAATGGTTCTCATGGCAATTAGTAGAAAAGACCCAAAAGGAAGAAAATTAAGAGAGGGCGAAAACTGGCGTAATGATGGAAGATACAGTTATCGTTATACAGATGTAAGAACAGGCAAGAGATTGACAGTCTATGCACAAGATTTACCAAAGCTTCGAGAAAAAGAGAAACAGATTGCAAAGGATATGGAAGATAACATACTGACAGACGGGGCAATCAAAAAAATGACGCTTAACACGTTGTTTGAGCGTTATATGGCAACTCGTGAGCTGGCTGATACTACAAGAGTTAGTTATGTTCGTGCTTGGGAAAACAGAGTAAAAGACGAGATTGGAAATATTAAAGTTGTTCAGCTTTTACCCTCACATATTAAAGCGTATTATGCGAAACTTTCCAAAGCTGGATATGCTTATTCTACAATCAAGTATATTCACAACCTGCTTTATCCTGCATTAGAAATGGCTGTTGATGATGATATTATCCGAAAGAACCCTGCAAAAAGTTCCATTAGCGATTATGGAAAACCAGCAGAGGAAAAAGAAGCCTTAACTGTTTCTCAACAAGAAAAGTTTATGGAGTTTGTAAAACAGAGCAATGTCTATAACACATATTATCCTATGTTTACCATAATGATTGGTACGGGGTTAAGGTGTGGGGAGCTTATTGGTCTTACATGGAAAGATATAAACATCAAGGCAAAAACGGTTAATGTAGACCACCAGCTCATTTATAAGAATTTAGGCGACGGTTGCAAATTCCATATCTCAACACCAAAAACGGAGTCGGGTATTCGTATTATACCTATGACACAAGAAGTTGCAAAAGCCTTTGAGGAACAAAGGAAAATCAATTTCATGCTTGCAAAGGATAAGAGCATTGAGGTGGACGGGTATTCGGGGTTTGTCTTTACAGCGAAATCGGGCAGACCGCTTATGCCGAATGGCGTAAATAGTGTTTTATATAACATTGTAGACGCATATAACAAAACCGAAGTAGAGAGAGCAAAAAAAGAGCATAGGAAAGCAGAGCTGTTACCGAAGTTTTCAGCTCATGTAATGCGTCACACAGCTTGTACCAGAATGGCAGAGTGCCGTATGGACGTAAAAGTTCTTCAATATATTATGGGACACGCTCATATAGATGTAACAATGGAAGTGTATAACCATATTGGAGAGCTGACAAGGATTGAAAATGAGATTGCAAGACTAGATAGTATGGTGTTAAATGCTTGACACCATAAAAAGAAAAATTGGTGTCAAATTGGTGTCAAAACAGAAAAATCACAATTTCAAAAGAAATAAGATACTGCAAACCACTGATTTTAAAGGGTTTGCAAAAAAATAACAAAAATATTAGCACTCACCTCTTGACAGTGCTAACAAAAGTGATATAATACAATTGTACCGAGGGGTACGGGAAATGAGATTAGAAAAAAAGGATGATAATCCAAAAAAGGGAGAGATGACTTATGATGAGAAACAGTTTGTGGAACAGAGATTTATTTGATGGGTTTATGAATGACATGTTTGAAGACGACTTCTTCGGAGGTAAAAATCCGCTGTACGGTAAACATGTCAAAAACATGATGAAGACCGACATCAGAGAAACAGATGAAGGGTATGAACTTGACATCGACCTTCCAGGATTCAAGAAGGATGAGATTCAGGCAGAACTGAAAAACGGATATCTGACAGTATCCGCAGCAAAGGGACTCGACAAAGACGAACAGAACAAGAAGGGCGAATATATCCGCAGAGAACGTTACGCCGGTTCTATGAGCAGAAGCTTCTATGTTGGCGAGCACCTGAACGAAGAGGATATCAAGGCGAAATACGAAGACGGTATCCTGAAGCTGTCCGTACCGAAGAAAGATGTCAAGGAACTTACACAGAATAAATACATTGCAATCGAAGGGTAATCGCTACCCCCATAATACACCTCTAAAAAGAGCGGCGCATGCCGCTCTTTTTTTATACTTGCACTGTTATCACATCACTCTACACCGCCTTGCGATACACCGCATACGCGAAGCCGGCCGTGATAAATTCGGCGACGGCAAAAGCCATCCACACGCCCTTTGCACCAAAGATACGGCTTAAGAGAAATGCTGCCGGAACAATAATGATCAGATAGCGTGCGAGAGACACAAGCAGGGACTGGGAGCCCTTTCCCAACCCTTCCAGAACACCGGATACAGTGATGGATACCGCCGAAACGATGAAACCAAAGCTGATATAATGGAGCGCCGTCACACCGATGGAAACAGTGGATTCCTGAGTAGTGAACAGACCGATAAGCGTGTGGGGCAAGATCCAGGAAAACAGCATGCCGGCCGCCATGACCCCTGCCGTCAGTTTCAGTGTCACCGAAAATATCTTATGTACACGCTCCAGTTCTCCGGCTCCGTAATTATATCCTACCAGCGGACGGATCCCCTGAATGATCCCATTGGCCGTCAGGTATATAAAAGTCTGCAGTTTGTAATAAACGCCAAGCACCAGCACATAGCTTTGGGAAAATCCTGCCAGGATCCCGTTAAGTGCTGAAATCAAGACGGAAGGCAGTGCCATATTAAGAGTTGCAGGAATCCCGACACCATAGAGACGAATCATAAGCTTACGATCCCATGCCAGTTTTTTTCGACTCACCTGAACCGATAGCGAGCCTCCTGCATATACGCCCAGGTATACCAGCAGTGTCACCGTCTGCCCGATCCCCGTTGCATAGGCAGCGCCCGAAATCTCCATCCGCGGAAACGGCCCGATGCCGAAGATCATCAACGGATCCAGCACGATATTGGTCACGAATCCGCAGATCATACTGATCATGGACACTTTCATGCGACCTGTCGCCTGAAATATTTTTTCAAAAGCGATCCCTACCGTCACCATGATGGCAAATGCAAACGCCCGGCGTGAATATGCCAGTGCCATGCCGATCACCACTTCATCAGACGAAAACATCCGTACAAACAGCGGCATCCCGCCAATGCAGAAGATCATCAGAAGTATACCGTGAATGATACTCAAAACCACCCCTGAAGATGCTGCATTGTCCGCCTTGAGCTTATCGTCCGCACCCAGATAAAACGCCACGCAGGCATTGATCCCTATGCCGAATCCAACGGCAATAGATGTGATGAGATTCTGCACCGGATACACCAGTGCCAGCGCCGTCATGGCTTCCTCGCTCAGTTTCGCCACGAAATAGCTGTCCACAATGTTGTAGAGCGAATTCACCGCCATGGAAATGACCATCGGCAGTGACATGGAAAGCACCAGGGGTAAAATCTTCTTTTCCTTCATAAATGTCTGTGTCATTACTGTATCTCCACCTTCTCCAGCCTTTGCTGCTTTCTGCAGCACATAAAAACACCGCATAGCGGATATGCTCCGTTATGCGGCGAAAAAGATCTCTCTGAAAAGTCCACATTTCCGCCAGGATCCTGTCCGGCTCCAGCGGTTTTATGGATGTATTATAAGATAAAATATACGGCATGTCAAAGGGATTTCAGGAGATTTTCCGAAAGCTTCCGGCACACTGTATTATGAGGCTGGATCTGCAAAGATTTCTCAAACGCTTCCTGGGATGCCTCACGATCGTGGTCGAAGGCTTTGCAGAGCCCGATCCCGTAATATGCCTCGTAGCAGCGACTGCAGATCTCGTCGTGGCACGGTACAGCGGCAGCTGCACGCCCAAAGATCTCATAGGCCTGCTGCGGCGATCCCGCAAAGTACAGGAAAAATCCATACTGGCACAAATGATCCGGGCGACTCAATTTTTCCACGGAAACGTGTTTTTCTGCAAAGGCCTTAAGTCCCTGTTTCGCGTAGTCGGCCGCGCCGCTTCGTTTTCCCCAAAGAGCCTGACACAGCACCATCCAGCTGTAGTATTCCAGTTCTTCCGGCTCCCGGTCGATAAGCTTCCTTAGAAGCCGCATGGCACTCCGATAATTTCCTCGCAGCACATACAGGATCGCACAGAGCTTTTCCCCGTCATAGGAACTAAGACTTTCCGCCATCTTGCCTGCAATGGCAAGTCGCCCTTCTTCCAGGAAAAGCCGGACGGAAAGCTCCCCGTAGTCGTCGTTAAACACCGTCACACCGGCGTTTTTACGAATTCGTTTCAATGTGCGGGAAGCACCTTTAAAATTGCCCCTGGATCGTTGGATTTCATACAACGTATAAAGCCATTCCGGATTATTTCCTCCACTATCTATAGCCGCCTGCAGCACGGCTTCTGCTTCTCCGGATTTCCCCTGCTTACACAGACATATCGCCATCTCCGCATAACACGGAACCTCTCCTGATGCTCGATCATCGAGCTGTTTTTCATAGATTTCGATGGCCTTATCATAATTTCCTTTTTTCATAGCATAGGCACTGCAAAGCTCATAGGTTTCCTTTTCATCACCGCCTTGTCTGACATAGGCTGCAATGTCTCCGGCAAAAGCCTCATCAAGCCCCAGTTCCATGGCACACCCGGCTTGAACCAGATAGTAATCACGATTTCCCGTATTGGTGATCATTCGTTCACAATACACTAACGCATTCTGCCAGTTTTCTTTGTCGATCTCATAATCGATCACCTTTGCCAGCGCCCCCTCATGATATGGATCCGCTTCATGAGCCTTACGATAACATGATATGGCCTGCTCCGGTTTTACTTCACAATCCTCGTGAGTCTCTCCCAGCATCATCCAGAGCTGTGCGCAATCCGGTACTTCTTTCAACGTATTTTCCAGATTCCGTATTTGAGAAACCACGACTGCACCAGTAGCTTCTCTCATAAGGAAATATCGTTCATACACTGAATGCAGGAAATCCTGGTCTGCATTCTTCTTTTCCGCACGTTCCTCTTCGATCAGCTTTCTGTAAATTTCCTTTGCTTCGCGGAATTTCTCTTCCATCTCACAGATCTGACCTTTTAAATAACGCCTTCTCTTTTCCTCGATCTTTCCATAGAGAAGATCCGTTTCATTCTTAGCATCCTCCAGATTTCCCTCATCGATCGAGACCTGTGCCATTTCATACAATGCACGAGAAAAATCAGGATCATTTTTCAATGCAAGTTCAAATAATGCATGCGCTCGTTTATATTTTTCCTGCTTCATCATGCAGCGTCCCAGTTCGTAAGCAAAAAACGGATTTTCCGGCACATGAAACCGCAAAGAGCTGTAAATACGAACCGCCTCTGAGATCCGGCCTGATATCATACACATTGCTGCATAAGTCAATCGATATCGCATCTTATTAGGATATTTATTGCACAGAGCCTCAATGATCTCATATGCGTCTGCCGCCTGTCCCTTTTGAAATAAAAGACGCGCTTTCATCTCGCGAATCCGATCAAAATCCTCTCCAGACAGCAAAATATTACCCTTGTAACACGCTTCTATCAATTCTTCTGCAAAGGGCTGCTGCCCTATCGCCAGGTATGCTTCAGCCAGGTTTACCGTCCAGAATCCGTTCGCCGAACCTGCACTTCGATTCTTTTTACAGATTCTGATCGCCTGCTCATACTGTCCCGTTAGCATCACATACTCACAAACCACGAGACACTCATCTTCCGAAAGCTCCTCTACATTGCGATCTCCAAGGAGTTTTTTGCAGGAGTCTTCCAGAAGTTTCAACTTCAATGGCATCACAAAAGGTTCATATCCCATGTTTTCTGCACGTTCTGCAAAATCTTTCGCTTCCTGCCATTTCCCACCGTAGTATTTTGAGAAAAAGATTCCGTAAAGCAAGTTTCGATCATATCCTGCAGGATGGAGTTTTTCCGCGGCCTCAAATTGTTCTTCTGCCTCCGGATACATACCCAGATCCATAAAAATATCACCAGCCGCATAAAATTTGTCATAACTGTTTTCCATTCCACGAAGAGCCTCTAATGCTTTCGCATATTCTTTTTTGGCTAAAAAGAAATGACATTCCGCCAGCGCTATATATGGATGAGTTATTCCTGTGTTCTGCAAGTTCTTCAGATTTTGCAAATATTGTTCTTCATCAGAAGGATCTGTTCCGTATAATTCTGCGAACATTACCAGAAACTGATCATAGTTCGCATTCTCATCTAGCGGCTCAAATAAACGGTACGGAGGAAACTCCTCCCATATCAACAGATCCTGCCGATAGTGGTCAAACATACCCAGACTATAGGTATCTAAAAAATACTCTTCCTGATCCAGATAGTGAAACGTGTCTTCCAGCAGCTGTACGATCTTCCTGGAAATAAGACCGTAGGTCAGAACATACCGTAAAATCTCATGACTGATTTCCAGTGCCTTTTCCTTCTGTGCAAATTCCGGTCTGCGCAGGAAATAGAACCACTCGTCCGGGTTGTTCCTCCTGATGAAGGAACTATATAAGGCGTCCAGATGATCTATCCATGTCATCTTGTATTCCAGATTACTGATCTCACCCATAGCGTCCTCCTTACTTCTGCCAGTACCAGTACGGCAAGATCATTGCATCTGGTCCGTCATCCGGCAATATTAGCATCGGGTATACAATCTCCGGCTTCAGAGTATTATCCGGCAGATGATCCCTGCTCACTAAAATAGTAGTGAGCCAGACATCCCGGTTTTCCAGAACATTTGAGGGCAGGCGATAGTGAAAATATCGCCCGGCTTCATCCGCCAGCAGATCTGCAACATACTGTATGCTTGGAATAAAGCCGTCGTCTCCTTTAGTCGAAAAGAGCTCATGAGCCAGACAGATCAGTTCTTCCGGATTCTGCAGAAAAAAAGGATCCTGCGTATAGATAAAGGTTGCCGGACTATCTCCTTTTCCTCTCGCAAAGAGAAGTTCATTCGCCTGTACGATGGTACCTGCTGCCATCTGACCTTCCCGGTAAAACCGCTGCTGCCTGCGAGGGTCAAACAAAGGCAACAGCCCATCCGGTTCCTCTGCATATCTGCCGTTTTCATCATACTCCGGCTTCGCCCATTCCGGACACTTTAAAAAATTACGCGCTTCGATTTCCCGATGCTGTTCAAAATATGCTTTCGTTCTTTCATACGAATACTTAAAGTACTTTGTCTTTTTTCGAAATAGTGCCATATCTTCTTCCTCCTGACACTATCATACCTTAGTTCGTCAGAATTTTCAAAAGTTTAATTTTTTATTTCATCAAAAACTTTAAAAGCTTCAGATCTCTCGGGCTGTTTGGAGCGTACCGTATCGGAAGATCCAGCCAGTTTTTCTTCTCCAGTACGCTCTTGCGATGGGAGAATGTCTTGAAAGATTCTTTGCCGTGATAACTGCCCATACCGCTGGCGCCCACACCGCCGAACGGGATATTAGGGTTGGCCAGATGCACGATAGTGTCGTTGATGCATCCGCCGCCGTAGGAAATATTTCTCGTGACGAAATCCTTACCTGCCGCCGAAGTCGTAAAGTAATACAGTGCCAGCGGTTTCGGGCGATCCTTGACGGCATCTGCCGCTTCCTTTAAATTGGAGAACTTCAGCACCGGTAATAATGGACCGAAGATCTCGTCCTTCATGATCTCCGAATCCCAGTCGGCCTGGATCAATGTCGGTTCGATCTGACAGGTATCCGGATTCATTCCGCCGCCGTAGATCACATTGCTGGCTTCCACCAGAGAGGCCAGGCGATCGTAATGTTTCTCGTTGATGATCTTCGGATAATTGCCGTCCTGCAGAGGTCGCTCCCCATAGAATCCAACGATATATTTTTTCATCTGTTCGATCAGTTTATCGCAAAGGCTTTCGTGAGCCAGCACATAGTCGGGTGCCACACAAGTCTGTCCTGCATTGAGGAGCTTGCCCCAGATGATCCGGCGCGCACTCACAGTGATATCCGCCGTTTCATCTACGATGCACGGGCTCTTGCCGCCCAGCTCCAGCGTTACCGGAGTCAGGTTCTTCGCTGCTTTTTCCATTACCAGCTTTCCTACCGTGGTGCCACCGGTAAAGAAAATATAGTCAAACGGCTGATCCAGCAGATCCTGGTTGACCTCGCGTCCGCCTTCCGCCACGGAGATGTATTCCGGGGGAAAGTTCTCCGTGATGATCTTCTTGATGACAGCAGAAGTTGCTGGAGAATAATTGGATGGTTTGACTACTGCGCAGTTTCCTGCAGCGATGCATCCTGCCAGAGGCACCAGCGCCAGCTGCAGCGGATAATTCCACGGTGCCATGATCAGCACTGATCCATAAGGCTCACTGTAGATTTTGCTGGTGGACGGAAAGTGCACGATAGGAGTCCCTACCCGCTTCGGCTGCATCATCCTGTGGAGGTGTTTCAGCATGCAGCTGATCTCTTCTAACACCATACCTGTCTCCGTCTCATACGTTTCAAATTCCGATTTATTCAGATCCTTGCGAAGTGCCTGACAGATCTCGCCCTGATGTTCTAAAATGCCTTCTCTCAGCTTTTCCAGCTGGAGTCTGCGAAAGTTTTCCGACATGGTGAGTCCGCTTTTATAAAGCTCCTTCTGCGATTTTACGATTTCTTTCATAGCCCTATACCAATCCTTTATCCGTTTTCTTTACATGTTTAAATACTTCCTCAAAACGATTCAGCGCCTCATCTATGATCTCCGGCGTATCTGCCAGCGACGTATACAGACGGCTGCCTGCCAGGGTCACGATACCATTAGCCATATATGCAGCACCCATCTTTTCCATAGAATCTTTTCTCACATACATCATATCCTTATGTTTCAGGAGTCCCAGAGCAGACTTTACGAAACACATCGATGAAAAATCAAAACTCATGGCTCCCGTGCATTCCAAATGCACGATGGATCCCTGGTTGTAGGCTACATACGGCAGTGCGTATTTTTCCAGCAGATCTTTGAGACCATCGCAGAGTCTGTCTCCCATCTTTCCAGCCACTTCACACGCATTGGTGCGTTCGATTTCCTGGATCGCAGTATAGCCAGCCAGACAGGACAGTGGATTTGCTGCCAGCGTACCGCCTACATACGCTCTATGTTTGCCTGTAGCCAGTCCTGCCGCCATCAGCTGCGCATATTCCTTTTTGCCGCCGACGCCGCCTGCAGCCGGATAGCCGCCCGCTACGATCTTTCCGAAAATAGTCAGATCAGGAACCACATCAAAGTATCCCTGCGCGCCGGAAAGAGCCACGCGGAACCCTGTTACCACCTCATCGAAAATCATCAGTGCACCGTATTTATCGCAAAGCTCCCGCACGCCCTTATTATAGTTTCTCGCTACCGGGCGAGTACCGCTCTCAGGTCCTACCGGCTCTACGATGACAGCCGCTGTGCCGCCCTTTTTGCGATTCCGCTTGAGCATCTTCTCCAGCATTTCCAGATCGTTAGGACGGACTTCATCGGTCAGCTTATACGCTCCCCGCGGGATTCCATGAGATTCCAGCAACGCTCTGCTTCCCGGGATCTTAAGACCGTATACCATCTGATCCGACCAGCCGTGATAAGCCCCTCCGATCTTGATGATCCGTTTGCGATCCGTCGCGATCCGTGCAATACGCAGCGCTGCCATAACCGATTCCGTACCGGAACCCAGCATGCGGAACATCTCCACGTTAGGCATGTGCTTGTTGATTTCCTTAGCGATGAGCATTTCCGACTCGTGAAGAAGTCCGGTCACAGGGCCGCAGGTATTGAGCAGGTCGATGACCTTCTCCCGTACTACTGGATAGTTGCTGCCCAGGATGGTCGGACCGCCCGCCTGCAGGAAGTCGATATATTCGTTGCCGTCCTGATCGTATAAATACGCTCCGTCCGTCTTGGCCATGCACATGGGAAACGGCTTGTTGAATGCCAGATTGTGCTGTACGCCGCCAGGGATGTATTTCTGGGATTCTTCGTAAATCTCCCTGGATCCTTTACACTTCTCATCAAAATATTTCATGACTACATTGTCATAATAATCATCGTCCACCTCCCAGATCGGCTGGCTGGTCAGGTATTTTAATTTACGGTTGATCTCTGCCGGATCGTCCCATCTGCTGATTCCACAATTTTTCATCTTGTATGGCTCCTTTCTCTTTTCCGAGATCATCTTTCTATGCCTCCTGCTCCTTCTGTTTTGAGTACTTGTTGAGGTAAACGAAATGCATCAGTGCCACGTCCACGGCACTCAGCTTTTTCTCTTTCCCGGATGCTCGGGTGTGGACCGCACACAAGCAGGCCTTATCCACCAGCAGCTTCATGGCGTGAAGGTCGTCCTCCGTTTCTGCACGGATCACAGCACCGCAGTCCGGCACGAGAACTGCATTGTATTTTTTCATCATGTGCTCTGCATCGGACACGTCCTTTGCTACAGGGATCTTGCCCCCGATCATCTGAGCCATGTCGTCCACCTGCGCGCGAACGGCTTTTTTCTGCCGCAGACAAACGTCTACTGCCGGCGACCGAAAAACCTCCGCATAACGATATTCTTTCTGCAAAAATCCCTCCAGAGCCTTTGCAGCGACTCCCGACTTATGCGCCCCGGCAGACGCTTGCTTTGAGCTTTGCAGGTAAGCTGCACAGATGTTTCTTTCACATATCTTTTCCAACAGCTGCACACGCTCCATGGCCTGCGCTTTGTCACGTCCGCAGACCAGCACGCCATGATGCACCATGAGGACCGTCTGGATCCCCTGCTGCAAAACGTGATCGACTGCATCAGTCAGCTTTTTCATGCCTGGAAGGCCATAGGCTGCAGCGCCAAGACCTCCCAGCTGTCTCTTTTCTTCTTCTGTGATCTGCAACGAGTCTATCCCGGTCAGACCAATAGCCGTCGCGTAGTTCTGGTGCGTATGGATCACAAAGTTCACACCAGGGAACTGTCTGTACGCTGCAATATGAACGCCTCGTTCGCCAGAAGGCTTTCGTCTGCCTTCCCACTCGCCGCTCTTCAGATCCAGCAAAACGATATCTTCTTCTGTGGTCTGCATATAATCCAGACCGCTGGGTGTGATAAGGCAGTGTTCATCGTCCACCCGGCAGCTGGTATTGCCCCAGGTCCTTGCGACGATATTTTTCTCCAGCAGCTCCCGTCCGGTTTCCACCAGCAGCTCCCGCTCATTCCTGTTGTTCATAGCTCTCTCCTTCATTCACTTCTGCCTTCGTTTAATATAGTAAAATTCTCTTTATTGTTTTGATACAGGCGTCGAAACACCTTGTAATTCCTGTCGTATATATGGCGCGTCTTCGGATCCGGTTCGTATCGAGCTTTCACCGGTATGTAGCCTTCCACATGGTCAAAATCTGCAATGGCACCGCATCCAACAGCCACCAGGATCGCCGCTCCGATGGATCCAACATCCTTTGTATTTTCCACCGTTTCTACCGTTCGCCCCGTAATGTCTGACAGCATCTGACAAGTGATCGGCGAAAGTGCTCCACCGCCTACAAAACGAATGGTCGGGGATGTCTTGACTTTCTTGTCTTCACATTCCAGCATCCACCGCAGATGAAAGCAGATCCCCTCTAAAACAGCCCGTATCATCTCCGTCTTGCCGGTACCGATCCGGATGTTGAAAAACATACCGGCTGCGTTAGGATCTTCAAATGGACAGCGGTTTCCGTGAAGCCACGGGGTAAAGATCACGCCGCCCGCTCCCGCAGGAATTTTTTTTACCGTATCCGAAAGGTAGTCATAAAGGCTTTCGTACAGGCTTTCCGTACTTTCGGCAACATTAGTCTTCTCAAGATAAACACCGATCTCATCCAGAGCCAGGTGCTCCTTTACCCACTGGAAACACTTGCCTGCCGTCTCCATCTCTGCAAAGTAATTATACCGGCCTTTCTGTGCTCCGACGATTCCTGCGATCATAGAGCTGATATCCACCACCTGTCGGTCGATAACGGTTCCGATCCATCCGGACGTGCCGGAATATACGTGGGTCTTCCCCGTTTTTGTACAGCCTGCACCGACGCCGATCAGAGCTGCATCACCACCCCCGCCATATACGCAGATCCCCGGGGAAAGCCCTAGCTCTGAGGCGGCCTTTGCAGTAAGTTTCCCTGCGATATCCGTACACTCGATCAGTTCCGGAAGATGCTCCGGATCTACGCCATACATACGGCAAAGAGCTTTGTTCCAGCCTTCCCTGCCTTCTCGCGTATCGTATAAAAACGTTGAGTAGGCCGAATCCCTGGTCATGATGAAGCGATCCGTGCAGCGGCTGATGAGGTACTCTTTCACATCCAGCCATTTATAGACTTTGGCGAAGATCTCCGGTTCATTCTGCTGGACCCACTTGTACTTCCAAAGCGGATCTTTCACGCTGGTAGACGCCGCATGGGTGGCCCGCAGGCTCTTCATCAGCATTCTGACATTGACCCCTGCGATCTGGATGC
>ERZ826764.3406-NODE-3406-length-12751-cov-2.997952_pt1 | contig 12751 bp, 9 predicted proteins | sample MGYA00519870_ERZ826764 | MGnify/ENA primary metagenome ERZ826764 (study PRJEB31778, sample SAMEA3449239) | human gut metagenome | biome: human gut; feature: human-associated habitat; material: faeces | place: United Kingdom | collected 2010/2012 ...
GGAGAGGGCAGAAAAGGAAGGTTCCTGTCCTTCTGATTTCCGGATTGTGGAAAGCGAGGCGGAGAATAATGCGGATCTCCCTCTTCTTCCGCCGGATCTGCCTGTTTGTGAAGAATGTCTTGCGGAAATGAAAAAGCCGGGAGACAGCAGATACCGTTATCCTTTTATCAGCTGCGTAAACTGCGGCCCCCGCTACAGTATTATGGAGGCGGTCCCTTACGACAGGGCTCATATCACCATGAGGAAATTTGCCATGTGCCCTTCCTGCAGAAAAGAGTATGCACAGATGGGAAACCGGCGCCGCCATGCACAGACCATATCCTGTCATGACTGCGGCCCTCAGCTTTGCTGGAAGGCCCGGGGGGATGAAGGCGCTGTTGTATACAGGGAAAAGGAAGAGGCGCTGGAGGAGGCTCTGTCTGTTTTGCAAAGAGGCGGGGTTATAGCCCTGAAGGGAATCGGCGGCTATCAGTTTTCCTGCCGTCCGGATAATGCAGATTCCGTGGATCGGCTTCGGCAGCTCAAGCACAGGGATAAAAAGCCCTTTGCCGTTATGTTTCCTTCTATGGAAAGCATCCGTGAGGTGTGTATGGTTTCGGAACAGGAGGAAGCACTGCTTTTTTCACCGGCCCGGCCGATTGTGCTTCTGAATCTGAAAAAGGGCAGGTACGGCTTCGCATCGGGAGTGAGCGGAGAGAGCCGGTTCCTGGGAGCCTTTCTTCCTTACACGGGGCTGCATCAGATGCTTACCGAAGCCGCCGGGCCTCTGGTGATGACCAGCGGCAATGTGACGGATGAACCTATACTGACCTCGGATGAGGAAATGGAAGAGCTTTGGAAGCAGCGGCCGATGCTGCTTGAAGGAATTGCGTGGAATGACAGAAAAATTGTGACTCCCCTGGATGATTCCCTGGTGCGGATAACGGGTGGGCGGCCTCAGCTTCTGCGGCGGAGCAGAGGCTTTGTCCCGGCTCCTGTCGCCCTTCCGGGAGAATGTCCGGTTCCGGTGCTTGCCATGGGAGGGGATTTGAAAGCTTGCTTCTGCCTGGCTTACCGGAAGAGGGGATATATGAGCCAGTATTTCGGCGATATGGAAAGCTACAAGGTGTTCCGTACCTTCCTGCAGGCTGCGGAGCACATGGAGAAGCTGTTCGGAATGGTACCCGGAGCGGTGGCATGCGATCTTCATCCGGGATATGCGACAGCCGGGGAGGCGGCACGCCTTGCGGAAGAAAGGAATCTGCCGCTGTTTCCTTTCCAGCATCATCATGCCCATGCGGCATCCGTGATGGCGGAGCATGGACTGCGCCGCTGCATAGCCGTTGTTTTTGACGGTACAGGCTATGGAACGGACGGAACGGTTTGGGGAGGGGAATTTCTGCTGTGTGAGGGCGGTTCCTTTCTCCGTGCGGGGCATCTGGAAGAAACGGAGCTGGCTGGCGGCGATTCTTCGGCAAAGGATGCAGGGCTCACCGCTCTCTGCCATCTTTATCAGGCCGGATGTGAGCTTTCGAAGGGAAAAACAGAGAATGACCGGCCTGAGGAGGAACTCAGAGAGAAAATGGTCCGTGCTACGGTTTCCAATCATATCAATACGGAAAAAAGCAGCAGCATGGGACGGCTTTTTGATGCGGTGAGCGCACTTCTGGGAATCAGGGAATACAACAGCTATGAAGGGGAATGTGCCATAGCCCTGGAGAATGCGGCGGCCCGGGCGATAGAGAAGAATGCGGCCCCGCCGGAGCTTTACTTTCCCATTCGGGAGGAAGAAGAAATACTTCTGGCTGACAGGAAAGAAATAATACGTAAAATTTTCCGGGAGACAAGAGCAGCAAAGACGTGGTATAAAGAGGAAGAGAGGGCGGAGGCCCTGGCTCTCAGTTTCCATGAAGCGGTTTCCTGTATGGTGCTGGAAATGTGCCGCAGGATCCGGGAAAGATTTCATGAGGATAAGGTGGCTTTAAGCGGCGGTGTCTTTGCCAATGTGATTCTGCAGGAAAGATGCCGGAGCCTTCTGGAAGAACAGGGGTTCCGGGTATATGTGAATGAACAGGTGCCGGGAAATGACGGCGGGATCGCTTTGGGACAGGCCTGGCTGGCAGCGGAAAGGCTGATGGATGAAAAGGATCGAGGAGGTCAGATATGTGTGTAGCATTGCCCGGAAGGGTTATTGAGATAGAAGGGACCACCGCAGTGGTGGATTTCCAGGGAAACAGGGTGCGCGCGGAGGCGGGCCTGGTTTGCGTAAAACCGGGAGACAGCGTGCTTGTGCATGCCGGCTGTATATTGCAGGTGCTTTCGGAAGAAGAAGGAAAGCAGCTCACAGAGCTTTTTGAGGAATTGGAGGAAGCGGCCGGTGAAGGAAATAATTGAATATCTGCAGAGCTATCAGGGACGCACGCTGAAGCTGATGGAGGTCTGCGGCACGCATACGGCGGAAATCAGCCGTAATGGGATACCGGGGCTGCTTTCTCCTTCTATTCAGTTGGTTTCCGGCCCGGGCTGCCCTGTCTGCGTGACGGTGACGGAATACATTGACCGCCTGATCCTGCTGGGTAAGGAGCCGGGCAATATCGTGGTTACCTTTGGGGATATGCTGCGTGTGCCGGGCAGCAGCCAGAGCCTGAGTGAAGCCAGGGCGGAAGGCTGTCAGGTGAGAATGGTCTATTCTCCCATGGATATGCTCAAGCTGGCCGGTGAGGATCCGGGACACACGTATATTTTTGCGGCGGTAGGCTTTGAAACCACTACGCCGGTGTATGCCATGCTGCTGAAAAATGCATTGGCCGGCGGCATTAAAAATATCCGTCTGCTCACATCCTTAAAGGTTATGCCTCCGGTCATTGACTGGATCTGCGGGGAAAAGCAGGAAAACAGCATTGACGGCTTCCTTGCGCCGGGTCATGTGAGTGTGATCACCGGAAGCCGGGCATTTGAAGGCCTGGCTGAGAAATACGGGATCCCCTTTGTGGTGGCAGGATTCGAAGGGGAACAGATTCTGGCGGCCATTGCGGCTTTGGTTAAGCTTCGGGGAGTGGGAAAAACGGTAAATATGTATACCAGCGCGGTTACCAGAGAAGGAAATCTGACAGCCCAGGCTGCGGTGGAGGAATATTTTGAACCTGCGGACGCTGCCTGGCGGGGGATGGGAGTGATACCCGGTTCCGGAATGGTACTGCGTAAGAAATACGAAGCCTTCGATGCAGGCAGCAGAGAACTCATGGAAGACAGGGAAAAGAATAAGGGCTGCTGCTGCGCCGGAGTGCTTACCGGAAAAGTACGTCCCGTCCAGTGTCCGCTGTTCGGAAAGGTATGTACCCCCCAGACACCCCAGGGAGCCTGTATGGTTTCCACGGAAGGCAGCTGTTTTAACAGCTTTAACAGCATCCTTCCGGAAGCATCAGCTTCTAATATAGAAGCCGGGGATAAATAACCGCATGATCGGAGAAAAGGAATAGAAATGAAAATAACAATGGCGCACGGCAGCGGCGGAAGGGCGACTTCCCAGCTGATTACCGGCATTTTTGAAAAAAATTTTAATAATGAAATTTTATCCCGGATGGAGGATTCCGCCGTGGTAGCGGGGAGCAGCAGGCTTGCGGTAACCACGGACAGCTTTGTGGTAAATCCCCTGTTTTTTCCGGGAGGGGATATCGGAAAGCTGTCCGTCTGCGGCACCGTGAATGATTTGCTTATGAGCGGAGCCTGCCCCAAATATCTGACCTGCGGTTTCATACTGGAGGAGGGCGCGGACAGTGAGGAATTGGAAAAGATCGCCGCGTCCATGGCACAGACGGCCCGGGAGGCCGGCGTGACGATAGTGGCGGATACCAAGGTGATAGAAGGCAGCGGAGGAATCTATATCAATACTGCCGGAGTCGGCTTTGTCCCGGAGGGAGTGCAGATAAGCGCTTCACTCTGCGAAGAAGGGGATGCTGTACTCGTTTCCGGGAACTTGGGAGATCACCATGCCGCCATACTCAGTGCGCGCATGGAAATAACCAACAGCATCGTGAGCGACTGTGCTCCCTTGGGAGAAATGGTCCGGTCCATGCAGGAAGCGGGAGTGCGCATCAAGGCTATGCGTGATGTCACCAGAGGCGGACTCGCCACAGTCCTGCATGAATTTGCTGCTGCCTCCGACTGCTGCGTGGAGCTTACACAGTCCTGCCTTCCGGTATCGGATCAGGTAAAAGGCTTCTGCGGCCTGCTGGGACTGGATCCCCTCTATATGGGAAACGAAGGGAAAATGACCGCGGTTGTGTCAGGAGAAGACGCCGAACTCGCCCTTTCCTGTATGCAGAAAAGCAAATACGGGGAAGCGGCAGCCATTATCGGCCATATTTCCGGTAAGGAAAGAGGAAAGGTGCTGCTCACTACTCCTCTGGGTGGAATACGGGTCATTACGGAGCTCATAGGAGAAGGGCTTCCCAGAATCTGCTAATTGCCGTTTGGCTTATATGGCAGAGGTGAAATCTGAATCCGGGACTCGACAAGAGAGTCAGTTTTATTTATAATGAAGGAAATAACAGAAAGGATGGGACAAGACCGTGGAAGAGAAAAGGGAAACGATGGAAGATTATGCAAAGGAGCTGGAAGCATCCTTCCGTTCCATAAAAGAAGGGGATATTATTACAGGTACCGTCATTGCGGTGAATGAAGAGGAAGCGGTTCTGGATCTGCAGTATTATGCTCAGGGTATTATAAAAGCGGAGGACATGAGCGGCGATCCCGGATTTAATATCCTTGAGGACGTGAAGGTAGGCGATGAAATAGAGGCTACCGTGGTAAAGACAGATGACGGTGAAGGAAATATAAAGCTCTCCAAAAAAGAAGCGGTACAGGTGCTGGCCTGGGATATACTCAAAGGCTACATGGCAGAGAACAAGAATATCCAAGTAAAAATCAGTGAAATCGTAAAGGCCGGCGCAGTGGCTTTTGTGGAAGGGATCCGTGGTTTTATTCCCGCGTCCCAGCTGTCCCTGACCTATGTTGAGGATTTGGAGCCCTGGCTCGGAAGAGAGCTGGAGGTTCGGGTAATTACCGTGGATGAGGAAAAGAACAAGCTGGTTCTCTCCGCCAAGGTAATTGAGAAAGAGCGTGCTGTGGAGGATATCAACCATAAGATTTCCATGCTGGTTCCGGGCAGTATCCTGGAGGGAGTTGTGGAAAGCCTGATGCCTTACGGTGCATTTGTCAGCCTGCCTGATGGTTTGAGCGGACTCGTACACATTTCACAGATCAGCCAGAAGAGAATTAAAAAGCCTTCCGAAGTTCTTACTGTAGGGGATAAAGTAAAGGTCAAGGTGCTGAATACCAATGACAATAAAATAAGCCTCAGCATAAAAGCTGTGGAGGAAAATTCGGAAGCCGATGAGATGGAAGCCCATCAGGCGGCAGAGTACAGCTCCAAAGAAGAAGCCACCACTTCACTGGGCGATTTGTTCAAGAATCTGAAGTTCTGAGGAAGAAGAACAGATTTGCGCAAGGTAAGGAAAGGAAGACCCATGGAAATCAGAAAGCATATGATTTTTTCCGGGGAGGTACAGGGAGTGGGCTTTCGCTATACGGCCTATATGGCGGCCAGGGAATTGGGCCTGACCGGCTGGGTGGCTAATCTGTCAGATGGCAGAGTGGAGATGGAGGTACAGGGAACGCAGAAAGAAATCCTTCATCTTGTGGACAAAATCAAGAGGGGCAAGTGGATTGAAATCCTCAGCATTGAGGAAGAACAGATCCCTCTTAAAGAGGAAGAAATATTCCGAATAGCCAATTGAGGCTAAAGTAAATAATGTAAGAAAAAACGGGTTTGCTATCCATAAAAGGAATGGCAGGCCCGTTTGCCGGTTAAAGGACGGCGCGCTGACAGGAACTGTTCTGTTGCTTTCAAAGGCTGCCGATACGGAATAAAGGAAACAGGGCAAGCTATTAAGAAAGGAGACTCATTTTTGATTCTGAAAAATGTTATAGGTGGAGTCTTCGAAATGAATGATGGTATCATATGGACATAGTTTAGGAAAGCGGTGAAGCCGATGAAAAAATAACTGAATGATTTTCTGAAATTTTAAATATATGACATAAAGATATCTCAAGAGGAGGTTCCAAAATGTGTACAAGTTTTGCAGTATACAGTAAGCAAAAACCTGTTTACGGTATGAATTTTGATACGGATGATATTGATCTAAAACTGAAGGTTAATAGTTATAAAGATAAGAACTTATTTTACTTTTCCGGATTTGCAGGTAACAAATACAGGGATATCGCTGGCTTTAACAGCGAGGGCCTTTTTATATGTACTCAGGCAGTAGATTATGGCCCGGGGTTCAAAGCAGGTTGTGACGAAAATGACTGGTTTGCTTTTGATGTTTTTGATGAGGCGCTGAAGGAAACAAAAAAAGCATCTGAATTTTTTGAAATCCTTAATAAAAGAGTAATCGCATATCCCAGGAATCCACTATACCCGGATTTAGGGTTACATACTATTATCGCCGATAAGACTGGTGATGCATTTATTCTGGAAGAAGGAAGTAATACAAATGCAGTAAGTCCTATTTATAATGATTTTATTGTTATGACTAATTTCCCGAATGGGAAATTTAAAGAAACAAATTATAAGGAAGTACATGGAATAGGTGCTGACAGATATATTTGTGCCTATGAATATATTAATAATAATAATGACAGCTTTGGAATAAAGGAAGCCTTTGAAGTTTTAAATAAAACCAGTCAGGAGAATACTCTTTGTACAATAGTATATGAACCATTAAAAAATGAAATTTATATAAGCTTCAAAAAAGATTTAAGCAAAAAATGGAAGATTTCTCTTATGGATAAAACAATTCAATCGCTGGATGGATTTTTAAACAATAGTAAAATTCAATTTACAAACGGGGAAATATATGTGAAAGATCTTATTGCCTTATATAAGTGAAAACTGTTTTAAGTTGAGTATCGTGGGAAGTAAGCTTAATGAACTTCAGTCTTTAATGTATAATCCGCTAATTACTTGGGTGGTATAAAACGGGCCTGCTATCCATAAAAAGGAATGGCAGGCCTGTTTATTGGCTAAAGAACGGCGACAGGATAAATGGAGACAGCTCCGGTGATATCTATATTACGTACCGTGTCAGGGTAGGTAAGCAAAAGGGAAAAATCCAGAGGTTCATAAAGGGCTTCATTGGTCAGAAAGGAGGCGCTGGCAGAAGCTGTCCTGCCACTCCCCGCAGCTGCCAGTACGGAATAAAGGAAACGGGGCGAGCCATTAAGATAGGGCAGGAGCTGATAGTAATTTCCGGCATCCGGTACCGCCAGGAATACAAAAGAAATCATGTAAACATATCCCGGCATAAGCTGTATGGTTTCATCAGTGGGCAGACTGGTGAGTCCCCCGGCGCCCCAGACAGGATAATAGGGAAGGTAATTATGGCTGGGAGGAGATGCAGCGATTCCATATTGAGCGTAGGCAGTATTTTTCCAGCCTTCCGTACCGGGAGGCCCCTGTTCCCCTCTGGCCCCGGGCAAGCCTTGTGGGCCGGGTATGCCCTGCGGTCCGGCAGGGCCTTGCGGTCCCTGTTTGCCTCGTGGGCCGATGAAACCCTGAGGCCCCTGTTCTCCCCGGAGACCGGCAGGCCCCTGCTCTCCCCTGGGGCCTCTTTCCCCCGGGATGCCTTGTGGACCGGGAGGCCCTTGAGGGCCGGGCGGCCCCTGCCGGCATTGGGTGCAGCCGCAGGAACCGCATGAATTGCAGCAGGAGGAATTATTTCTATTGTAATTGGAAGAATTCATTTTTCATTCCCATCCGATTATGGTATTCTATTTTATAGTATGTGGAAGATAGGGAAATGACAAATCGGAAAGTAAAATTAAAGGTGGACGGCCGGGAGGCTTTCTATTATAATTTTATTTACATACATAATTTCTTTATGGCAGAACAGACAGAAAGAAACAGGCTGTTTATGGCCGGTGGAATGAGAGGTAAAAATGGAAGAACAAAAGAACGAGACTATGGAAACAGAAGATAAGGAAGCAGGGGCAGACACTGCGGCAGATCTGGAAGAGACAGTACAGCAGGGAGCAGACGGCCAGCGGACAGATCGAAGAGGTATTAGGGACACGCACACGCGTGATCCAGCGCAAACTGAAAGATGTAGACACCCTCAGCGACAGGGAGGCACGTGCCATCCTTCCCGAAATAGGTCCATTAACGGATGAAGAAAACGAAAACGGATTATGAAAAAGAGACAGATTCCACATACATACGCCATCATATTTTATATCATTCTTTTCTGTGCCGCCCTCACCTGGATCATTCCGGGCGGACAATACAAAGAGAGTATCAATGCCGCCGGAGAAAAAACGGTTGTCTACGAAGCGGTAGAACATGTTCCGCAAACTTGGCAGGTGTTCTCGGCTTTTTACAAAGGATTTGTCGACAAGGCAGATATCATCGTCTTCATCCTGATTATCGGAGGGGCGTTCTGGATCGTCAACGACAGTAAGGCTTTCGATATCGGAACCGTCAGTTTCCTCGGCCGCGCCCGTAAAATGGAGAACAACCGTTTCCTGCGCAAGATCGGAGTGGAGAATTTCTTACTGACATCCATCATGCTACTATTCAGCATATTCGGGGCCGTCTTCGGGATGAGTGAAGAGACCATCGCATTTTGCCTGGTGCTTGTCCCGATGGCTATCTCGATGGGGTATGACTCCATTACAGGCGTTTGCATGGTCTTTGTCGCCGCCGGATTAGGATTTGCCGGTGCGATACTGAACCCATTTACAATCGGCATTGCGCAAGGGCTGGCCGGTATTCCGCTCTTTTCCGGAATCGAATACCGGATATTTTGCTGGATTGTCATCAATATGATCGGTTTCTCCTGGATACTGCGTTATGCTGCTAAAGTAAAGAAAAACCCGAAAGCTTCGTTAGTCTACGAAGAAGATCAGTATTGGCGGGACCTACACAATAACAACTCGCTGGATGTAAGCTATCATACGCCACGTACCGCCTGGATCAGTTTTGGCACATTGGCAGTCATACAAATCATTTTCGCAGCTTATTATCCTGCAACAACTTTACAAATCGGGAACAGCGTTATCAAAGGACTGCCTCTCCTCCCCATTCTAACAGCTGCTTTTATCTTGACTTCCCTGTTCGCCCTACGCAAGACAGTCCATCTTTATATCCTGAACCTCCTCTTCTTCACGATTTTTTATCTGATAACGGGAGTGATGGGATATGGCTGGTATATCATGGAGATAGCCACCCTGTTCTTCGCCCTCGGACTGGCAGCCGGCATCGCCAACAACCGGACTCCCAACGAACTGGTCAAACTGTTTCTGGACGGATGCAAGGACATTATGAGCGCAGCTTTGGTAGTCGGCCTTGCAGGCGGTATTATCGTGATACTGAAAGAAGGGCTTGTCATCGACACCATTCTCTACAACTTGGCGAAAGGGATGGAAGGGCTCGGACAAGTGGCGACCGTCGGCATGATGTACGTGATCCAGACCTTGATCAACCTGATCATTCCTTCCGGAAGTGCCAAAGCAGCCCTGACCATGCCGATCATGGCTCCTTTCTCCGACTTGATCGGATTGTCAAAGCAAGCGACTGTGATGGCCTTCCAGTTCGGAGACGGATTCACCAATATGATCACCCCGACATCGGGAGTGTTGATCGCCGTTCTGGGTGTCAGCCGTATCCCCTACGATAAATGGTTTCGCTGGGCATGGAAATTCATATTGCTTCTGGTAATAGTCGGATTCCTGTTACTCATACCGACAGTATTGGTTCCGATGAACGGATTTTAATGGAACGGAAGATCATACATATCGACATGGACGCATTCTACGCTTCTGTGGAACAGCGGGATAATCCGGAACTTCGCGGAATTCCGCTTGCAGTCGGCCACGCGGAGGAACGGGGTGTCGTAGCGGCAGCAAGCTACGAAGCCCGGAAGTTCGGCGTACGCTCCGCCATGTCGTCACAAAGGGCTAAACGCCTATGCCCTCAGCTCACATTTGTTTCCGGACGGATGGATGTCTATAAAGCGGTGTCCCGCCAGATACACGAAATCTTCCACGAATATACGGACATTGTCGAGCCACTTTCACTGGACGAGGCGTTTCTGGATGTTACCGAGAATAAACAAAACATCCCGCTTGCCGTCGACATAGCCAAAGCAATCAAGCAAAAAATCCGGGAGGAGCTGCATCTGATTGCCTCGGCTGGGGTATCGTATAATAAGTTTTTGGCTAAAATCGCCTCTGACTACCGCAAGCCGGACGGACTGTGCACCATCCATCCGTCCCAGGCGGAAGAATTCATCAAACGTCTGCCGATCGAATCCTTCTGGGGGATCGGTCCGGTCACCGCCCAACGAATGCACTCATTAGGCATCCATAACGGAGAACAGTTGAGAGCTTGTTCACAAGAAATGCTCACCCGACAATTCGGAAAAGCAGGAATTTTATATTATGAATTTTCAAGAGGGATAGACTTACGCCCTGTCGAAGCCGTCCGAATCCGCAAATCCGTAGGCTGTGAACATACGCTTGAAAAAGACATTTCGCAGCAATCGTCCGTTATCATCGAATTATATCATGTTGCGACCGAACTGATCGAACGGCTGCAACGAACCGGTTTCAAAGGAAATACCCTTACTTTAAAAATTAAATTCCATGATTTCAACCAAAAGACAAGAAGCATCACCCAAAGCCACGAACTGACGACTTTAGCCGAAATACTACCTTTAGCCAAAGGACTGTTGAAAGACATCGAATATACGACTCACCCGATTCGCCTGATCGGGCTTTCGGTCTCCAATCCTTACGAGAAGAACGAAGAGAAAGCCCGCTGGGAACAACTAAGTTTTGAATTCAGCGACTGGGATTACTCTAAATAAGTATATCCATACAAGCCGGAACGATAGTTGGAAAGGAACTCTTTACCTTCTTCAACCGAAATCTTACCTTCCTTTACAGACTTAGTCACCCAAGTTTCCAGTGTCCTCACCAACTTTTTAGGATTATACTGGACATAATCAAGCACTTCGGCAACCGTTTCCCCGTCGATGACTTGCTCGATATTGTAACCTTTTTCATCTACCGTTACATGCACTGCATTCGTATCACCGAAAAGATTGTGCATATCTCCCAGAATTTCCTGATAGGCCCCAACCAGAAAGACACCGATATAATAAGCATCTTTTCCTTTCAGCGAATGTACCGGCAGATCATGGGAAACATTGCGTGTCGAAATAAAGTTGGCAATCTTGCCATCCGAGTCGCAGGTTATGTCCTGCAAAGTCGCCGTCCGGTCCGGACGTTCATCCAACCGCTGGATAGGCATGATCGGGAAAATCTGATCGATCGCCCAAGAGTCAGGCAAGGACTGGAAAAGCGAGAAATTACAGAAATACTTATCAGCCAATAGTTTGTCCAGTTTTCTAAACTCATCCGGTGCATGTTTCAACCCAGAAGCAATTTGGCTGATTTCGCGCGTCACAGACCAATACAAGCGTTCGATTTGGGCACGGGTCTTCAAATCCACAATACCATGACTGAACAAATCCAACGCTTCCTCGCGTATCTGCTGCGCATCGTGCCAGGCTTCCAGCATACGGCTTTGGTTCAGCTTATCCCAAATCTCATACAGTTCATGCACAAGCTCGTGATCAGATTCGCTCACCTCGAAGTCTTCATCCATTTCGGGAAGCGTAGCTGTTTCCAGCACTTCAAATATCAAAACGGAATGATGGGCAGTCAACGAACGCCCGCTTTCCGTTATGATGTTCGGATGCGGGATACCGTTCTTGTCACTGGCATCGACCATTGTAGAAATAGAGTCGTTTACATATTCCTGGATGGAATAATTGACGCTGCTCTCGCTATTGGAAGAACGAGTACCATCATAATCGACTCCCAGTCCGCCACCAATATCCACAAACTCGATATTGAAGCCCATCGCATGCAGTTGTACATAAAATTGTGATGCTTCGCGCAAAGCCGTTTTAATACGGCGTATCTTGGTCACCTGACTGCCAATGTGGAAATGAATCAGCTTCAGACAATCTGTCAAATCTTTCTTTTCCAGAAAATCAAGTGCTTCCAGCAATTCGCTGGACGTCAAGCCGAACTTGCTGGCATCGCCACCGCTCTCTTCCCATTTACCACTGCCGGAAGATGCCAGTTTAATACGGATGCCGATATTCGGACGGACATTCAACTGCTTGGCCATCTTGGCGATCAAAGTCAGTTCGTTGATCTTTTCGACAACCAGAAAAATGCGTTTACCCATTTTCTGTGCCAGCAAAGCTAGTTCGATATAACTCTCATCCTTGTAACCGTTGCAGATAATCAAAGAATCCGAATCTGTATTGACCGCAATCACCGCATGGAGTTCCGGTTTAGAACCGGCTTCCAGTCCGAGATTGAACTTCTTTCCGTGGCTGATAATCTCTTCCACCACCGGGCGCATTTGGTTGACCTTAATCGGATAAATTATAAAGTTCTCGGCTTTATAACCATACTCTTCGGCCGCTTGTTTAAAGCAGGAAGACATCTTTTCAATACGGTTGTCCAAAATATCCGGGAAACGCACCAGCATGGGAGATGCCACATCACGCAATTGTAACTCATCGACCAGTTCTTTCAGATCGACAGACACTCCGTTCTTACGAGGTGTAACAACAACATGACCTTTGTCATTAATACCAAAGTACGAGGTACCCCAACCTGTGATGTTGTA
>ERZ826764.3413-NODE-3413-length-12738-cov-3.050698_pt1 | contig 12738 bp, 6 predicted proteins | sample MGYA00519870_ERZ826764 | MGnify/ENA primary metagenome ERZ826764 (study PRJEB31778, sample SAMEA3449239) | human gut metagenome | biome: human gut; feature: human-associated habitat; material: faeces | place: United Kingdom | collected 2010/2012 ...
GACGGGCTATATGGTGGACCGCGACGGCGAGAAGCTTGATCAGGCACCTGCAACGGATGATCAACATGCCAGCGGAGGGGCGTACTATGGTCATTTTGATGACGGTGCTGGCAGAGGGCTTATCCTGGAAAATGTATCCGAGACGGATGCAACATCGCTTTCCATCAAGTATGCTTCTTATAACCAAGGGACCTTCGATATTTATATCAATGCGTCCGAGGAGGCGTACCAACTAGCATTTATCGCTACGGGTGACTGGTATATGGACACCGGGAGAGAGGTTTCTGCGAACATAGAAATTCCGGCCGGTGCAACCATTAAGATTGTCCCCAGCCGGCCCGCCAATATTGATTACATAACGTTGGGGAGCCGGGCGGCGGACTCCGAGTTGATCGAAGCGGAAACAGGGTATATGGTCGACCGCAACGGCAATCAAATTGATCAAGCGCCTGCTACAGACGACCAATATGCCAGCGGCGGCGCCTATTACGGCCATTTTGATGAAGGCGAAGAGAAAGGGCTCGTGCTGGAAAATGTGACCAGCACCGCCAAAACGTCGCTTTCCATCAAATATGCTTCTTCCAATAACCAGGGAACCTTTGCCATTTATATCAACGATGAGGAAAGCGCTTACCAGCTTTCTTTCAGCGCTACGGGCGGTTGGTATATGAACACTGGAAGGGAAGCATCCGGCTGCATTGAAATCCCTGCTGGTGCAACCATTCGAATTGTCCCCAGCCGTCCTGCCAACATCGACTATATTGTCTTGGGAACCGAGACCGATCTTCCTGCCATTCCCAATGAGGATGACTTTGTCTTGATTGAGGCGGAGACGGGCTACATGGTGGATCGCGGTGGTAATCGAATCGACCAGGCCCCCGCGACCGATGACGAGTATGCCAGCGGTGGCGCGTATTACGACCACTTTGACAGCGGCGAGCGCAAAGGTTTGATTTTGGAAAACAATACCGGCGAAGATAAGACTTCCATTGCGATTCGGTATGCTTCCAAAGGGTATACTGGAACCTTCGACCTCTATATCAATGATTCCAAAACCGCGCGCCAGCTCGCATTTACGTCGACCAGCGACTGGTATATGAATACGAGCAATATCGTTTCCGGCCGCATCGACATCCCGGATGGCGCAACAATTAAAATTGTCCCGAGCAATCCGGCGAACATCGACTATATCGTTCTCGGAAATGACGAGACGCTCCCGGTGATCCCGGAGGAAACGGTTTCCCGTGAGCAGGAGCTTGCCCGTCAGATGGAAACCGAAAGCATCGTCCTGGCCCAAAATGACGGCGTCCTGCCGCTCTCCGAGGACACCAAAATCGCGGTATTTGGAAGCGGACAGCTGGCGCCAGCTACCGGCGGTTCCGGCTCAGGAGCAGTCAACGGGGAATACACATCCAACTTTATTGATGGGCTGTATGAACTGGGGATCGAACCGTACCAGGAGCTTTTGGAGTATTACGAAGCGCGCGTCCACTCCAACAACGACATTGACCATGGCTGGGATACCAGCACAGAATATCCGGACGAATGGGGTACCCCTGTGTATTCCGGGACAAGCTGGTCGCACGCCGCAGGGGTCAATACGCCCGACGTCAAGTTGGATAACGGGGAAATCACCGACGACGGAATCGTCGCAAGGGCTGCGCAAGAGAGTGATGTCGCCATCGTCTACATCACCCGCACCACCGGCGCAGAGGAAATGGACCGCATCGAGCAACCGGGCGACTGGAACTTGAACGCATCCGAGCGGGTGCTTCTGGAACAGGTTTCGGACAAATTCGATCGGATTGTCGCCATTCTCAGCATCAATGGGCCGATCGAAATGTCGTGGGTAAAGGAATACGGCGTGGACGCCGTCATGATCTCCTATGCAAGCGGTTCCCAGAATGGGTACGCCATGGCGGACCTCGTTTTTGGCAAAGAGAACCCGAGCGCCAAGCTTGCGGATACCATTGTCGAGACTTATGACGAACATCCTACAGCGGATACCTTTGGCTACATTACATATTCGGAGATGGGTCTGGATGGCGAAGCCAACCATACTGCGTTTGGCGATGAGGACCCGATCAGCCCCTATCTGGAAAATATTTATGTCGGCTACCGTTACTTCGATACCTTTGGCAAAGAGGTGCTCTATCCCTTCGGAAGCGGGCTTTCCTATTCGGATTTTGCCTTTGAGGATATGGACGTCGGCTTGAATGCTGCGGACAAGAGCATCACTGTCAGCGCGACGATTGAAAATGTCACGGAGGACCCGTCCATTGTCCCCGGCAAAGAGGTAATGGAGGTCTACGTGTCCATTCCAGACGGGAAACTGGAACAGCCCTATCAGAAGCTGGTCGATTACGAAAAGAGCGAAGAGCTTGCGGCCGGCGAATCCCAGCGGATCTCCATCGATGTCCCGCTGAAAGACCTTGCCTCTTATGATGAGGAACGTGCTGCCTATATCCTCGAGCCCGGCACCTACTATTTGCGCGTCGGTTCCTCTTCGCGGGATACCCATATCGCAGGCGCGTTTACAATCGAGGATACCATCGTTGTCGAACAGTTGACCAATCAATTGGTCATGTCCGACGATGCAAAGGCGTTGTTTGGAGAAAAAGCATTGACAAAAGAGGGGGCGACCCCCATCACGTATGACGGCGAAGCGGAAGAGATGCAGAAGGCAGAGGCAGAAGCGTTTACCGTCACCGCAGACGATGTGGAGGTAAGCCTGGAAGCCCCCACAGTCACGGAACCAAGCTTCCGTGAGCTTCCGGAGGATGAACCGGTCCATAAATTCTCCGAAGTGCAGTCCGGGGATATTTCTCTGGAGGACTTTGTCGCGCAGATGACCGAGGATGAGCTCATCACCTTCCTGTCCGGCGGCAACTACCGCAAAGACGATGGCGTGGGCTATTCGGACGACAGCGGCATCCCGGAGAATTTTGCTTCCAAGGCTTCCGGCGTTGGCGGCGCAGGGCAGACCCGCAACATCGAACGCTTTTCCATCCCGTCCATCACCTTTGCCGATGGTTCGGCTGGAATTGGTTACAGTGCGATCCCAGGCGTCCGCGATAAAAACATCGGCTGGCCGCGCGCAGCAGCGATGGCCTGCATCTGGAACAAGGAGCTTCTGCGGGAATTCGCGGTCGAGATGGGTAAGGCGATGCTGGACATCAATGTCGATGTATGGCTGGCGCCGAGCATCAACTTGCACCGCAATCCTCTGGGAGGACGCGGCAACGAATACTATTCGGAGGACCCGATCCTTTCCGGCCTCGTTGCATCGGTCGTTGCGGAAGGCGTGGCAGAAAGCGGTGTGACAGTCTGCTTAAAGCATTTTGCTGGAAACGACCAGGAGTATTACCGCCGCGGCGTCATCAACGATACCACGGAACAGAATGGCACCAGCCGGGATGCCATCAACGTGATTGCCACCGAACGGACCTTGCGTGAGATCTATTTGAAACCGTTTGAGATGGCTGTAAAGACCGGCAAGGTCATGAATGTCATGTCCGCCTTTAATAAGATCAATGGACAATACTGCGCGTCCAATGAAGGCCTTCTCACCGATATTCTGCGCGGGGAATGGGGCTTCCAGGGCTTTGTAGTGACCGACTGGGGCGACTATGACGTCCTTGCGCATGAAGGGCATGCTTTGGCGGCCGGCAATGACTTGAACATGCCGGGCGGCCACAGCCGGTACTGGATTACAAATAAATACCGCGAGAGCTTGGCGGATGGCAGCCTGACGCTGGATCAGATGCGGCGCAGCGCCTATCGCCTGTTGAACACCATTCAATCGAGTGCACTTTCCTCCATGCCGGAAAAGCACAATTTTGCAAGCAATCTGTCGATTCAATCCACAACCTTGCCCGATGCAAAGATCGGGTTTGAATATTCGGAGAGCAAGGTCAACCCGTTGATTGCCGCCGGAGGGAAAGGCTCGCGCTATTCCTTCCAGGTTGCTGCGGATTCCCCGGCGCAATTGCCAGAGGGCATCACGCTGCGGCCGAACGGAACGTTAACCGGCATTCCCGCCGCTGGGACGGAGGGAAGCTACGACATTAAATTCCAGGTCACGGATAATACCGGCGCCTCGGCAACCAAACAGCTTACCCTGACGGTGAACGGCGAGCTTTCTATTGCTCCGGAAGAACTGCCGGTTGTTGTGCTGAACGAAGCTTACGAACAGAAGCTCACCGCAAGCGATGCGCAGGGAAATCCCGTGGATGCGATTTTTACCACCACGGATGCTCTTCCCACTGGATTGACCCTTTCCGAGGATGGCACGATCCGCGGAACCTGCACCGATATTGGCGACGGGGTATTTGATATCACCATTTCGGTCGTTTCCAAGGACGGCAGCAAAACCGGAACGGTGTCCTATAAGTTGGACGCCATTTCGAGCACGGCGCAGATTGCCACGGAGTCCCTCGAAGATGCCGTTCCCGGCGAATTCTATAGCTTTGCGCTGTCGGCGGACGGGGGCGTCCAGCCCTATACCTGGGAAGTGAGCGCTCTGCCAGAGGGCTTCGTCCTGCACGACGGCGCCATCAAGAGCGGAAGATTGTCCGGAAAGGACTTCTTGGAGCAGACGGTTCCGGAATCTGCCGAAGGTGTTTATGAAATCGAGGTCAAATTGACCGATTCCATCGGCTACGAGGATACCAAGACTTTCCTGTTGAAGGTTGGAAACCCGGACGAAGAGGCCTTTGCGATCACGACCGGCTCCCTGGGAACTGGACGGGTTGGCGCCAGCTATGAAACGGTGTTGACTTCGATCAATGGGGAAGGAGACGTTCGCTATACCTTGGCGGAAGACAGTGATTCTTTGCCAGATGGAATGACTCTTTCAGAGGATGGAATCCTTTCCGGCACACCGTCCCTGTTGTCTTCCAATCTGTATCGCATCGTCATCCACGCAACCGATGGGAGCGGCAGCACCTGCGATCGAACCTATTCGCTGTATATTGCAGGCCAGCTTACCGCCGATCCTGCCGCCTTCCAAGTGCTGAATGCATCGGAAGGAAAAGCGTTCAAGCAGAGCTTTTCCGCGACCGGTGGGTATAACAATGAGTACAAATTCGAACTGGCGGAAGGAAGCAGCGCGCTGCCGGCCGGCCTGTCGATGACTTCCGACAGCTCCGGTATGACCATTTCCGGAACGCCAGAACCGGGAACCGCCGGTACGTATGAGCTCCTCATTTTGATGGATGCTGCGGAATTTGGAGGAAACCCGGTCACCAGCGTGATCCCCTACACGCTAGTTGTGGAGCCGGAGGAGATCAATCTGGCACTCGAAAAAGACGTCTATGCCAGCTCCTACATCGATATGCCGCCGGAATGGGCGGTCGACGGCAATATGGGCACCCGCTGGTCCTGCTACTGGCAGGATGGGGACATTGACACGCCGTGGCTGACTGTGGACTTGGGCGCAGATTATGCTATCTACCGGGCTGTCATCTACTGGGAGACCGCACAGGCGAGCGAATACGTGATCCAGGTCTCGGACGACAATGAGACGTTCACCCCGGTGGACGTGGTCGGGCGTTCTCTCAATGGCAACACCCATACGTGGGAAATCGAGGCTACCGGCCGCTATATCCGGATGCAGAGCATCAAAGCGGCTACGAAGTGGGGATCGTCCATCTTTGAATTTGAGGTGTACGGAACTCCGGCGGAAGAAACGGATTATAGCATTGCCTCAAAAACCTATGCGATAGATGCAGAAAACGCCATTGTTTCTGGCATCCCGGCGAAGACGACCGCAGAGGATGTCCTGTCCGAATTGACTTGCCAGGCGCAGGATGCAACGATTCAAATAGTTGATGCGTCTGGAGAAGCCCTAGATGGCGGTGGCATGGTTGCTTCTCAGATGAAGGTACAGGTTGTCGCTCACAATGAAGTCAGAAAGGAATATGTGGTTTCCGTGCTAGGCGATTTGGATGGATCTGGCGGCCCAAGTGAGGCGGCTATCGAACAAATCCAATCTTACATCCTCGGGGATGCTTCTTTGAATCTTCTCCAAGTATTGAGCGCGGATGTCAAGCCGGATGGAAAGATCAATGTGCAGGATCTTGTTTTGATAAAAAAATCGATCTTGCTCGGCCAATGACTCTTGCAAATCCTAGTTAGATAACCTTTAAATGGCCCCTAAGCCCCTTATACAAGGCTTGGGGGCCAGATGAATGAAGCAGACCAATGACTATGCGGCGATTCCCTCTAAAATAGAACATCCAGATATGGAAAAAAGGCGGTATTCCGATCCCGTGCGAAGGGCACATAACCGGAATATCGCCTTTTCTTTTGAAGTTGATAGGAGAGAGGACTGCTTTAAAAAGCTCCTTGCTGTTTGTTGCTGGCACGCACGATTCCTTCCAGCGTGGCCAATCCATCGGATACCATGAGACCATTTCGTGGGATGGGCTCTTTTACATTGGCCCATCCATGTTCGTCCAGTTGTATACCGGCAATTTCCGGTTTATGATAGAATTACAAATGTAAAAACCGGCTTGTCTTAATCAAATCCGGACCTGTCCCCGGTTCTTCGTACTGCCGAAGAAGCAGGGAAGGGCAAGAGATGTTCTGGCCTTGTTTGAACCGTTTATCTGGCTAAGGACAGCGCAGCGTTCGCCGTTTGCCCAACAGTTGCAATTGATCGTTTAATCCCGAAGATCCGCGTTCCAATCGAAGATAATCCCTGTTTTGGGGTCCATTTCAAATTCATATTTCATATTGTTGTAGGACAGTTCACCCTCGTACCGGCCGCGGCCATCGCCATGTTCTTCCCAAATTTGAATCATATCTGGAGAGGCACCGGGAACTTTTGCTTGGATAATAGCACGGGCTTCCTCTAATGTTACGGCCTTTCCGCCAAGTGCGTCCAGCCATTGTTCATCAACCTCATAATCGGCCCCCACGATCTGACCGCCGGAAATTGACACTTCGAAGTCGTAATCTCCATAATCAGTTTCAAATTCAATATCATAAATAGGGATGTCATGATCTCCGTCCCGCTCTATCTTTACATGATAAGCATCTTCCTCTGGAACACCAGCGTTGGCAAGGGCAATGGATAAGGCTTCTTCTTTGTCAATTGCTGAGGAGAAGATCTCTTCCTGCGAACCGCTGTTTCCTTCAAGTAGCACAGAACCGGCTGCTTCACTCTCAATAGAAGCATCATCTAGGGTAGATGGGATGTCCGATAAATTCACAGAGACAGGATTCCTTCCTGTATTTTGGAAGAATGTAGCCCCTTTTAGATGACAACCTGTAAAAGTGGTGGAAACGAAAAGAAAGGCTAGCGCTGTAACCCATATATGTTTTTGCTTGTTCATGAAATTCTCCCCTTACTCGTTCAATTGACCAGTAAAAGCAAAATAACCGGATGTACAAGTTTATGAGGCCACGCAACAGGCTGGAACAACTATTTATTCGCAGATCGCGCCATAGCACTCCGGACGGCGGTCGCGGAACATCCCCCAGGAAAGCCGCGCCTCCCGGATCGCGGCAAAATCGTACTGTGCGCACAGCACGGCGTCGCCTTCGCGCCCGGCCTGCTGCAAAATGGCGCCGGTCTCGTCGGTCAAAAAACTGCTGCCATAAAATTGCAGTGCAGAAGTCTGCCCGCCGTTTTCGGGGCAAGGGGTGACACGTTCGAGCCCATAGCGGTTGGCCGCTACCACGGGCACGACATTTGCCGCCGAATGGCCCTGCATGGCGCGCTGCCAATGGCCGGCGCTATCCACTTCCAAGATCGGTTCGCTGCCGATGGCGGTAGGGTATAAAAGCAAATCCGCACCTAGCAATGCCATGCAGCGCGCCGCTTCCGGGAACCACTGATCCCAGCAGATACCGACGCCGATTTTGCCATAGCGGGTGTCCCATACACGGAAGCCAGTATTGCCCGGCGTAAAGTAAAATTTCTCCTGATAATAGTGGTCGTCGGGAATGTGGGTCTTACGATAAACGCCCAGGACGCGTCCATCGGCATCGATCATGGCGATGGAGTTAAACAGCCGCGTACCGTCGGCCTCATAAAAGCTGACGGGCAGCACAACGCCCAATTCTGCCGCCACAGCGCGCAGACGCTGCACAGCGGGATTTTCGCTGACAGGCGCGGCATAGCTGTAATATTCGTAACGGCGCTCTTGGCAGAAGTACGGGCGCTCAAACAGCTCCGGCAGGAGGATAATCTGCGCACCTTTGGTAGCCGCCTGGCGCACCAATGATTCCGCATGGGCCAAATTTTCGGTGGGGTCTTCGACACAGCGCATCTGCACGGCGCTGACAGTAGTAATGGGCATGGGTTCCTCCTTTTTGTTTACGGACGATTCAATGATAAATGTGGTAGTATCTACAATCTACGCGAAGGATGCTGCGTACCACAAGCGGACCTTTTGCGGCACAAAACGACATGGTTTTCGCCAAAACAGGCGGCCTTACCGCGCAACCTTGGAAAATATATAGGGCTATATAAAACTGGTTCTTTTACGAATAGAAATTTATAAGGCGGACATTCCGCCGTGGCTGTCCGTGGCCGGGATCTGCTGCGTAATGCAGTGGATGTTGCCCCCGCCCAGCAAGATTGCGCGCGCGTCGATACCAATGACACGCCGGGTGGGGAAGGCTTCGCGCAGGATCGCCAGTGCATGGGCGTCGCTGGCAGCATTTTCTCCGCCAAACTGTGGCACTAGCACCGCGCTGTTGGCAATGTAAAAGTTTGCGTAGCTCCCGGCCAGACGGTCGCCGGGTTCGCGCATGTCCTCGCCAGGGGCAAAATCGTAGGCGGCGCAATCGGCTTCGGTGCACAGGATTGGATGGTCGGGGATGGGCAGCAGACGCACCTTCAATTTGCGCCCCGCTGCATCAGTCACACCATTCAAATAGTCCAGGCATGCCTTTGACATTGGATACTGCGGGTCAGCTTCGTCGCCGGTCCAAGCCAACACGACCTCGCCCGGCGCTGTGAATGCACAGACGTTATCGACATGCTCGTTTGTCTCGTCCAGGTAAATGCCGCGCGGCAACCACAGAATCTTGCGGATGCCAAGATAGGCAGCCAACTTCTGCTCGATCTGCTCACGGGTCAGGCTGGGGTTGCGTCCAGCACTCAGAAGGCAGGCTTCAGTCGTCAGAAGGGTACCTTCGCCGTCCACGTGGATGGAGCCCCCTTCCAACACAAAATCGCCTGCATCGTAGCAGTCGACGCCCAGCGCTTCGCACAGCGCAGCGGCTACAGCGTCGTCCTTATCCCAATTGGCATACAGGCCGTCGACCGTTCCGCCCCAGGCATTGAACCGCCAGCTGATCCCGCGCAGCGTCCTGCCGTCGGTTACAAACGTCGGCCCTACGTCGCGCGCCCAAGCGTCGTCGCTCTCGATTTCGTGTACGGTTACGCGGGGAAGGCCTGCCACAGCTGCGCGGGCATCCGCGGCATTTGTGGCGCCAGCAAGCAGGTGGACATCCTCGCCCTTGCTGATCTCGCGGATCACGTCCAGAAAAGCGCACTGTGCTGCCAATGGGTTGCGTCCCCAACTACCGGGGCGCACGGGCCAGATCAGCACGGTGGCGCTGTGAGGGGCAAATTCGGCAGGCATAGTAAAACCGTCTGCGGTGGGCAGGGTGTGTAACAGCGCCATGTCAGGAAAGCCTCCCTTTGAAATCTTCATAGCCGAACCGCCGTACCATTTCGCAGCTGCCGTCTTTACGACGCAGGGCGATGTCCGGCAGCGGCATGCCGTTAAAGGTGTTGTTTTTGACCATGGAATAGATGGCCATGTCGCCAAATACCAACCGGTCGCCGATTTTTGGCATCTCATCAAAGCTGTAGTCGCCGATCACATCTCCGGCCAGGCAAGTGCGCGCCCCCAGACGGCAGGTAACGGCTTTTTCGCCAGGCTCCCCAGCACCGTACAGCGGCGGACGGTAGGGCATTTCCAGCACATCCGGCATATGACAGGCCGCCGATGCATCCAGAATCAAAATTGGCATCCCGTTCTCGACGACATCCATCACCGTGGTAATCAGTGTGCCGGCGTTCAGCGCAATGGCCTCGCCGGGTTCAAGGTACACCTCGACGCCGTAGGTTTCACGGATGCGCCGGATCAGCGCCTCCAATGCGGCAAGGTCGTAGCCTTCCCGGGTGATGTGGTGCCCGCCGCCCAGATTCAACCAGCGCAGCCCGTGCAGAAATTGCCCGAACTTTTTCTCGAACGCTTCAAACGTCTCCACGAGCGGCGCAGCATCCTGTTCGCACAACGTGTGAAAATGTAGGCCCTCGACGCCCTCCGGCAAGATATCACCCAGTGCGGCGTGGGGAATCCCAAGCCGCGAACACGGCGCGCAGGGGTCATAGATGGCGTGGCCTTCCTGCGTCGAATGCTCGGGATTGACCCGCAGCCCAACACTAACCCCCGCCGCCTGCCAGACGGGGCGGTGGTGCTCCAGCTGGCGCAGCGAGTTAAAGCTGATATGATCGCAGATTTTGCACAGCTCGGCCATCTCTGCGTCGGTATAGGCGGGGCAGAAGACGTGGTTTTCGCCGCCAAGCTCTTCGTGTGCCAAGCGCGCTTCGTATAGGCCGCTGGCCGTTGCGCCCGAGAGATAGTGGGCAATGAGCGGGTAGACCCGAAACATCGAAAACGCCTTCTGCGCCAGCAGGATATGGCAGCCGGTGCGCTGCTGGACACCCTGCAAAATTTCCAGGTTGCGGATCAGCGCGGCCTCGTCAATTAGATAGACCGGGGTGCGCAGTTCTTCCATCGAGCAGTTTGCCATGGCGCTCACTCGACGGTAGCGGGGGCCTCATCGACCACCCACGGCAGTCCATACTGATTCAGCAGGTCCATGAACGGGTCGGGGTCCATCTCTTCCAGATTGAAGACGCCCGGCTTCTTCCACGCGCCGTTCACCACCAGCGCCGCACCGATCATGGCCGGTACGCCGGTGGTATAGCTGATGGCCTGACTGCCAACTTCTTGATAGCACTCCTGATGGTCGCAAACGTTGTAGATATAAATGGTCTTTTCCTTGCCGTCCTTGATGCCGGTAAAGATACAGCCGATGTTGGTCTTTCCCTTGGTGCGCGGGCCGAGGGTGGCCGGGTCGGGCAGAAGGGCTTTCAAAAACTGAATGGGCACAATCTCGCATCCCTCAAACATGACGGGGCTGGTCGACAGCATACCGACATTCTCCAGACATTTCATATGGGTATTTATCTAAAATATCTTCAATTCCTAATGCATTAGCTATCTGTTTAACTTTTTTATCAACTAATTTATAATTAGTTTTTTTAATTGTAAGAGCTAAAGCGATATTTTCAAAAGCTGTCAAAGTATCCAAAAGATTAAAGTCTTGAAAAATAAAACCTAAAGAATCACTTCTAAATTTAGTTAATTTTCGTCCCTTTAATTTTGTAATATCTTGATCTTTCAAATAAATATGTCCACTAGTAACTCGATCAATCGTAGAAATACAATTAAGCAAAGTACTTTTTCCACTGCCACTAGCCCCCATGATGACAACAAACTCACCATCATTTATATCAAAACTAATATTATCAATTGCTTTAGTAAGATTTGTTTTATTACCATAATATTTTTCAATATTTTCAATTCTTAATATTTTTTCCATCTATCTTCACCTCAATAATCATTATAATGATTATTTTATTTTAAACCATCGAATAAAATAACATAACCTTACATTATCGTAAGGTTATAAAAGAGCTATGAGGAAAAATAATTGTTACTGTTGTTTTTTCATTAGAAGAAATCTTAATTTCATGATTAAGTCGTAAACAAAGTTTTTTACATAAATACAAACCGATACCTGTGCTTTTTTTATCATTTCGTCCATTTGTTCCAGTAAATCCTTTATCAAAAACTCGATCAATTTCATCTTTCAAGATTCCAATCCCATTATCACTAATCATCAATTCATCGTGATCTTGATATTTTTTAGCACTTATAGTTATAACAGGATCTTGATTTACATATTTAATGGCATTATTAATAATTTGATTTAATATAAATTCCAGCCATTTTTTATCACTATATACTTGAATATTTAAATTATTTAATTCAATTTTAATTCTTTTACTAATTAAATCTTTTTTATTTTGTTTAATAACTGTATTAACTACATCATTTAGATTAACTTCTTTGATTAAATAATCTTTTTCAACGTTTTCACTACGAGCATAAAATAAAACTTGCTGTAAATAATTTTCTATTTTAATCAATTCTTCTTGGATACTTTGATTTATTGAATTAGGATTATTTTCAACGATCATTAAACATGTTGCTAGTGGTGTTTTTACTTCATGACACCACATTTCAATATATTCTTTTAATTCACTATGCTGATAACGAATTTCATTAATGTGTTCTTTCATCGCTTTATCGATTTCATATAAACTATCAACCATAATTTTACCTTCAAGAAAATGTGGTTTATTTAATAATTCAGTAATTAAATATTTTTGATCTAATCTATCAAGTAACTTAATCATATTATTATAATAATTACGTTTACGTAAATAATTATAACCAAATAAAAAAATATATCCTAATCCAAACAATACCAATATATATAATATTAAAAATAATGGTAAATTAAATATCCATAATATTAACCAGCTTAATAAAATTATTACAACAGCTACTACAATACTAATAATTTGATCTTTTATATAATCTTTTAAACTCATAAAATAATATACCCTTGTTTTCT
>ERZ826764.3416-NODE-3416-length-12726-cov-2.898745_pt1 | contig 12726 bp, 14 predicted proteins | sample MGYA00519870_ERZ826764 | MGnify/ENA primary metagenome ERZ826764 (study PRJEB31778, sample SAMEA3449239) | human gut metagenome | biome: human gut; feature: human-associated habitat; material: faeces | place: United Kingdom | collected 2010/2012 ...
CTTTGTTCAATCATATAATTCCTTGTTTTTGAAAACTGTCCTTTATTATTTTTTGTTGTCAGCTTTCGAAAAATGTGAATTTCTTCTATACAACGCATCGGTTGTACCTTGCTAAATACCCCCCCCTGTTGCATTATTCTTCTGCCAATACCACGTATGACTGTAATACTTTCCAAAAGTATTCATAACTACCGTGCTAAACGGTTGGATTGCAAATAATGCAATGATTCCGTTCGGTTTCACAATCCTTAAATACTGTTCTTTCAACTTTTCCATATCTAACAATTGTGTATCCCATTCACACCCTGTCACTTTATAAGGCAGATCGCACAAAATCATATCCACACTCTGGCTTTTTATGCTTTTCATTGCTTTTAAGCAATCTTCGTTAATTAATTCAATTTTCATTTTTAAAACTTCATTTCATCAATGATCGCATCGAATTTGTTTTTAGTTTCTTCTTCTCCGCTTCCGTGCTGCACGTTTTTTACGCCGCTTTCTTTCACGTCTTCTTCTCTTTCTGCCATGTAATTAGCTCCAACCTGTTTCTGTTTGTTAATAATCTTCATGGCTGTTTCTGCTGCTGTGATTGGTTTTTCAAACATTGCATTTTCTACAATATCTTCAAATCCTGCAATTTCAAGATTTTTAATATCCTTAATCCTTGTTCTTTCTGCTTCTGCAGCTTCGTTTCTGATCTCTGTTACAAGCCCCGGATACTGTTTTTCTAAATCCTGTATTGTTTTAATCTCTGACATTTGCACTCCTTTCTTGTCTTCCGCTTTATTTTGTACTTTTTTCTTTCCTCTGTTCTTTGTTGTGCTTTTATTTTCAAAAACATTTCGCGGGATTGTTTTAAATCCTGTTATGTCGATCGGCACCGAATTGACAATCAACATTGATCCATTCTCTATGATCGTTTCTGCTTCTTCGAATAGTAGCTCATCACAAAAGCCTTCTTCTACGGCTTCTTCTCCGGTCCACCATGTTTCTTCCGACATAAGCGCGGAAACCTCTTCCTCGTCCCTTCCTGTTCGTTGTGTGTACGCATTTACAATTGATTGCTTCACGGTTTTTAACTGCTCCGCCATTTTTTCAAATTGTTCGGCTGTGTACGTGTTCCAAATCGTCATAGATGGATCGTGAATCATGAATATTCCGTTTTTTGCGATCTGGATTTTATCGCCTGCCATTGCGATAATTGTTGCGGCAGATGCTGCCCAGCCGTCAATTTTTACCGTAATTGTTGCTTTGTGATCTCTTAACCTTGTATAGATCGCGTTAGCTGCTAATACGTCACCGCCCCCGCTGTTGATCCTTACAACAATTTCTTCTACATCTCCCAGGGCGTCTAGTTCCTGGTTGAATTGCTTCGGCGTTACCCTGTCTTCCCACCAAGATTCCGCGCTTGCGATTGTTCCGTACAAGATCAGCTGCGCAGGATCTTCTTCTGTTCCCGGTACAAAATTCCAGAATTTATTCGGTCTTTGTTCCTTTTGCGCTTGTCTCTGTTCCCTTTTTGGCAATTTCCCGAACCTCCTTCATTTTTTCTTCTTCTTTCTTTAACTGTTCTACATTTGCGTAAAAATCCCCGCCTGTCATTTCCATTGTTTCGTTCGCTCTTGTCGAGAACCCGTTTGAAACTCTTTTTTCTGCTGCGTTAACCTCTTTCACTGGATCTAACATTCCTTTTGCTGGTCCGTTCCATTCCGCTTTGCAATAGGCATAATGTATAAGCGGATCTGTAAAAAATCCAGGGGCTGATATTCTTCCCTTTGCTACCGCTTCAGATAACCATTCTTCATAGACCGGCTGACAAAAATCCCTTGCTAACCAGTCACGATACGTTCGAAACATCTTCCATGCTTCTTCTAGTGCTCCACGGGATGCCGTAAAACTGCTATTAAATCTTTTCATCAGCACTTCATATGGGATTTCTAACGCTGCGCCTATTTGCTGGCAGATTGCCTCAACAAATCCGCCGAAGTTGGCGTTTGGTCTTCCGGGGTTAATGTCATGCGCCTTTTCTCCTGCTGCCAGATCAATTACCGCGCCGGAACCGATCTCGATACTTCCTTCGTCTTCTTCATCAACTTGCTGATCTTCTGGAATAATATTTCCGATCGCGTCGCCCTCCGAATTATCTTCTTTTTCGATAAATACAGTAAACATTCCGCTTATTACTGCTGCAACAAGTTCTGCGTCTGTGTATCTTCCCAGCTGTTTAAGGCTTTCAATGACTGGCGCCAGAAACGGAATACCTCGCCGTTGATCGATTCTTTCACGGCTCATTAAGTGCAGCACATTCTTCCTTCCTGTCTTGCTTCCGTACGCTTTTACTCGTGTCCATTTCATTTCTTTTTGTTCATACGATAACGGGTGTCTGTTTGCTATATAGTACGCGATCACTTCCCCGTTTTGATCCACTTCAACGCCGTTTACTATGCTCCCGTCTAATTTATCGATATAATACGGGCTGCATAGCCTGTCGGCTTCTACAAGCTGAATTCTCGTATCATACGGCTGATTTTTGCGCTTACTCGTTGGAAGAAGTGCCAAACAATCTCCAGATTGCAGCCAATTGCTAAAAGCAAGTTGTTGTAGCTCGTAAAAATTATCCAATCGTGCCATGTCACAGTCATTGCTTTCCGCCCATAGCGCCCATTCTCTTTCAATCTGTTTTTCAAGCTTCTGCGCTTCCTCTGGTGTGATCCCCAGTATCTCTCTGTCGATTGTCGGCTTTAGTTTTAAACCACGTCCCACGACATTAGTTCGCATCGTTTTGACTGCTCCCGTTGCAAGTGGTACGCCCATGTATAGATCTCGTGATCTTTGCCGTAATACGTCAAGATTGTCTTCTATGTCTTCTCTTGCACTTCCTCCGCCAAATAGCCAACCTTTCATAGATTTTTTTGTTGTGCTGGCTCCGTGGTTTCCATATCCGCTGTTTAAGATTTGATTTTGCCTTCTGGCTGCTGCCCTTTTTAAACCCTTCTCCGGCGACACGGTTGTTACGATGCCGTCTATTGCTTTCGCTATGACATTCATCTTTCCTCCTTCCTGCGTACAGAAAAAGCACCGCTCCGGGTGCTTTATTTATATTTTCTATATGTAATTTTACCTAAAAAAACGGGAAATATCGGGCAGACTTTTATAAGTCTCGCGGTACAAATCTTTTTACTCTGCTTCTTCCATTGTTTTTCTTTAAGTTCTCTAATATTGTGACTTTCTGCTGCCAATATTCGATCGCGTTTCTGATCTCTGTCAGATTTGCTTTTGTCAATGTCCTGCTGCCGATCGTATATGATTGTGCATTTGTTACCTGCATTTCTGCTTCTAGCCATGCATCTAAATGCTTCTGTGCTGTTTCTAACGTGATTCCTGCCATTTATGCAATCCCTCCTGTTCGTCTTCGTCTTCTTTTTGCTGTTTTTTTCTGTTGTGGTTGTTCATCTTGTTTCTTTAGTGGCAAGCCTGTGATCTCAATCGCTGCGGATGCATAATTCCTACAATCAAGTGCTTCGTTTCTTTTATGCGCTTTCGCAAGTTCCCAGGTAAAATATGGTCTTCCTTTTTTGTAATGCAATACCTTTTTTTCAGACGTTAAGCCTTCGAAGTATTTTTTATCATACCCTGTCCCCGGATCACGTGGGAAATGACAGTATCCCGGTCCTTCTTCCTCAACCTTCAATCTTCCCATTAGCAGAGATTTTCCCGTATCTACTCCTAGTGTAAACAGATACGCTTTTTCGCGATTGTTTTTCGTTGGCTTCTGGATATATGCTGCCGTACTTTCGCTTCCGCCTTTGATTGCAAATATATTTCTACTAAAGCGTTGCTTACAAAACTTATACACCTTGTTCGTGTAGTGTCCTCCAGAATCCATACAAGTACACCTTATTTTCATTTTTATTCCGTCCTGCCTGGTAAACGTCTGATCTAAAAACGAATCAAGATCTTGCCACACTTCTTCCTGGTCTAAATTTCCGTACAAAACCGAATACTTAATCCCCCAACTCTCATGCTCTACACCCCAGCCGACAACCTCAACCTCAAAACGGTCGTCCTGTGTGTCTACGCCTGCCGTTAGATACATAACGCCTTGCGGAACTTCGCAATTATACATTTGACAACGTTTTATCAGATCATCTTCTTCCAGCTTTTCTCCTTCTTCTTCCCATGTCTCGCCCATTTCTGTATTGATCCAAACTTTCATAAGCTCCACATTTCCTTTTTTTCTTTCTTCATTGGCAAGTAAGAATTTTTCTACAACTTCCCGCCACGTCGTCATGGTAGATCCCAACGTATTTAAATGAAAACCTTTTACCGGATTTTCTGCATTTTCATGCACAAATTTTCCTTCTGTGAATTTTTCTTTCCACTCTACTTCACTTGCAATCGCTCCGCATTTCTCGCAAATATATTCAATTTTGTTTAAATTTTCTTTGTCAAATTTTACATTTGCCCATTTCAACGGCTGCAATTCTCCGCAATGCGGGCAAGGTACGTTCCATTCTCCTTTGCTGCTGTTTTCGTATTCCACTTCAATTCGCGACATTCCTTTGATCGTCGGCGTTGATATATCTATCTGTTTTTTATTCCAAAACGTTGTCTGTCGTTTCGATGCTAGCAATAACGGGTCTCCTTCTGATCCTGCGGATGCCGGGTATGCGTCGATCTCGTCGCATAATAAAATTCTAATTGGTCGCGATCTCAACCCAACCGGGCTGTTTGCTCCAACCATTGTTATATGTCCGCCAGGAAAAACTTTTTGCTCGATCGTATTACCGCTCGAACGTGATCCGTCATTGATTCGTTCTGTCAGCACTGGCGTATCGCGGATCATTGGCGATAAACGCTCTTTTGAGAATCCTTCCGCCAGCTTAATTGTTGGCTGTATTACCATGATCGGTGCCGGTTCATAGTGTACATAATAGCCAATAGGATTCAATATCATAGCATCTGTTTTTCCAACCTGCGCCGCAGACATAACCACCACTTTTTTTATATTTATATTCGTGATCGCGTCCATGATCTCACGTTGATACGGGCATTTGTCTGTTCTCCATTTTCCCGGCTCTGCCGATGCTTCGGAAGATAATCGCCTGTATTTATCCGCCCATTGCGACAACGTCAGATCTGGCGGCGGTTTTAATGTTCCAAAAATTTTTTTAAATAATCTATACGTTTTCTTCTCCATCTTCATTCTCTCCGAACGTTTCTTCATACGTTGCCAATTCGTCCAATGCTTCTTCTATTGCTCTCTTTAATATGCTAAAAATCTCGGTCTGATCTGTCTTTGATGCAATAACCGGACTTTGTTTTGCCGGGATCGCCATCATTTTAGTTTTAAATCGTATCAACATATCCGTCATAACTTGTTCGACTTCTTCCGCTTCGTGCAGCTCGTTTCGCCTGGTCCTCAATTCTACCTCTACACTCTCACGCTTCGCCCTCATAAGCTTTGCGCGTTCCTCGTTATAGTCCAGTGTTCCTTCCGTTTCCGGGTTCTTGTTCTGTAGGTATGTGATATACTGCTGTGTTACGTCCTGCAATTTATACAATCCCGGCTTAAATTCTTTTATTATATTTTTGTCTCTTAGTTTTCTAACGTTTCTTTCTGTCATACCCAGCCACGCCGCGACCGCTTTTGCTGTATACAGTTTCATTTTTACCCCTTTCCATGTGTCCAAATTGGACACATTTTTTCTGAACCCCCTATCTGAATTTTTCCATTGAAATTCTGGAACTCGTTTTTTTATTTTGCCGAAAAACGGACTTTTGGGCGTCGTCGTACCCGCAGTCGGCGTTTTGTGCCGGAAGGACCCACTCGAACAAGAGTCAAACATCTGTTTGTTTTCGTGTTCGATGTGATCTGTGTCGGTGTATCATGCCTTCATCACTTTTATTTTTTCTTTCTCTCTGTCGCTCGACTGCTGCCGGGCGGGCGGCACGTCGTCCCTGTATGTGTGTCCTTACTCGTCTATGATCTCATACTCTTCCGGCTCTGGTTCTATACTAACTTCTCCGGTCAGCTTCATGCGCTGCAGTTCGTTCTTCTTCTTATCCAGCTGTAACTTGAGTGCTTCCATCTCGTGTGCCTTCATCGTATCCAGTAACTTAATGATGCTTCTGTGTACTCTTATTAGTTGTTCTTCTATCTTCTTCATACGTTCGAATGCTGAACTGCTGTTGCGTATCTCTAGTGTTTGGTCGCCTTCCATTGTCGTAACGCTATCTATATACGTTTTATCTGGTTCTTTCTTTGTCTCTTCTACGATCTCGTCCAGCATCTTCTGCAGTCTGCTTTCTTTCACGATCAGCTTACTGTATTCCTCGTTAATCTTCTGCGCTATATCATAGTGCTTTGCATTCTCGATCAGTTCTTCTTCTTCCCCTGTGATCCTGTCCAGGTCTACACATGAGTATATACCGTGTTTCTCGGCGTTCTTATTCCCGTTTTTTGCTGGCGTTTTTCCGGCGGCGTTTTTGTTTCCTTTTTGTCCACCTTTCTTTCGTGGTGCTATTGCAGCGTCCCACTTGTCTTCCCTCTTCCATTTTCGTATTCTCTGCTGCGTTACTCCCGCCAGCTCTGCCAATTCCTTTGTTGTTATCTTTCCGTTACTTTGTATGTATCTTTCTTTCGATCTATCTCTTTCCGGATGTCTTGGTCTTCCCATCTTCTTCCCTCCCTTCTTCCTTTTGTTCAATGTCTTTTTTTCCTGTCATTAAATCTGGTATTAGTGCATCTCTTAATTCTGCTAGATATCTGTTTTCTTCTGTATTTAAATACATTATATGTTGTCTCCACATTTGCAGTATAGACATAAGTATTGTTGATACTTTGTCTTTGTGTTTATTTTCAAACTTGAATTCCCCTTTCTTTTTTGATATTGCAACAAATTTTTCTTCTATGATTTTTTCTCCCGTAAATCCTAACATTTCATTTATTGTTTTATTAATCTCTTCTGATTGTTTGAAGCTTTCAAATACGTCATATAATCCTACTGATTTTGCTAAGCTTCCATTCATCGTTACTTTTAATCCGTTTTTTTCCTCGATGATATGATTAAGATCTTTGATAATATCTTTATATTCTCTATGCTGTTGTGGTTCCATATCAATTTCAATATATCTTCCTGGGGAAATATTGTATTTATTTTCTTTTATATTTTCTAGTCCTGCCGATATTGCGAATCCTTTTTCTGTAACATGATTCTTTACTGCATTTATCGCCTTTTCTATTTGTTCATCGTTAAATATTGCTATCTTCTTTTTATAAACTCTGTTTGTATGGCTTTTGTTTCCGTACTGCCCTCTTTGTTCTCGTTCTTCTTCGTCATATGTATTTCTCATATCGACAAATTCTACTTGCTGCGTTTTTTTATATTTATTAAAGACAATAATACATGTCGCTATGCCTGTGCTTTCAAACATATTATTTGGGCAAGTTATCACGGCTTCTATCAAATTTTTTTCAATCAGATATTTTCTAATTTCCTGTTCTTGTTTCAATCCACCATTTAATACGCTGCACGGAAGCAAAAAAACTGCTTTCGAACTAACCTTTTCTAGTGCTGTTAAAATAAAAGCAAAATTTGCATTGCTTTCTGGCGGTAATTCACATTTATTAAACCTATTTTGATTTGCTGCAAATGGCGGTATATCCCATTTCATGTTATATGGTGGGTTTGAAATTAAAGATATTCTCATCATATCACTTCCTTTACATTTCCGTATCTATCGCCTTTTTGAATACTATACATGTGATATAGTTTATTTTGCAAAACGTCAGCGTGATATACTTTGCATGTAATATTTCTCACTGCCATATTAAACAATAAGAACGGTATTACTCTTTCATCAAATTCATGCAGTTCAAAATGTTGATCCTGTTTCATGTTCCATCTTTGAATTGTCAGCGCTCCACTACCAGCACATAGATCAATTATTATTTCCGAGTCTTCACAAATTAACATTCCCATAAGTTTTGCTAATGACTTCGGTGTATAATCTTGCTTCTTCTCTTTTCTATCAGCCTGGTAATATTGATAAATCATTTGTAGCCAATCAACTGTTAAATCATTTTCTACCAGCTTGCAAAATTTATCATAAATTTCGTTGTCATTTTGTGTCACAACTTCAAATAATCTTTCAGACATTTCGTTTATATTTTTTATTCCTAACAGATCAATCATTTTATCTGTAAGTTCTTTTAATTCCATTTTCTCTCCTTTATTACGCCATCATTTTATTTAGATACCATTTTTTCTATTGCTTTTCTAACTCAATCTTTTCTTCTATTTCTTTTATTTCCTCATCTACGTTTTTTATTTTCTCATCATTCGTTTGTTTCTCTATTTGCTCTCTGTCCTTTTTCTGTAAACGCAAAAATACTAGGTTCTAAAAAATTCTTTTAAAACCTGGTATCATATGCTTTACTATTTATTTTAACAGTTAAAACGTGCAACTATGGGCAGTTTTATCTTGCTTCTTTTTCTATGTAGTTCATAATTGTTTCGTTGTTTTGAAACGCTTTTTTTAGGCTTTGCAGTGCCGTATTCCTTATATTTTTACACTGTCTTGTACTGTAATGATTTAGGTATGCTACTTTTGTCCATCGTAAATCATTTATGTACTTATCTATTAAGATCGCCTTTTGTTTATACGGTAATTGTGATACTTCCCTTAATATCTCAATCTTTAATCTTTTGTATTCTTCGGTACGTTCTTCATACCGTCGTTGTTCTTCCTCTGATTCTTCCAGCTTTTCCGCTATGCTATTTAACGTTTTAATATTCCCGTCAATTTCACAATAGCTTTCTAAAACCTTCCTTACTTCTTCTACCTTTATTTTCTGCTCCATTATGCCCTCGCTTTTCTACTGCTGCCATCGCTCGCCGTTACGCTCCGCCTGCTTTAATTTGTTTAACTGCTTCTCTTATTGTCTTTTCTTCTACTCCCATATCTCCGGCAATTTCTTTTATTGTCCACTTTGCTTTTCTTAATGCCTTTACTTTGTCCAAATCTAGTAGTTTGTTATTCTTCCCGTAAAGCGGTTTCTTTTCTTCTGGTAAACAATAAACTGTATTTGCATCCGGTATTCTGTTTTCATAGGTCTTTATAAGATTGTTCATTGCTTCGATTGCTTCTTCTCTTTTCTTATACGTTGCAATGTCTTTTAATAAGTTTCCCGTGTCTGCTACAATAACGTAATGTTTCTGCGGCTTGGTTCTTAGATCTATCATAATCCCTGTTAATTTCTCTAAGTTCCAAATCTTTCCCTTTGTTTGGCTTACAATCAGCATATATTCACTTCCTTAATACTTTCTTAAAAACCTGTTTAAAAAGTTCTTTTTCCAGTCTGTCCGTTTTGTTTCTTCACTTTTCGCTTCGATCTCTTTTTTAAGTGTCCCGTTTTCGGCTGTCAATGTTCCTATTTTGGTGCCTTCTGTCTCGCTTATTTTTTCCAATGTTTCACTAAACCTCCGTGTTTCTTTATAATTTTCTCTACTTCTTCAACTGGCACAAATGCGTAAATTGTTTCTGTTGGGTATTCTCCATTCTCTGCATACATCAACAATAAGCTTTCTGTCTCGCTTATTCGTCCAATTTCTACGTGTGTATATTCTTTCAAATCGTCCTGCTTCGGTTCGCAGTAGTGTGTTCTACTCGCTTGTACACTCATTGTAAAGCCATCTTTACACGTTAATAGTGGTCTGAATCTTCTCCCGCTTGTTGCTTTTAAAAATTCTGTGATCTCCATTGCTTGCCCCTTTCTGCCCGCCACGGTGCCGTACTGCGGCGGACCTTTGTTTTTTGGTTTCTTTGCGTTTTCCTGGATACTTTGTTTTTTTGTTCGTGTGTGGTGTATAAATATCCTTCTTCTGTATTACGTCAAGCGGCTTTTTCTGCTGCCTAAGGAATAACGCTCGTTATCCCTAATGTGTGTATACAAATTAATTAATCAATTCTTTTCGTTGCTATTTTTTAAATACTTAATTTTAAGGAGAGTATATTTCATATGGTTTCGAATTTTATTATCTATGCCAGTCTGTTGTTGTTTTTAGGCAGCAGAAAAAGCCGCTCGAATATTTATAACTGATATGTTTCGTTTTTCATTTCTTCAATGTTCCTTATGATCGGAATAATTCCCACAATGTCGTATGTTTCTTCGTTTCTTACAACGACGATCACACTTTCTTCTTGACTTTGAAAAGCTCTCTTTTCTTGATTGCATCTATTTGTATATCTCTCTGTATTTTCATCATTCACACTTCCTTTATTTTTCAAATACGCTTACAACCTGTTTTATTATTGCCAGGAATAATCGCATTAAACAGATCGTTAGACTTGCGAATATTGTCCCCATTGTGACTATGATCGTTATTAGTGTCATACCTACCATGCTCCTTCTGTGTCTTTCAGTCCTAAGATGCAATATCCTTCTTTTAGTCCTGCATAGCCTTTTGTCACATAGCTTATTTCTTTTTCTGTCTCTCTTCCTGTTGGTTCTCCGTCTACCATTTCTCTAAATAGAATAATTTGTCCTATCTTGTAATCTCTATCATTTTTTAATAGTTCAAACGGTTTTACGCCGTCCCTTACGTCTTCAAATACACTCCCGGCGATCTTGATCTTATGCCTTGTATCTAATTCGCTTTGTTCCGGTTCTGCTGCCTTGTTCGTCTGTAGGATCTCTACCGTTTCGTTATTCTGTTCATTCTTTCCATAGTTTGCTTTATCAAAGTCGATCATGTCCAAAAGCGTTGCTGCTGCTTTCTTCCATGTCATTTCTGCGATCATATGAAACTCTTCATCGTTGATCTGTATTTTTTCTTTTGTTGCTTCGTACCATCCTTCGAACCCGTTTGATCCGTCCAGTGTTCCGCCATTGTTATTCATTCCCCAGTAATACGTCATAAAGTTTTCTAACGCTTCTTCTGTTGCTTCGATGATCTCCGGCGATCTCTCTATCTTTTTTTGTACCTTTTCCGCAAACGCCTCTAATGCACTGTGTAAATCTTGCATTGATCCTTCTGCTTTTGTTTCTTCTTCGTCTTGTTCGTATTCTTCCTGGTAATCATCTTCCTGCAGATTTTCTTCCGTTTGTTCTTCTGCTGCCTCTGATCCGTTTGCTTCTCCAGGTTCTCCAGGTTCTTCAAATTCAAGATCTTGCTGCCCTGGAATCTGCCGGCGTTCTTTTTCTTGTCTCTTTAACTCTCTTACGTCCTGTAATGTCAGTTCGTTTTCCCATCGTAACGTATCAAGTGCCGCCCTCTGCCATTGCTCCGGTAATGTACTCACTTCATACAGCACGTTAAATGGTGCTTTGTCCTGTTTTAGTGCTTCTATTAATTCTGGTATCAAATTATTGTACGTTGCTTTGTAACGTCCTAACTGCGTTTCTGAAACTCCTACAAGTTCAGATAAGATTGCTCTTGTTTTCCCTGGTAAATTTAGCTTTTCTTTTAGCTCTTTTGCCATTTCTTCTGTCTCTAACGCTTCGTTCATTCGCTCCCAGTCTGTCTTATCTCGGAATCTGTTCGCCATAATTAGCGCTACCTTGTCTTCTAGTGTCTTTTCTTTTAGTACGCATGGTACTTTTCTAAATCGTTCTTTTCCCTCTTTTAAGAGTTCTAGCACTGCCAGGCGTCTGTTATGCCCGGCAAGTACCAAATATTTCCCTTCCTGGTCTTCTAATTCCTTTACAAGTAAAGGCTGTAAGATTCCCGCATATTCGATTGATGCTTTTAGTTTTGTGTCAACATGGTAAAAATTATCTTTGGATTCTACCAGATCTTCTACGTCTATCATTATCATTTTTTCGTTTGTCAATTCGTCCTCTTTCTGCGTCGTTTCGTCAGCTTCTTTCTTCGATCTCTCGCTTAACATCTGCATAAGATTGAATTTTTCCGCCATCTTCTACTCCCCCTTTGTCTTGCTTATGTATTCTTCTACCAGTTTCTTATAGTCGATCGCTGCCCCACATCGGTTAGAGTATTCAAGAATTGGCTTTCTTGCGAACGTAGACGGCTTCATTTTTGGTGTTCTTCTAATGTGGGTTGAAAATACCGGATATTCTAATGTGTTTAAAAATTCCTCGCCCTGCACGTCTGCTTCGTTCTGTCTGTCGTACTGTGTTATAAAACATCCCGCAAAATTCAGTGACGGGTTTAGATCCTCTTTTGTATTGTTGATCTGTTCTTTTAGTTCTTCCAGTCCGTCCAGTGCAAAATCATCAATTGTGATCGGAATCATAACATCATCCGACGCCACAAGTGCGTTGATCGTGCTTATATTAATGTCCGGTGCGTTGTCAATAACGCAATAATCGTATTTACTGCTTATCTGATCTAGCGCTTTCTTGATCCGTATCTGCTGTGGTCTTTGCTGATCTAACATAACCTCCAGGTTTGCACTAAGCAAATTCATGTTTGCCGTAACAATATCTAAGTTCGGGTAGTCCGTTTCCTGGATGATCTGTTCCATGTCGATATGTCTTTTTGTCATAATATCGGCGATTCCCGGCTTTTTGTAGCTGTGTCGGTTCATGATTTTGCTTGCGTTCCCTTGCTTGTCGTTGTCGATTAATAACACTTTGTAACCGTGTACTGCTGCCATGACGTGCGCCATATTTACGCTAGATATTGTTTTTGCAACTCCGCCCTTTAAATTAATAATTGATAATGTTTTCATTTTTCTTATCCTCCGGTTGTTTGTATC
>ERZ826764.3427-NODE-3427-length-12671-cov-2.523859_pt1 | contig 12671 bp, 4 predicted proteins | sample MGYA00519870_ERZ826764 | MGnify/ENA primary metagenome ERZ826764 (study PRJEB31778, sample SAMEA3449239) | human gut metagenome | biome: human gut; feature: human-associated habitat; material: faeces | place: United Kingdom | collected 2010/2012 ...
ATACTGGGATGCGATGATCTGGTCTGTATCAAGGTCATTATGAAATTTAAAAATTGTACCTTTTTCCATAATAATAGTTCCTTTCTATGTATAACTATTCATTTTCTCTCTATTCTACCACAAATTTACGTAATAGCAAAATGTATATTTATAAGAATTTTGCATTAAAAACTCATTCGGATTTTTCCAGTAACTCATATGCAATACGCGGGCTTCCATCCGGCACATACACGATTCCACACCGTACAAAGCCATATTTTTCAAGTACATACTGCATTACTTTATTATCCTCATGTGTATCTATTCGTAAATGCGGTATCTGTGCCTTACAGTAGTCCATGATCTTTTCCAGCACATTACGGACCGTTCCATCACTCGCAACACGGTGTACTGCAGCATACTCTGTATCCACCATCCAGCTGCCCTGTTCAATTTTCAGATAAACAGGATCCTCTCCTTCTATAAAAGCAAATACTGCATGGATTATTGCTTCATCTGCGACCGCATCTTCCAGTACATACAGATTTCCCTGAGAAATATCATCTTCCAGCAGTTCTTCCGGTCTGTCCCCTGCTCCCCACTGTGCATGATTTCCGTTCTCCCGCATAAATTGTCTCGCTGTTTCATAAATCTCATAAATTCGCGGCAGATCCCCCTTTTCCGCTTTTCTGATCATATATGACATGTAGTTCCTCCTGAATCTTCCTTTTTACATTTTTATTATAATTAGTCGATGTTTTTCTGTAAAGTCAGCATTCAAATAAAAAAATGCTGCCGGATCTGCTCCTCTCCAGAGAAATCCAGCAACATTTTCAACTATATTTCAGGGATGATCATGATTTATTTTTCGCCTCTGCGATGTTTCAGTCGAAGTGCCCAGAAAGCAAGTACAACATCAGCAAACGCAAACAGGAACATCATTGCAGAGCCTGCAACCTTTGTCTCATCTGCAGTTTTTACACCATCTGTTTTCTGTGAACCAGATGCATTTCCTGAAGTATTTGTTCCATTAGAATTTGTTCCGTCAGAACCGGAAGCGCCGCCATTTCCACCATTATTTCCAGAATCCGCGTTTGTTACAGCCGGGGTCGGTGTATCTGTCGCATCCGGAGTTTCCGTTGCATTCGGCATTTCTGTTACCGCTGGTGTCGCAGTGGTATCCGGTGTTACACTTGGATTTGGTGCTTCGCTTGGCTTTGGTGCTTCACTTGGCTTTGGTGCTTCACTCGGTTTCGGAGCTTCGCTTGGCTTTGGTGCCTCACTTGGTTTCGGAGCTTCACTTGGTGCCGGAATCACATCACTTGCACTTCCAAAGCAGAAATCCATACCAGACCACGGAATCACAAATCCATGAGACCAGTATTCTCTTCCCCCAAGGCTCGGGCACATATTACTTTCATCCCAATAATTGAATGACGAAGTAAATGTCATTGTCTGTGTATATGTTTTTCCCGTTTCCGGATCTGTAAATGTCACATCTTTTGTAATAGATACTGTGTATTCAATCGGGCAGGCATATGTCCCTGTCGGAAAGACTCCTGCAATGTGGATCTGTCCCTGTCCCATAACGATTGCTCCCACATAATCCGGAGAAACTGTAATGTTTCCAAGATCTCCTTCATCAAAGACTACTGTCTGAGTTAAAGTTTTATCTCCAACCGTCAATGAAGCAGATGCCACTCTTGACAAGTCAATATGACTGACTGTACCTGAAACAGCAAGACCCGTTTCTTCTGCCGCTGTACCAGCCTCTTCTGCTGCAAGTACTTTTTCACTTTCTTCCGGTGTCTCCTCCGGGTCAATCGTATTCTCTGTTACATCTGTTTCTTCTGCATCTTTTTCAACATCTTCACTGCCAGCTTCTGATTCAGAATCCTCTGCTGTATCCTGTTCTTCAGAATCCGTTTCTTCCGAACTTTTTTCTTCGTCCGCTTTTGTTTCCTCTTCGTCAGTATTTTTTTCTTCAGAATCTGTATCTGTGCTTTCCTGTGCATTTTCGTCAGAAGCTGTGGTTTCCTGTTCCGTAGGATATTCGTCAGAAGCCATGGCAATGCTTGCGCCCTGCATGATCATTGCAGCACCAACAAGGCATACTGCAACCTTTTTCCATCCCAGCCATTTTCTATACATTTCTTTCTTCCTCCTCGTTTTCAGAGGCAGCACCCGGCTGCCCCTGACACATAAATGGATTTTATTTCTTATTTAACTTTAACCTTTGATGATCTGCTGCTCCAGGATGACCAGATTTCCCTGCCGTTTACGGCCTTGCAGCTGCGTACACGAACGTAATAATTCTTTTTGCCTGTAAGTCCCTTCAGAACAGTCTTTCCAATCTTATTATTCGTGATTGTTACAGTTTTTGTGGACTTACCTTTAAACTTTTTACTCTGGCTGTACTGTACAACATACTTCGTTGCCTGTCCGTCACGTTTCCAGCTTACATTCAATGTTCCCTTTGCACCTTTTTTAACAGAAGGTTTTTTCAATGTCTTAAGCTTGATCGTAAAGGCTGCCTTGCCTGCGTATTTTGCAAATTTGCCCTTGCCTTTAACGATCACGGTTGCGTAGCCGACCTTTTTATTATTTTTATAAGTTACTTTATAATACTTGCTGCTTACTTTCTTTCTTCCGTTATACACAGTAACCTTTGGTTTTGCATTCTTTCCATTATATACATAAGATGTTTTGGAAAGTTTCAGTCGCAACTTTTTCGTATAAGTTGTAAAGTTGCTGATTAATTTAATATTTCCATTTGTATCTGTACTTACGGAAATATTGTATCCTGCCGGAGTTCCAACTGCCTTGCCGGTATACTGAATTCGTTTTCCGGCTGCATTTCTGTCAAGACCCGAAACGGTTGCTTTCCAGTTATTTGCTTCTGTCAGAGTTACTCTCTTGCCTGTTGTCTTTCCATTTGCATAGATTTCAACAACCAGCTGAGCCGGACGGGAATCCACCACATTATCCAGATCATTCCATGCATTCTGAACAGTCACATTCATTTTCTGTACATTATGCGTGTACTCTGCTTTATATCCCTCTAAAACATTACCGGTTACTTTTACGGTATATCCGGAAACAGCATACGCGAGCACATTATAAGCAATTTCTTTTCCGGCTTTATATTTCGGAAGATTTAACCAGGTCTTTGTCCATTCTTTATTTGACTCAATAACTGCTTTGTCACCAAGTGCAGTTCCGTCTGCATAAAGCTGAACAAGTGTATCTGTCGGACGGATTCCATCCTGGTTATTTGCGTCATTCCATGATACTCTTACGCTGACATTTACCACTGCCGGAATATGTTTATAAGTAAGTACAAGACCTTTTTCATCAAGAATATCTCCAGCTACAGAAACATCATATCCATCTGCCTCTGTACCTTTTACTTCATATTTGATTCTTGTTCCGTCTTTCTTCACATCTACAGATGCAAATTTTGCTGTCCAGTTGTTCTCTGCATTCAGAGTCACTTTGTTTCCTGTTGCTTCTCCGTTTGCATAAAGCTCTGCTTCTACTGCTTCGATACGCGCTCCATCCTGATTCTCTGCATCATCCCATGTTACAGAAACCGGAATCTCAACAGATGTCGACACGTGAGATGCTTTAAATACAAATCCACTTGCTGCATCACCGCTCGTTGTTACAGTATATTGATCTTCTTCTGTTGGAATGTCACTTACTTCTACTGTATAAGTAAGTGCTTTTCCGGCTTTTTTCTCCGGAAGATCTTCCCAGGTTTTCGTCCAGTTGCTGCCAGCATTCACAGTAATAGCATCACCAACATTTTCGCCATCTGCTTTCAGCTGGAAGCTTACAGACTTCGGACGGATTCCATCTTTATCATCTGCATCATCCCATTCCACGGATGCTGTAACGGATGTTTTTGCAATTTCATGTGAATAAGTAACAACGAATCCGTCATCTGCACTACCTGTTACTTTTGCAGTATAGTCTTCTGGGGCATCTGCTGTTACACGATATACAATATTTGTTCCTTCTTCATCTTCTGCAAGAAGCTGTTTCCATTCATATGTCCAATTGTTGTCTGCATTCAGTTCTACAGGTTCACCTGTCAGTTGTCCATTTGCAGTCAACTGAACAGTTGTTTTTTCAGGACGACTGCCATCCTGGTTGTCACTGTCATTCCATTCTGTTGTCAGAGAGACATTTCTACTTGGAACTACCGTAACCTGTACCGGATCAGATGTGACACCATTCCATGTTGCAGCTACACCAACGTTTCCTTTTTTAATACCTGTAACTCCACCTTTGTCGTCTACAGTTGCAATTGCTGTATTGTAGCTCTGCCATGTGATTTCAGGATTTTCTACATATGCAGAACCATCCCATGCTTTTGCTTCAATCGTCGCTGTATCACCCTGTACTACGCTCAGCTTATCTGCCGGAGTAAGAACCAGTCTTGCGTCAGATGTTACTTCTACATTGCAGGTTGCTGTAGGCTCAAACGGATAGCACTTGATCGTAATTGTCGTTTTTCCAGGAGAAACAGCAGTAAGGTGCAGTAATCTTCCATCTTTCTCATCTGCTTCTGCTGTAACAATGCTGGTGTCTCCATCAACCATTTCAAGTTTGGAAAGCTTCGGATTGCTCTTATTAGCCCAGTAATCGCTTCCCAGTTCTGTTCCATCTGCTTTAATATAAGTACCCATGATGGTTGCTGTATCAGCTTCACCCATCTTCATAGATACGGAAGATTTATCCAAATACAGTCCGGCTTCACCATTAACTTTAATTGCAATGGTCTGCCATACACCACAAAGCTGTTTATTTCCAGCTGCCACATAATATTTATGACTCAGATAGATATATCCACTGCTTGGAGTCCTTCCTGTAACACTTACTTTGGCACCTTCAGTACTTACAATATCAATGTTATCTTTACCGTTTCCATAGAACTGAGCATTCAGACTTCCATGACCATTTTCATGATAACCGATCTTCCATGTATCTGTAACGTCTTCACCTTTACTGTTTGTCTTGCTTTCACCTTTCGTTCCTGCAATTTCTACCGGATCGCCGTTTACAACAACATTCTGATTTTCGGTTACGTTTACTGTGATATCTTTTACTTTTATTCCTTTGTAGCTTACTGTTACCGTTGTACTTGCTGTTATTTCACCTTCTGCAAGATTGCAGGCAGTAATAACACCAGCAGAATCTACAGTTGCAACAGTTTCATCGTTGGATTTCCAAGTTACATCAGAGGACGGATTATATCCTTCTCCAGTAGAACCTTTGGAATATTTCCCCATATTCTGAATTGTCCATACGATTTCCTGTTTACTTCCCTGAGGCATAGTTACTTCATTCTGCGCGTCAGATAAATACAGACCATCGTATACAACATTTACAGTTGCACTCTGTGTATAAGTTTTGCCATTGTCAGCTGTCCAGGATGCTCTTACTGTTGTTGTACCTTCGCTGACACCTGTGATCTTACCTCCGCTTACTGTTGCAATCTCATCATCATCGCTTGTCCATGTGATTTCAGGATTTTTTACAGTAGTGCCATTAGAGGTTGCTGTTGTTTTAATTGTGGCAGTTCCTGTTTTCTTGATGTTATATTCTGAAGCATCAAAAGCAAGGCTTCCTGATCCTTTAACAATAATCTTAACTGTATCCTTTGTGCTTGAACTTTCACATTCCGCTGTTACTGTAGCTTCTCCTGCTGATTTAGCTATTACAATACCATCGGAGTCAACCGTTGCAACGGTTGGCTTATCAATCCTCCAGAAAATTAATCCAGCAGTCGCTGCCTCACCAGTTTCACCACTACCATCAATTAATTTGTATTTAATTGCTTTTGTTTTTGCATCATCTTCTTCATCAAGAGACAGTTCAACCGTTTTAGTTTTTCCATCGCTTCCAACTGACTCGTCAATGTAAAATCCCTTAACAAACACACGAAAACTAATTGTCAATGGAGTTCCTATTGGATTTCCTTCTTCATCAGTTTCCTGATAGGTACCAGTCATTGTAACTCCACCAACTTTATAAGCTTTCAACTGAACCCTGTCTGAATTCACCTGATAAACTTTTACAATGCTATCATCGCTACTTGTCCATTTAATCTTTGAACAGTCGATCTTCTTTTTATCTTTTACACCAACAAGATAAACATGCAGGGGTGTTCCGCCATTATCAAATGCTTTTTTAAATACAACATTTCCATCTTTCATAAAGCCAGTTGTATCAGATGAAACAGAACTTATAGTAATGCTGTCCTCTGGAGCATTTACGGGACGTACAAACTTATCTGATATGCTATCTCCTGGCGATGCTGTATATTTGTTTGATGATGGTGTGGTTTCACCTACCATCTCACCAAAGTCAATAACAAATCTATGCACAATAAGTCCTGTATCTGACCACACTTTCCAACTCACATCACAGTCTTCCAGTCCTTTTGCCTCAGCAGGGCACTTATAAGTAATTCCTGTGGTCCTACCCCACAAGCTTTCTTCATTTGTTGTAGTCTTGCTTGTCAATGAAGGAGTAGTTGCTGTTCCATGTAATGTAAAGGACTTATTCATATCTGTCGTATCTGCTGCTTTCGTAACCGTAACACTAAATGAATTAGTAATAGTTCCTACCTTGTCCTTATAAGATTTTCCAGGTGTCCATGTAGATCTGATAGTTGTTGTACCCTCACTAATACCCTGAACCCACATACCAGTTGTATACGGACCATAGGATGAGCCAGAAACAACTTTCGCAATGTTTTCATCATCGCTGGACCATGTTACTCCGTAAATAGTATTGCTCTGGTTGCCACTAACTGCTGTCCATTTAGCCTTCGTAACCTCTGTATATGTCGAAGAGGTAGAGGTATATACCGACTGATAAATCATTCCTCTTTGGTCTCCAACATTGAGCGTTATAGTACTTCCATTTGCAGGATAAGTTCCTACTGCATATCTGACATATCCCTGCGAGTCATACAAATGCGTATAACTGTACTGCTGTCCTCCTGCAATATCAACCTTACCATGTCCAACTCGACGTCCTTCAGAATCTGTAGTGTCATCTTCAGGATGAATGTTTTCGTTTCCATTAGCAGTAAAAGTTTCAACAGCCTCTGTGCCATCAGAAAATGCTGCAACATCATTTCCGTCAGAGAACGCATCTACTCCGGCTTCATCTTCCTGCTCTTCTTCTACAGTTACATCTGAATCCATATCTTCGTCGCTGTCTTCAGACACTTCTACATCTGCTGATGTATCTTCATCTTCAGTAATTTCCAGGTCACTTTCTGCACTGGCATCTTCATCAGAACTTTCATCTGAAACGACCGCCTCCGGTTCGCTGGAAAAATCATCTGCATAAACAACCATACAGCCCTGAACCATAAGGGCTACAACCAGCATCCATGCCAGTGTGCGCTTCAGACCTGAGTGTAATTTTTTACTCATTCCTTTTCTCCTTCTTTCTCATTTAAATTTACAGTTCCATCTGTTTTCTGTTTACAGAGCCTGGTTTATTCTGCAATTGAACTCTTTTTCTTCAATTCCTTCGACAATTCAATACGATTTGTCTTAAAATGGAAGAATGGTCTTTCATCAATTGCCAATATTTCAACTGGAAACATATACGGTTCCAGACAAAACTGTACAGCCTCAGTAATGTCCTCTACGGAGTATCCGTCTTCAAGGACAACATAAAGATACGGAACAAAATATCCATCATGATCCTCATCTTCAATCAAAACAAAAAATTCATCTTTGATGCCTTTGATTTTTGCATCTGCAAGTCGATTTTCCATTGGAAGAACTGCAAGTTCTCCCCCGCCAAAACGATGTGCAGCTCCACGATTTAATACATAGAACACTCCATCTTCATCTACATATCCGATGTCTCCGGTATGCAGCCAGATTTTTCCATCTGCATGCGTCTGAAGTGTTTTGGCCGTTGCACTCCTACGATCATAGCCCAGCATATTTCCCGGTCCTGATGTACAAATCTCACCCATTTCGTTATATCCAAGTTCTTCCTGCGTTCCCGGCTTGAATACTCCCATATCATTCAATGGCATTGGTACACCAACATTTCCGTTATGAATTGCTTTGGGTGCCATCTGAAATGTCAGATTAGAGCCGCCTTCGCTACTTCCATATCCAACCGTAAAACGTGCTTTGCAGTTGTGTTTCTCAAGGAAACTCTGCACGCGGTCAAGCTGATTATTATTTACCGCCTCACATCCGGCACCTGCTGCCAGAAGATGTGACATATCATAATCATCCGGAACTCGTCCATTTCGCATGATCATTTCAATAAACATCGGAATCATCGGCCATCCATTCGGACGATAACGCATCATTTCCAAATCAACATCCTCCGGATCCACAAATGGATCCATGATCAGAAGTTTATTGGAAGATAATGGAAGCAATACCATCGAAACGACAACTGCAACCAATGCTGGCGGCAGACAGGTGACCATCCAGGTTGGACGAAAATCATCTGAACCACCATAAAAATTCATCTGACAGATAGTTCCAAGAATACTGTTTGCACAGTGGATCACTTGCTTTGACGGTCCGGTTGAACCACTTGTGTATGCACGGAACAGTGGTCTTGAAAGATCTTTTTCCACTTCTACTTTACCCACGTAATATTCACCTAAACTGAGGAACTTATCCCAATTCATAATGCAGTCACCTGCAGCTGTAACCCGCGGATAATATTCATCCAGTGATGCCTTTATGTAATCCGGAAGTGTCTTCGGATTCCCGTAATACATCGGGTCAAGAAGAATAATTTTCTTCACTCCTGCATTCTCGCAATAAGCTTTCATCTCTTTCTTAGAAAGAAAATCATGCGCGAAAATTGCTTTTGCATCCGCTTTACTGACAGCCTCTACATTCTCCAGAAGTGTGTTATCTCTGCAAAGCAGGGATGCTCCAATTTTTTCTGCTGCCAGTAAGAGATAGATAAAGTTCGGTACAAGTCGGAAAAATACCGGTATCTGATCTCCTTCACCAAATCCCATTGCCTTTAACGATTTTGCACACTTTTCTGATTCTTCAAAAACCGTTTTCCAGGTGATATCCTCTCCATAATAATGGATTGCAGCCACATCCATTCCCGGACAATGGCGTTCCAGATATTCCCACACAGTACAATCCGGCTTCTGGATCATCCGCAGCATCATTTCCGGATAATATTGCATCCAGCGCCGCTCCTCGCTCGGCTTCTTATCACAATTCACTCTCACACCCTCCTTATATTTTTCTTTCTCCTCAAAACGCAAGTCGCATTAAAGCTACTTATACATTTTTAGATTCTACTATCTAATGAATGTACTTACTTCCTACTAAAGTATGAGGTTTTCGTTAATTATTTTCGAAATTCAAAAAGGGTCTGGCATTGTTCGCCAGACCCTTTGAGGTTAAGTCCTATCTTATTTTACTTTCAGACCTTTTTTGTTGTATCCGCTGTAGATATTTTTCTTTCCTACCGTGCGGTAAGCTCTTACTGTATAAGTATACTTCTTACCTTTAGATAACTTCTTGTCTGTGAAGGAAGTTATATTTCCTTTGGTAATTTTCTTGACAATCTGCCATCTTCCGTTGTTTGTCTTGCGGTAAACAACATATCCACTTGCTCCGTTTACTTTCTTCCAGGAAAGAGTTGCCTTCTTTGCAGAAGTTCTCTTTGCTTTACGAAGTGACGGTGCACTTAAGGCAGCTTTGCCTGTTATACCTTTCTTGTCATAAGAACTCCAAACTGTACCAGATTTGGTATTCTTGTATGCTTTTACCGTATAAGTATAGCTCTTACCTGTTTCCAGTTTCTTGTGAACATAGGTTGTACTCTTGGTATTTCCAAGTGCTTTCCACTGTCCGTTGACTTTTACATATACACGGTATCCATCAGCACCGTTCACCTTACTCCAGTTCAGTTTCAGAGCATTGTATCCTGCGGAAACGACCTTTCCAAGCTTCGGTGTTGCGAGCTTGATCTGCTGAACTGGTTTCTGGGTTGGTGCAGCGGTTGCAGTTACGGTCGGTGTTGGAGTAGCGGTTGGCTGCTCTGGATCTTTCAGTCCTGCTGCATACAATGCTGATACAACACTGTCTACAGAAAGCGGCTGAAGAGCATTTGGATCGTCACATACTTTCAGTTTCGTAACAGAAAGAATATTATTTCCTGTGTTTTTGATTGTAATTGTCTGCTTATCTGCCACATCTTTTGCTTTTACCGTATAGAACATATCCACTGTAGAAACTGTTTCATTCTTTCCACCGTTAAGAGAATAACTTGTTGATCCATCTACACCTTTTAATCCAAGCTGAACCTCTCTGGCCGTATTAACGTTGAATGTAAGTGACGAATTTTTCGCAAGATATACCTCATTCTTAGGTCCGTTTTCATAAAGAGCTCTCTGGTTGTCTTCATTAACCTGTCCATTAACAGATATAATTCCCTGTGCAGTGCCTTCTGCGGTCAAATCTTTATATACCTGTTCTCCAATAGCATATACTTTTCTTCCATCCTTGCCATATTTACTTGCATCAACAACTGTTCCAAACTGTAAATCTCTTACTTCCAGGAATGACGGATTATCTTCATCATCGTTCTTATAAACGCTGCTGTCGCTCAGTGTATTGTACACTTTAAATCCATCCAGTTTGACTTCCTTCGCATTCATAGAATGAGTAATTGTTACTGTATAAGTACCATGAGTCAAATCCGTTACTGAAAATACAGGAACATTATAGCCACTGGTTACATCCTGAATTTGGTTGCCAAACATCTTCGTATCGACAATCGCTAGCTGCTGCGTAGCATTTGTTGAACTATCAGCAATTTTGATCGTCAAAGATCCCGTATCCGTTGTTGTATTTGCATAAATATCTACACCTGTTCCGGTGAACGTAAAGGTTGCCTTGTCACCTTTTGCCTTGCTGCTTGCTTCAGTATTATTGGATGCTGTAGTAGCAGATGCATATGCTCCATCATAGCCATAATTATTGGTATCTTCACCTAAGATTGCAGTATTCTGAGATGAAATTCCTTTGGAAGCACCAGAAAATCCTCCATTCGTTTCCGCAAATCCTTCTTCATAATACACAGTCGATGCAGGAATTAAAAACAAATCATATTCACTGATATCATTTTCATATGTTACTGTTACTGTAAGATCCGCACCTTGTACAGTTGCATCATTAATCTGAACAATTATCTCTTTTTCATTTGATCCACTTGTAACTGTACAATTTTCCTCATCTTTCCAACTTATTTTCTTTACTTCTTCAGCATTATCTACTAAATTGCTTGCTTCAACTTTGATTCCCAAACCAAAATCATATACAAGTGTTTTAGCATTTTTACCTGTATATACTAAATACAAAGTTTTGTTATCACTAGATACTTCCGCTCTTTCAAAAGAATAATTTCCGCTTTTATATTTTGATGGCATATTTGGTAAATTAACAGTATCTTTCAAATCTGTAGTAAGTACTTGAACATTACCTACCGCATTTTCTATTTCTGTTTTTATTAATTTTCCATCGCTAACATAACCTGTGAAATCATTTTCTTCTTTTGTGTTTATGTTCAGATTATAAAATTCTGTACCATCTGTTAACTTGTAAACAACCTTAAGCGTATTTGTCTTAACTTTCTCACGAACATAAATTCGAATCAGAATAGCACTTTCACTATCTCCCCATACACATGATTCTGGATGTTCAGCTCCATTTATATAAGCCTCTTCACTATCTCCAGCCTTCCAAACTATAGTTTCAGTTTTATTAGTAGAAAGATTATAAGATACCGATTTCCTAGAGTTACTTGCAGTTCTTTCTCCATAAGTTGCCGTGACTTTATACACTTCATAATCATCTGTATTTACAAATTTTAAATAGCCAATATTACGATTTGCATCACCATTATAAAATGTTGTAGTATTTATTAAGTTTCCTTCACTTGGCTCCATTCCAGTATCATATACAGCCGCAAAACTCAATGCCCATGAATTTTCCCAGTCAAACCAGGACTCATTATTGTCTTTTGTAAATCCCCAGTCTTTTACCAATGTAGAAATTGCCTGAGTAACTTCCGTTTTTTGTAAATAATATGCAACTATTTGTGCATTATCTGAAATATCTTCCCACGTCTTTCTATCTCCTGAATAGCTCCATTTCTGATCAAAATATCGTATATACTGAACATCATCAGCATTATCATTTTCTAATGTTCTATCATTTCCTTTACTATTATCCTGTTTTGTTCCTGTTAAAACTCTCGTCTTCCAATAAATAACAGGATTATCTCCATGTTTTCCACTAGGACTAATAAGCGATTTTATTTCAATTCCATTTTCCTCATATACTTTTTCAGCAAGAAGCTCTGAATAATTATATGTGTAACTCTTATTTTCTGCATTGGTACTATTCTTGCTTAAAATTTCTACTCCAGCTTTTGCATCTGGTATTACCTGTGCATTTGTAATCCAATATTCAATTTCCAGTGGAGTAACTTTACTTAAATCCTCTGCTGTAACATTATATTCATAGGTGTAAACAGCATACGTAACATTATCTGCAGTCGTCACTGTTGCAACAACAGTCGCTGTTCCTTCTGTTGTTCCGGCAGTTACTGTTCCATCTTCACTTACATTGACTGCATTACCAGATGTAACT
>ERZ826764.3429-NODE-3429-length-12664-cov-16.451899_pt1 | contig 12664 bp, 13 predicted proteins | sample MGYA00519870_ERZ826764 | MGnify/ENA primary metagenome ERZ826764 (study PRJEB31778, sample SAMEA3449239) | human gut metagenome | biome: human gut; feature: human-associated habitat; material: faeces | place: United Kingdom | collected 2010/2012 ...
CTCGCGGTTGACAGCGGTGCAGACCGCCGGACCAGCGGCGCAGGCCGCCCGCAGGGTCTCCGCCTCCTCCGGGGAGGCGATCCGCTCGCTGACCGCCTCGGCCCCGTCCAGGGTCAGGCGCACATGGTGGTACTTCTCCTTCTTGAAGCTGGTGATCTTCCAGTCCCGGTCCGCCAGCATGGCAAGAGTGGGCGTCTGGACACGCCCCACATTCAGGGTGCGGTGATAGAGAACGGAGAACAGGCGGGTGGCGTTGATCCCGATGAGCCAGTCCGCTTTCTGGCGGCAGAGGGCGGACTGATACAGCGGGTCATACTCCGCGCCAGGGCGCAGGTCGGCAAAGCCCTCCCGGATGGCCGCGTCCTCCATCGAGGAGATCCACAGCCGGGAGAAAGGCTTGGTGCAGCCCGCCATCTCATAGACCAGCCGGAAAATGAGCTCACCCTCCCTCCCGGCGTCGCAGGCGTTGACCAGTTCAGTGACATCCTCCCGGTCCATGAGGCGCTTCAAGTTCTGGAAGGCGTCCTCCTTGTCCTTCACCAGCACATAGCGGAAGGGCTCCGGCAGGATGGGAAGGTCGTCATACCGCCATTTCTTGTAGCTGGGGTCATAGCCCGCCGCGTCCATCGGTGACACCAGATGGCCCACACACCAGCTCACCAGGTAGCCGTTCCCCTCAAAACAGCCGTCGGCCCTGGATGTGACACCCAGGGCCGACGCGATGGATTTTGCAACACTCGGTTTCTCACAGATCACCAGCTTCATTTCGTTTCCTCCGTTTCTTCTTCCTGTTCCGGTTCGTCCTCGTTGATGTAATCCTCCTCGTCCTCAAAATCATAGTCGTCCGGGTCCGCGCTGGCCTTGGCCGCCTGCTTGGGCTTGATGAATTTGATGTAGGCGAAGGCTCCGCCGCCGCCCAGCACCAGCAGCACCAGGACCAGCGCCAGGGCGCCGCCCCCGCCGGACTCCTCCTCCGGCTCCGGTTCGGGCTCAACCTCCGGCTCCACACCGGCGCACTCACTCATATTGACAGAGCAGACCGGGCAGGAAGTGTTCACCGCCCCGGCCTGGCACTTCTCGGCGCAGTTACAGACCGCGGGCTCCTCCTGGGTCTCTCCATCCTCCATCAGGGCCAGGAGATCCTCCTCATCCACCATGTTGAGGAAATGAACGGCGGTCTCCGCGTCCTCGTTCGCCCGGTCGATCAGGATGTAGAAATAGTTGCCCGCCTTGGTGGTGACCGTGATGAGCTGCTTGTCCCCGTAGAAATCGTCCACCAGGGTGGCGTTGCCCTCCGAGGTAAGGGGCTGGCCATCCGGCTCCATGCCCCCGGTGGCCTCCTCCTGGGGTTCCTCCACAGGTTCCGACGCCTCCGGCGTTTCGGTATAGTAGGGTTCGCCATCCCCGCCTCCGGCGGAGGCCGGTACCGCAAAAGCCGTGGTACAGAGCACCACGGCCAACATCGCCGTAAACAGCCGGATGATCTTTTTATTCTTCATACTCGGCGTCCTCCACCTCGTTCTCGCCGGGGTCAGCCGACGCCTCCGCCTCCATCATGCCATCCGGCAGGGTGATAAGGCCGCTGGCGTAGGCTTTCAGGAAGGCCGTCAGCTCCCGGTTGTCCATCTTCACCGCCTTGACCATGCGGACGATCTCCAGGTTCTCCTCCTCGGTGAGCTGGGCCTCCAGGGTGCGGAGGCGCTTCTGCTGCTCGGAGATCTTCTCCTTGGTCTTTTCAATATCGCGGCGGATCTTCTCAACAGTTGCCATGTTTGCAAAACTCCTTTCCAAATCGTTCTTTCCATGAGTAGTTCCGGCCCAGGCCCTGGACCGTTTTCAAATTGGGGCGGGCGTTGTCTTCCAAGGCGATGGCCCTTCGGAACAGGTCCGGGTGGTGGTCCCGCAGGTGGATGATCTCCTCCGCCCTCATGCTGGGGCAGAAGAAGCAGGAGGATTTGCCCGGCTGGGGCAGGCCCGCATTTTCAATGGCCTGCATACACGCCGCCCGGTCCCATCCCCACTCCATCAGGGGATACCACTTGCTGTACTTGGGGTCGGCCAGATCCCCCAGCAATACCTTATCGCTGCGGTAGCCTTCTCCGGCATCGTAGCCGATGAACTTGACCACCCGTTTGCCTGCCGCCCACACCTTCCGGCAGGGCGGATAATGGTTGCAGAACTTTTCCTGCGGCCCGATCTTGTGTTTCAGAGAACACCGCTTGAAGCCATAGGCCATAGAAGGCAGAGTGCCGCTCTGCAAACACTCCTGTTCCAAGGTCAGCCGCTTTCCGTCCCGCGTGGTCTTATACACTCTGGTAATGGGCGGCATCCCGTGGTCCTTCAGCCAGCGGTCCATGATGTCCAGGTAGGCATAGGTGTGGGGATGCTCCGCCCCGGTATCCGCAAAGAGGATCAGGTCTACCGGGATACGGTGCTGGTGCAGACCGACTAAAAGGGCGGTGCTGTTGACACCGCCCCCATAGGAAACCATATTGATGTGTGTTTCACCTCCCATCAGTTGTACGGCGGCCGGCCGTAGGCATAAAAGTGAGACTGCCAGTAACTTGTATTCAAATTGATGTAGGAAATCGGGTCTCCGCAATGCAGCATCATTCCATCGCCCACATAAATACGCACATGGGAGATACCGCTGGTGTCATAGGTGCCCACAAAGAACACCAGATCACCGGGCTGGGGGGCGGAGACCGGCGTAGAGATATTGTAGAGCCCCTGGGCGCCCAGCCGCCCGGTGTTGCACAGGCCAGTGCTGGTCAGTACATAGCTCACGAAGCCGGAGCAGTCAAAAGAGGTCTCCGGACTGGAGCCGCCCCACACATAGGGATACCCCAGGTATTTCTCCGCCTCGGTGATAAGGGTGGCAAAGCGCTCATCCGTCAGATACTCGGCGGGGATATCCCAGGCCGTGGGAGGGTTCTCGATGTATTTGCCCACATACCCGGAGGACGGGAACAGGTCCGGCCGGTTGCCCAGGGTGGACATATAGAGGGCGTACATGGAAAGCTGGTCCTCGCCCATGATGTAGACCGGCACATGGGAGAGGTCAAAATTCTCCAGGGTAACGGTGCAGATGTACCAGGTGTAGGGCACCCGGACTGTATAGGGGTTTCCCTCGCTGTCCGTCCTCGTTTCCGTCCGATACCTCGTTTCGGTGGTCACGGTCTCGGTGAGGATGTACTGTTTTTCAAACAGCATCTCCAGATTCCCTTGCACCTCGTCCAGGGTGAATACCCCCTCGTGAAGCGCCGACAGGATGGACAGCAGCACATAGGGGTCATGCTCGATCTCGTCCAGGTCAAAGTGATACTCGTCGTAGTCGTGGGTGGCCTCGTAGGTGTCCAGATATTCTTGCAGCTCCGCCTCCATCCCGCAGTAGGCGGCCTCGGCCCCGGTCAGGTCCGCGTCCTCCGAAAGATAGGAGGAGGCCACCAGGCCGGAAGTCCCGCCCCCGAACATGGAGGTGCAGGATTGCATCAGGCCCATAATCAGCATAAGCAACAGACCGATCCCGCCCACCACCAGAAGGGTGTGTTTGTTCTTCGTGACAAAGCCGCCCAGCTTCTGGGCGACGGTCCCGCCGCCCTTCTTTGCCGCAGAGGCGGCAGCCTGGGACGCCTTGCCCGCGGCCTGGGCCGCACCGGTCCCTGCCCGGTGCGCGGCGGCGTACTGCTTTTGCAGGTGTTTCTTCTGCCACAGGCGGGAGATGGGGTTGCTGGAAGCAAGCTGGGGGTTCTCCATGACCGACTTCTGCCAATAGAAGTCGGCGTTGGCCTTGACCGCCGCCTGCTCCGCCCGCTTCACATCCCGCCAGGGTTTCAGCTTGCGGTCTGCCCTGGCCTGGTGGATACGCCGGCCGCCATAGCCCACGGACTTCTCGATCTGCCGCTCCCCCAGGTGCCCCGCCTGGACGCCGGAGTTCTCGCCCTCCACCTTGCTCACCTCGCCGTGGATGGTGGATCTCAGTTCCTGGACTGGCCGGGATAAGGGATTGCCGTGTTCCTTCCCAGGCGGTTTCACAGGGACAGCGGCCTTCGCCGCGTCCAGCTTGTCCGCCGCCTTGTCCGACTTGCGGATGGCCTTTTTCAGCTCCGGCACCGCCCGTTCCTCCTCTGTAAACTGCAAACGGGAGGAAGGGCGGTCCCTGGCCGCCTCCCCCTCCCGGAAGGTGTCGCGCCGCTTGCGCCGCGCCTTTTTCGCCTGGCGCCGTTCCACATGGCCCGCCGCCTCGTCCGCCGCCCGGTTCAGCACACCGGCGGTCTCATCAGCAGAGGAATAGTCCTGCTCCGGGGGACGGTCCGAGATATGGGTGGCCTCGCCGGTCACCAGGTTCACCGAGATGGCCCCGTCACGGGTCATCTTCTGGGCCTCCTTCTCGGAGGCTTTCCATTCCTGCATTTATCCGTCACCTCCTCCATAGGGGCAGATGTCCACACAAGCCCCGGTCTCAATCGCCGCGATATAGTGAAAAATGGGATAGGCCTGGGGCGGGCAGACCGCGTTGCCCAGGGTTTTCAGCCGCAGGGCCCGGTCCTTCGTGTCCTCGGTTATGCGGGGGACGCCCTCCGGCTCGGCGGCCCAGAGGATACGGCCGTCCATCCCTGCGGGAAGCCCATGAGCCATTCCACCCAGTCCGGGTTCAGCGCCGCCTTCTCCGAGAGCGGTTTCTCCTGGTGGATGATCTGCGCCGACAGGTTGGTTGCCGGGGATTTGTCCCGGAATGCCGTGGGTTTCAGGGTGGAGCGGTAGCCCTCCGACGCCGCCGGCGTCAGGTAGAACACCGCCGCCGAAAGGCTCAGGCTCCAGATGGAACCGTCCTTGTTCCGCTTTCGGAAGATCCCGTTGTCCGACAGGTACACATCCAGGTTGGCCGCGTCCCGGCAGGTGTTTTTGTCGGAGGCAAGGGGCGTGGGAAACATCAGCCGCGACGATAAAAGTTCGCTGGCGCTCATGCCATGCGCCGACGCCGCAAGCCGGAAATACGAATGGGAGAACAGCGTATCCCGCTTTTGCCAGGTCAAAAATCGTTTTGTCGAGCCCCATATTGATGAAGCCAGCAACATTTTCCCCAAGCACCCAACGGGGCCGCAGTTCGGCAATAACGCGGCACATTTCCGGCCACAGGTAGCGTTCATCCGCAAAGCCCCGCCGCTTTCCTGCGGTGGAGAAGGGCTGACAGGGGAAGCCGCCGGAGAGGATGGTGACTGTTTCAAGTCCTGTTTTCTCAAAAAACGCCTCCTTCGTAAATGTGGTGATGTCCCGGAACTTCGGCACATCCGGCCAGTGCCGCTCCAGGATAGAATAGGGGTAGTCCGCCCATTCACATTGGCAGACGGTCTCGAATCCGGCCGCCTCTGCCGCCAGGTCCAGACCGCCGATGCCGGAGAACAGGCTTACATGGGTCAGTCGCTCCATACCTCGTCCCCTTCAAGGTCTCCCTCGTCCTGGGGCTCCTCCACATCCTCCAAGCGGACCATGTTGTGGCGCCGGATGATGGACTCCTCCAGGACATCCTGGGCGGCGCCGCTGTCCCCCGGGAGGCCCAGGCTGCGGTAGAGCTTTTTCAGCACCTTCTCATAGCCGCCGGCCTTTTTCTTCAGCCGGAGGAAGTCCTTCTCCGTTTCCGCCTCGGACAGGCGGCGGGCCAGCGAATAGTAGAGGACGATCAGGTGGTGGATGTCGCCCACCAGCATACGGAAGCCGCTGCCGGGGATGATGTACTCATCCCGATATTTCTTGGGCTTCGGCTCCTCCTCCGGGACCACCTCCACCTCGTCCAGTTCCTTGTCCATGAGCCCCTTCAAATCCTTGGGGTCGCCGAACACCAGGTAGCGGCCGGGGATGCCCCAGCTCTGGAACTTCTCCTCGGCGATCTCACCGTACCGCTTCGCCGTATCCAGCACATGGAACACATCCTCCTCATCCTTGATGCGGCCAGCCAGAAAAGCGAGCTGGTGGAGGAGCCCATACAGGTGGACCTCATCGTTGATGTGGGAGAGATAGGTCTTGCCGTTGATGACATACAGTTTGTTTTTCATATTCACGCCTCCGTTTCCGCCGCGTGCTCCACCTCGCTGGGTTTGGTGGTGAGCAGCTTGTAAAGCTCCGTGTCCTTGGGGAAGTCGTCCGCAAAGGGCAGGATGACATTGTTGAAGAACAGCAGCCCGTGGCCCGGCTCGGAATTGGTCACATAGGCAAGCTGCTCCGAGGAGATGTTCAGCCGCTCCGCCAGGATCTTCCGGTCGCCTGCCGCCTGGTTGAGCATATAGATGAAGTCACTGTTCTCCAGAATGTTTTCGATCTCCGGAGAGGATAGCAGGTCTTTGGGGTTCTGGGTGGCTCCGGTGGGGATACCGCCCCACTTGCGGAAGCGTTTCCAAATCTCGGCGCTGTACGCCGCGGTCTGTTCCTCCTTCAGCAGAAGGTGGAACTCGTCCACGAAATACCAGGTGGACCGGCCAATGGCCCGGTTGATGGTGACGGTGTTCCACACCGCATCCTGAACAATGAGCATCCCCGGCTTTTTCAGGTTCTTGCCCAGGCCCTTGATGTCAAAGCAGACCAGGCGGTTGCGGATGTCCACAGTGGTACGGTGGTTGAAGAAATTCAGCGAACCGTTCACATAGAGGTCCAATGCCTGGGCCACCCGGTCGGCCTCCGGGATGTGCTGGGACAGCAGGGCGTTCATCAGGTCGCCCAGAATCGGCATATTCTCCGGCCGGGGGTCAGCAAAGTAGGGCTGATAGATCATCTGCACCGCCCGGTCGATGACCGTCTTTTCGATAGCCTCCAGGCCGGTCTTGCTGCCCATGATGAGTTCGCAGAAGGACAGCACGAAGTCCGATTTCAGCGCCAGCGGGTTTTCTTCCTCGGAGTAGTTGAGGTTGATGTCCAGGGGGTTCACATAGTCGGTGCTGGACGGAGACAGCCGGATCACTTGGCCGCCCAGCCGCTTCACCAGCGGCGAATACTCGTCCTCCGGGTCGCAGATGATGACATTATCCTGAGTCATCAGCATGATAAAGGTGATTTCCCGCTTGCAGCTCATGGATTTGCCGCTGCCGGGCGTGCCGAACACAAGGCCGTTGGGACAGCGGGATTGCTTGCGGTCCAGCAGGATCATGTTGTTGGAGAGGGCGTTGAGGCCGTAGTACATGGCGTCGCCGCCCATGAACAGCTCCTGGGTGACGAAGGGGACGAACACCGCCAGCGCCGAAGTGGTGAGACTTCTCTCGATCCTGATACGGTTGAGCCCCAGGGGAAGGCTGCTCATCAGCCCGTCCTCCTGCTGGAAGTCCAGCCGGGAGAGCTGGCAGTTGTAGGTCTGCGCCACACTGGCGGCCTGGGACACGGCGATCTCCAGCTTCTGCCGGGTCTCCGCCATGTGCATGACCAGGAAGGTCAGGTTGAACATCCGCTCGTTCCTGCTTTGCAGGTCCTGGAGGATACTTTTCGCCGCGCCGCCGTAGGTGGCAAGGTCGCTGGGGAGGATGTCCATATCGTAGCCGCTTCGCACCGCCCGTTTCTGCTCCGCGATCTTCATGGCGTCCAAATCCGTGATCTTGCGCTTGACCATCTTGATGGCTTCGTTCTGATTGATGCCCCGGATGTGCATGGTCACCAGGATGTTGCCCTCGGTCTCCATGAACTCCGCCAAAATGCGGTCGTGGATCTCCGGGGCGGTGATCTGCAAAAAGCTCACCGCCCCGTACATCTCGCCGATGCGGAAGGTGCGGGTCTCCCCGAACTGGAAGGAGGACGGGGCGATGAAGTCCTTGACCGAAAGGCCGCTGGGCGCCAGCCAGTCCCAATCGAAAGCGAACTTCCCGCCCTCCGGACGGCGGCCGTCTGCCGGATGGAGGATGCCGTGAAGCAGCTCCAGCCGCTCCTTCCCGTCCAGCACATGGGCGGCGGCCCCCATGACCTTGAAGCGGTTGAGGGTGTCGGTCTCGATGCGGGCGAAGCGCGCCCGCGCCGCCGCCAGGTTTTCCGCCTCGATGGTCAGGGTCACATACTTGGTTTTCACATAGCCGTTGCTGCCCCGCTCATACTGGAAGCGGAGTATCCCGGCCGCGTCCTCCCGGACAGGGTCCAGGTCGTCCCCCTGGGGACGGATGCCGAACAGGTCCTCCTCCGGCCCATGCTCCACATACCGGCTGCTGAGCGACACCTGCACCCCAATGGTGGGGTCGTAGCCATTGTAGAAATCGCAGAGGTGTTCAAAAATATCCCGCTGATCCTCCGGCGAAGCCAGACGGTAGTTGACGTCCTCGAAGGCGATGGTCTTGGAGAAGGCCCCGCCCTCCAGCCGGCACAGGCCGTCCGGGAACATATTGCGGAAGGGGATGCTGTCCTGCACCGTGTGGGTTTTCCCGTCCCCCTTGGCCTGCCGGACCACCGCCTCGATCTGCCTGCGCTCGTCACGGGTCAGCTTACGCCTGGGCTTTGCCGTTTTTCCGGGTCTTGCGGTTTTTGCCTGCAATCGCTCTCACCTCCTGTTCCAGTTCGTATTGCCGCACCAGGGCGGAATAGAGATTGTTGGTCTGGTAGATCCGCACCTTGGGGCGAAGAAATTTATTCTGAATGAGATGCCCCAGGAACACCTCCAGGGGCTGCCCGTTGCGCTGGTACATGGCGAACAGAAAGAAGGGCAGCATGACCAGAATCATGCAGAGCGCCGCCGTGGTGGTCCCCAGCGCGCCCCTGCTCAAAAAGAAAAGCGGCACGCCGATCACCGCTGCCGCTCCGAAACAAATCACCTGCCGCTTGGTCAGCCCGAACAGGACCTTGCTCTGTACCCGGCTCAGGTCCTTCGGAATCGTTACATAGGCCAATAAAATCAGCTCCTTTCCGCAAGCTGAATATCGCTTGCTACTTCATTTCCCCACACGTCCCAGCCTGGGGTTGCCTGGCGGGCAAACAGCTCAATCCGGGGAACATCCCCCATCAGGGTCTCAATCCGGCGTCGCGCCTCATCCGGCTTTTTACTATGTTCCTCAATGTGTGAGAGAATGACCTGCTTGACATCCCTGGCCGCCCTTTTAGGGTGTCCACGGGTTGCCAGCAGGCAAATCTCCGCGTTGGCGCGGGTCCAGTATCCCATCCCGGTGAAAATATTGTCTGACTTGCGGCATTGTTTCACCCACACGAAGGCCACCGTCTTGAAGGCAAAGCCCCAGGCGTCCATGACGTCCCAGCCCTCCCGGAGCATGGGGAAGGTGATCCAGAGGAACAGCGCACAGTCCTTGGCCGCAAGCCGGGACACGGGCAGCGCCTTGATGGCCTCTATGCTCATGGTAGGATAATGGCTTTCCGCGCTCCGGCCGGCGCCCTTCTTGCTCCAAACCTTGTAAGACCAGGGAGGGTCTGCGTAAATGACATTGTATTTCTTTTCCATAGCGGCCTCCTCAATGCGCTCCAAATAGGGACTTTGCGAGGCTGCCGGTCTTGAAAAGCGTGAAGCACAAGAGGACCGTGTACCCCATGCACCCCCAGATAGCGCCGGAAATGTTGTCGCCGCTCAGGGAGATGCCCTCCACCAGCACCGCGTAGATGCCCACGCAGATCATAATGAGGAACGCCTGGAAGCCCAGGGCCAGCAGGGAGCGGAGATAGTTCTGCCCCGTGTTGCCCCATTCCCGGTTCACCATCGTGGCAAAGGGGATGGGTCCTATCGAGGTCACCAAATACACCTCAATCATCCTTCCATAGATCACCAGGAAGATGCAGATGGAGAGGATCTGCGTACACAGCCCCACAAAGATGCTCTGGAACCACAGCCCCAGCAGGGCTCCGATGCTCCAATCCGCGAGCTGGGTCTCCAGGTCGGCGGTCACGCTGGATATGTCGATGCCCGCGTCCGAAATAATGACGCCGGCGCTCTGGCTCACCACATTCTGCGCCACATCGAACACCGCCATGACGATGTTCCAGGTGTTGGTGACGATGAGCACCGCACAGAAGGTCTTGAAGATCCACTTGAAGAAGATCCAGGTGTCGAAGTCATGGAGATTGTTCTTTTCAATGATGAGCTGGATAAGCTCATAGCACATGACAAAGGTGAGGACGATGCTGGCGATGGGGACGATGACGGTCTCCGAGAGGTTACGGACCATGTTGAAGATGCCGCTGTTCCACGCCGAGGGCGTCATGCCCACCTCCCCGGCGATCTCGCCCACCTTGGTATTCAGGGTATCAAACATCCCGGTCAGGTTGGATATGATACCGTCAATGAGCAGTTCCTGGAACCACTCCTGTATCGCGTCAAAGATCAACGGGGATCACCTCCTTTGCGGGAGGCCCCGTGTACCGGGACCTCCCGCGGGTGTTATGGGGAGCCATCAGCCCAGCAGGCCGGACAGCAGCGGGATCAGGGTAATGCCGATGAGGGCGACACCCCCGCCGGCCATGAGCTGCTTGATCCCCTGGGATTTACTGGCAGGGTTGTCCTGGCCGTAACCTTCCAGGAGGTTGATGCCGCCCCACACGCACAGGCCGCCGCCCAGGGCGATCACCAGAGTCTGCAACACGTCGATAGCGTTAGTGAAAAAATCCATAAATCATATTTCCTTTCGTTTTGTAGAATTGTTATTGAAGGTCGTTTGCGGTCAATTCGTACATCTCGAAAGGCTCATCCGGCTTTACGATGGCCGGTTTGCGTTTCATGTACCGTTCCATATCAAAGAGATATTTCTTGTCGGCGTCGGCGGTGTACTTATAGTTGGGGTGCTTGGTCAGGTCGTACTTGTCCGAGAGGAAGGGACGCACGCCCCGCAGCATAAAGATACACTTGCCTCCGTCCATTACTGCCAATTCGTCCTGGGTCATCAACTCCTTTCCCAATTTCTGATAAGTGAGGCCGTGAGAAACCTGGCTACCCCGGTTTTCGGATTGATTGAAGCTGTCGATGGTCTCCTTGCCCAGCAGCTCCGAGATTTCCTTTAGGGTGGATTTCTCCTTGCCTCCCAAAAACAAGGTGCTGTCGCAGTTACCCACGATGGTATCCGCCGCGTCCTTGTAGATGGTCTTTAACTGGCTTTGGCTCTGCAAAATAATAGAAGCCGATATTTCACGGCTTCGGATGGTAGCAATCAATTTCTCGAAGTTTGGAATTTGCCCAATATTCGCAAACTCGTCCAGCAGGCATCGCACATGGACCGGCAGGCGGCCGCCGTAGAAGTCATCCGCCTTGTCGCACAGGAGGTTGAAAAGCTGGGAGTACATGAGCGCCGCCACAAAATTGAAGGTGCTGTCCGTATCTGACAAAATCACGAACAGCGCCGATTTGCGGTCTCCCAGGGTGTCCAGTTCCAGCTCGTCCTCCGCCATGAGGTCCCGCAGCTCCGCGATGTCAAAGGGCGCCAGGCGGGCGCCGCAGGAAATCATGATCGACTTCAGGGTTTTGCCCGCGGCCATTTTGAATTTACGGTACTGCTTCACGGCGAAGTGGTCCGGGTGTTCCTTCTCCAGCTTGGCGAACAGCAGGTCCACGGGGGACTGGAACTCCTCGTCGTCCTCCCGCGCCTCGCTGGCGTTGATGAGGTCCAGCAGGGTGATGAAGTTGCGCTCCTCCGGCTCCGCCTCGTACCAGATGTACCCGATGAGGGCAGAATAGTACAGGCGCTCGGCTTTGACCCAAAAATCCTCGGAGCTCTTTTCTCCCTCGCCTTTGGTGTTGAGGATCAGGGCGTTCACCAGCTTCAAAATATCCTTCTCGCTGCGGATGTACGCCAGAGGGTTGTACCGCATGGACTTCTTGAAGTTGATGAGGTTCAGGCTTTTAATGCGGTATCCCTTGCGATCCAGCAGGGCACCCACCTCGTTCAGGATGGTGCCCTTGGGGTCCGTGACCACATAGGAGGAATGACACTGGAGCAGGTTGGGCTTGACGAAGAACCTCGTCTTGCCGGAGCCGGAACCGCCGATGACCAAGATGTTTTTATTTCTTGCGTACTTGGGCTCCTTCGGGCGGCTCGACATGGTGATCCGCTCCGTCTGGGTGAGCAGGACGTTTTGGGAAAAGTCCTTGTCCATGTAGGGGGCGATGTCGGCCGGGGTGCCCCACCGGGCGCTCCCATACTCCATGCCTTTGCGGTATTTCTTGGCGTTTTTGCCTTTGGAGTAGACCGCCAGCCGGATCAGCACCGCGCCGGCGGCGCCCACGCACAGGTCCACCAGATGGAAGCTGGGCGCCAGACTGGCAAAGGCCGCTGAAAAGCCCTGCCCGATGTGGAGCAGCTTCTCCGAGGCGTCCGCCCCAGGCGCCAGCCGCACACCCTGGCAGAGCTTGTCAAAGAGATACACGAAGATGAGATACGGGAGGTTGAGCAGCACCAGCTTTTTCACCTTGCCGGTCATCGCGCCACCTCCCGGTCCTTGGCCTTGACCTTCTCCCGTTCCCGGTGCTTGGTCTTGGTCTGTTCCTGGGCCTGGGCCAGCCGCTCCCGGATGGTGGGGCGCTTTTTCCGGTCCAGGGTCATGGCGGTGAACTCCTTGAAAGCCGGTTGGAGCTGGTCCTTGTCCCTGGCCTTGAAGAACACATAGTAATGCGGGGGTTCTGTATGGGGGTCCTTCTTCAGGGCATAGTCGATGTCGTACTTCTTCGCCACCGCCGAAAACGCCTTGATGTTCTGCTCCGTGATCTCAATGT
>ERZ826764.3436-NODE-3436-length-12640-cov-3.149781_pt1 | contig 12640 bp, 10 predicted proteins | sample MGYA00519870_ERZ826764 | MGnify/ENA primary metagenome ERZ826764 (study PRJEB31778, sample SAMEA3449239) | human gut metagenome | biome: human gut; feature: human-associated habitat; material: faeces | place: United Kingdom | collected 2010/2012 ...
TTTGCATTGGCTAAAGCATTATCATATAATTCACAAACATGAAGAGCAGTAGCATACATATTGTCTTCAGTGCGAATCCCTAATGTTTCGGCAGGAATGAATCCTTGTCGGAGATAATAATCCGGGTCACCACAAAGTAAAATAGCACGAAATCCCATTTCGGAAGCTAATTTTTTGGTAAGTGCAATCATTCTTCCTCCGATACCTTGCTGTTGGTATTCGGGGAGGACAGAAATGGGCCCCAGGCTCAAAACCTCATATTGGTTACCGTCATCTGCCATGATAAATGATTTGAGGCAGACAACATTACCGACAATCTTGTTATTATGTTCTGCAACAATATCGAGCTCCGGCACAAACTTAGGATGGTTACGCATAATATGAAGGAGGTAATGTTCGTCACATCCCGGAGAATAATGATTCCAGAATGCTTCCCGTGTAATGTTTTCGGTTTCATGATAATCCGAAGATTGCTCAATTCTAAGTTTTATATCCATATTGTTTCAAATATATAGTTGCACAAATATAAAGAACAAAATTCGAATATTTATCTCTTTAAGGACGAATCTGTGCATTATAGCAAGATGAGACAAAAACTCCCGATACAAAGTTTGAATATACACTAGTATCAGGAGCTTTTTGTATTGATGCATCAAGATTGTAGAGAATTAAACCTTGTTCATATTTTGCGTGTACAGACTATCGATGATACCGTCGGACAGTCCGATGGTAGGAACAATAACATTGGCCCGGTCCGGTTTCAACTTATATTGTTTCATACTGAAAGAGAACCGTCTAAATTTTCTGTAAAAATATCAATGCGAGATGTAATCGTCATAATGATATTATTACGAACTTATTACAATGTTTATTTGTTATTTTTATATATCAGTAGAAACACTTATATTCGCAAAAGTATTGGAACAGACTCGGTTAAAAAATATAGAATTTATGAAAACAATGAATTATTCCCTTATTCGTATTCTCTTTGCACTTGTGATAGGATTGGTGCTCGTTATTTGGCCAAATGCGGCTGCCAGCTATATTGTCATTACAGTTGGTGTTGCCTTTTTAATTCCCGGTGTTATCAGCCTTTTTGGCTATTTCGGCCGGAAAAGACCGGAAGGTGAAGCAGCTCCCCGTTTTCCGATAGAAGGAATCGGTAGCTTATTATTCGGACTTTGGCTGATTGTGATGCCTGAATTCTTTGCAGACGTCCTGATGTTTTTATTGGGATTTATCCTGATTATGGGAGGAGTGCAACAGATTGCTTCTTTGTCGATGGCTCGTCGGTGGATGCCCGTTCCGGGAGCTTTTTATCTGATTCCTTCGCTGATTCTTATTGCGGGTATTATCGCTTTGTTCAATCCGACAGGAGCGCGTAATACTGCATTTATAATTATTGGTATCAGCAGTTTGGTTTATTCTCTTTCCGAATTGATAAACTGGTTCAAGTTTGCCCGTGGACTGTCGCGCGATGTAATTTTCGACCTGCAGCATACTTCGACGGTGACGGGCTTCCGCGTCGTACTGATGCATAAAGCCGAAGGCGGCGTGTATTATCCCTCCGATTTTACCGTTTCTCTTTCGGAGGACGGGAAGAGCTGGGAAAAGGTATTTGTGAAAAAGCAGTTTCTGGCCAGGGATCCCGATGAAATCTTGGATTATAAGAAGGAATTCGGCGAGAAGCTGGCCGCGAGGTTCGTCCGCTTCTCCTTTGAATTGGATGTCTGGGTATTCATCGGTCAGCTCGAGGTATATGGCACGAAGGTGCTCCAGCGCGCCGCGCGCACGCTCAAGCCTACGCGTCCGCGCCGGAAAAAGGAGCATATTGTGGGCAAATATCTGATGCCCGCAGACTTTATGGATATCCGTGAGCTGCTTTTGGCCTATAACTGTCATCCCGGCCGTAAGGACCAGGGCCGCTGGACGGTGGAGCAGTTCCTGCCCTACGTCGGCTATTATGACCGCGAAGGCAAGCTGCGCGATTATTTCTTCGACGCATTCCTCTTCCTGCCGTTTGCAGCGTTCCCGATGCGGGTGCCGGAGTGCAACGCCGACTTGTGGCGGATGTACGTCGACAACACCTTTGCGACGGGCTATAATACCGATGCTTTGGACTTTGCCTTCGGCGAAACCAAGCGTCGGCTGGGCGATACGTCGGGACGGCGGGCGAAGGGGTTTTTGTCCATTCTCTATCCGTTCAAGATTCAAACGCAATTCGGCGACCTGTGCGGTGACGGCGATTTTCTCAGTATGGCCAAACTGAAGGATCGTAAGAAGGCTATCAAGTGGCTTATCGACACGCAGCTTGCGCTGTTCAAAAGCCGCAATTACCAGTACAGCGAGCTGTGCGGCTTCTACTGGTTCGAGGAATCGATTCTCATCTCCGACCGTGATGAGAAGGAGATGCTCTCGTGGACCACCGATTACGTGCGGTCGCTCGGCTATAAGACGATATGGATTCCTTATTACCGTGCCAGCGGCTACAACAAGTGGTGGGAATACGGGATTGACTTCGCCTGTATGCAGCCCAACCACTCCTTCCGCGAGGGCGGAGACGCGCTCCTGTACTCCACAGCGGAGATAACGAAAAAGTATGGCATGTGCGTGGAGATGGAGATCGGCGGCACGAATGCGGAATATGTACGCAGGTATAACGATTATCTCCGTGTCGGCGCTGAAACCGGCTTTATGGATTCGGTGCATATGTACTATCAGGGCGGCGGGCCGGGCGAATTTTACGAAGCGTTCAAGTCGGCCGATAAAGCGCTCAACGACGTTTACCACAACACGTATCTGTTCACCAAGAACCGCTACGAGCCTGAGGCGAAATAGCTTTTGAACGATATCGGGCTGCTTTTCGCCGGGTGGAAAAATCAAACTTTTGCTTGCAAAAGTAAATGAATTATGTTATAATACAATTGTCCGATGAAACGGTTTTCAACCGTTTTATCAACTGCGGCTCTGCCGCAGTCTGCAAATCCTTCCGATTTGCAGGAAAATAGATATTGAACGGCAAATTCCCCGCATAAAATGCGGGGCGTCAAACAGGGAATCGGCTTTAAGCCGTTACCCTGTTTGACGAATAAAAACGCAAGCGTTTTTATTGAATTTAAGTATAATACAAACAACGAGCAGCAAGAAATGCGTAAGTCCGGTTGGGACTTACGCATTTCTTTTTGCATTCTTTTTGGAGGGAAACGCAAATGAACGCCAACAATCCGTCATATCTTGCCGATGAGAAGGTCGGCAGGCTGATGCGCGGTTATGCCGTGCCGTGCATCATCTCGCTTCTCGTCGGCGCTTTGTACAACATCGTCGATCAGATTTTTATCGCCAATGCCGATTATCTTGGCTCCTACGGCAACGCGGCGAATACCGTTGTTTTTCCGCTTACGGTCGTCGCGCTCGCCATCGCCGTAATGATCGGAGACGGCTGCTGTGCTTTTGTCAGCCTGAGCCTCGGGCGCGGTAAGCCTGACGACGCCGAGCGCAGTATGGGGAACGCCATACTGCTGTCCGTGCTTGCGGGCATCGTCCTTGCTGTGGTGTATTTGCTGTTTGACGAGCCGCTGATCGCCATGTTCGGCGGTACGGTCAACGAGGCGACCTTTGCATATTCAAAGGAGTATTTTTTCTGGATATCGATCGGCATTCCGTTTTATATGTTCGGGCAGGCGATGAATCCGATCATCCGTGCGGACGGCAGCCCGCGGTTTGCAATGGCTTCCACGCTGGCGGGGGCGATTGTCAATATCATTCTTGACCCAATCTTTATTTTTTCATTCCATTGGGGTATGATGGGCGCGGCCGTCGCCACCGTGCTCGGACAGATGGTGACGGCGGCGGCTTCCATATGGTATCTCCGACGCACAAAGACGGTCTCCCTTTCCGGTGCCTGCTTCAAGCCGGATTTCAAAATTGCCGGTCGGGCGCTGGTGCTGGGGATTTGCAGCTTTCTTTCCCAGATTTCGCTGGTTGCGGCGATGGCGGCTATTAACAATATGCTCCGCAAATACGGCGCGGTGGACGCCATATTCGGACAAGAGCAGTACGCGCAGATTCCGATGGCCGTCGTTGGCATCGTGATGAAATTCTTTCAGATCGTCATCTCAATCGTCGTCGGTATGGCCGCAGGCTGTATTCCGATTGTCGGCTATAATATGGGGGCTTTACGGCGGGACCGCGTCCGGCAGGTCTTTACCCGCCTGCTGTTGGCGGAAGCGGCTGTCGGCTTGATTTCGCTGGTGAGCGTCGAGCTGTTTCCCAAACCGCTCATCGGTATTTTCGGCGCGGCAAATGAGAGCGTTTACTATACGGAGTATGCGGTCAAGGCCTTCCGCGTTTTTCTCTGTATGCTGCCGCTCGCGTGCGTGAATAAGGCAGCGTTCATCTTTCTGCAGGCAATGGGCAAAGCGGCCGCCTCAACGCTGCTGTCGATGGCGCGTGAGATTGTGTTCGGCGTCGGGCTTGCACTGCTGCTGCCGGTCTTCTTCGGACTGGATGGCGTATTGTACTCGATGCCTGTGTCCGACATACTGGCGGCGGCTGCATCGGCAGTGCTCATTGTGCTGACGTACAGGCGGTTGTCCTCCGAATCTGTATAAGGAGAAGGGTAAAACCAGCACGTATTGCGGATGCCGGATATGCGTAGCGAATGCGGAATGCTCCGGCTTCCATGTCCGTATCGACGGACCATGTCTTTTTCTGCTTTTGCGGGCATCGCCTGAGGAAAGGGTAATGCCCGCAATATGTTAAACCTGTAAGGCTGCTGCGACTGCCTGGCACATAGCAGCGGATTTGTTTTATTCTTTTTGTGCGGTCAGCTCGGCCAGCCTGCGTTCGATGGCTTTCCGCGCTTCGGCAGGGTCGGAGATGCCGAGTACTGAGGTTTCCATCGGGCAAAGCCCGTCTCCGGTCCGGTTGACGATACGGGGCACGAGCGTGTCGGCCTCGATTTGGATTCCATGCTGTTTAAGCGCTTCCTCCGCCTCGCGGGAGAGCACGGCGGCATAGACGGCCGTCACGCCCGCGCCCGCATAAAGCAGCGCAGCAGCACGGCCCGTTACGCGGTCGGCCACCGCCGCGCCGCGCAGCGCGGCGCCGTAGCGGTCGATGCATTCGAGCAGCGGACGCACGCCCTTGCCGTCGGATGTGAAGCGCCCTCCGCCGGCGAACACGACGGCCAGCGTGCAGCCTTCGCTTTGCAAGAGCTTCTTCGCTTCGCGCAGCAGAGCGTTTTTGTCAGTGCGCAGTCCGAGCTGGTGAGCAAAGGTGCTTTTCTCAAACAGCTTGACCAGCGGCGGCAAAACGACGATCTGCACCGCGATGCCGGAAAGACCCGTGACCGCGGCCTGTACGGCCATATGGGCGCTGAGATTTTCCAATCCGAACAGCGTCGCCGCCGCCGTCAGCGCCAGCGCGTAGACGGCGCGGCCGGACAGCATTGAGCCCAACAGCGCCGGATATACGCCGAAGCGCAGTCTGTCCAAACCGCATTTGCGGTAAAAGAGTCCGGCGGCCAGGCCATAGGCGCACAGTTCAGCGGTCATAAACAGGACGCGGTCGGCTGCCGGCATATTCATCAGAAGAAAGCCGGCGACGGGACATATCGCACCGCAGACAGCGCCGTATACCGGACCGAGAATCAGTCCGCAGAGCAGCACGGGGATGTGCATCGGCAGAAAGATCTGCCCCGCTGCCGGTATCCCCGTCAGATGGAAGGCAAGCGGCAGCAGGATGCCCAGCGCCGTAAACAGCGCGGCAAGCGTCAGCCGCTTCGTCCTCACCGCCATGCTTCTGCCGCCTCCCGCACGCGGCGAAGATCGTCGGGGATTTCAATGCGCTGCGGACATTTTTCCAGGCATGCGCCGCAGGCAACACAAGCGTCCGCACGCGCGCTTTCGGGAATGTTCCTCCAGCCGTCGGCAGCAACGGCGGTGTTTTCGTAAATACCAAACGAATTCCATACGCGGAAATTGCGCGGAATGTCGACTCCGGCAGGGCAGGGCATACAATAGCGGCAACCCGTGCAGGGATTTTTGATACGGGCCTTCATGATCGCTACCGCCTCGTCTATTGCTTCTCGTTCGGTTTCGGAGAGCGGTTCAAAGCGGTCAAAGGTCGCCAGATTGTCCTGTACCTGCGAGGCATCGGACATCCCGCTGAGGATGACTTTTACGTTCGGCAGAGAACCGACATAGCGCATTGCCCACGATGCGTCCGACCGGTCGGGTGTGACCGATGCAAGGCGGGCCGAAATATCCTTCGGCAGCTTTGCAAGCAGGCCGCCCTTGACCGGCTCCATCACTACGACAGGGACGCCGTGCTCGGCTGCTTCCCGGTAGCCCTCCAGTCCTGCCTGCGTCTCGGTGTCCATATAGTTGATCTGCAATTGGCAGAAGTCCCAGTCGCGCGTGGAGAGAATGGCGCGGAAAACGTCGAGGCTGTCGTGGAACGAGAAGCCGAAATAACGGATTTTTCCCGCCTTTTTCATCTTTTCGCAGAACTCGACTGCGCCGAATTCTTGCAATTTTTTCCACTTTGCCGCGTCGAGCGCGTGCAGCAAATAGAAATCTATGTAGTCGGTTTGCAGCCGTGCAAGCTGTTCGTTGAATATGCGTTCGACATCCGCCGGCGTCTCCAGCGCCCACGCAGGCAGCTTCGTCGCCAAAAAATAGGAGTCGCGCGGGTATTTTGCCAATGCCTCGCCCAGAAACGGCTCGCTTTCGCCGTTGTGGTAGGGATAAGCGGTGTCAATATAATTGACGCCGTTCCTGATTGCAAGCTCCAGCAGTGCGCTCGCTGCCGGACGGTCGATCTTTCCGTCCGCATCGGTGGGGAAGCGCATACAGCCGAAGCCCAGAAGCGAGGTCTCAACGCCGAGATTTTCCATACGGCGCAGTTCCATGGTCCATCAGCACCTTTCCGGTATTCTTTTTCTAAAGCTATTATACACGAGAGCAGCGAAGAAAGCAAGTCCCCCTTTTCCCCGGACGAAGCCGTTTGTCTCCGAAGGGAAGAAAATGTCATTCATGTACAGTGCGCATATGTCCGGTATCTGCGGTCAATATGCTGCGGACTGCGGTCAACGGCTTGTATGAGCCGGTGCGGGTCAGGGCGTCTTGAAACAAAATACGAAAAGAGAGCTGCGGCGCAGCTCTCTTTGTTTTTGGGCTTCCCCGCACAAATCGGATGGAGCGATTGCGCCGTCAGAATTGTGCGGTGCTCTCTTTTTATAATACCTTGGAAAGAAACTCCTTCAGACGCGGGTTCTGCGGGCTGTCAAAAAAGGCGTTCGGCTCGTTTTCCTCCACAATGCGGCCCCCGTCCATAAATACGACGCGGGTGGCCACCTCGCGGGCGAAGCCCATTTCGTGCGTGACAACGATCATTGTCATTCCCTGCTCGGCCAGCTCTTTCATCAATGCCAGCACTTCGCCGACCATTTCCGGGTCGAGCGCCGAGGTCGGTTCGTCAAAAAGGATCACGTCCGGGTTCATCGCCAGCGAACGCACGATGGCGACGCGCTGCTTCTGGCCGCCGGAGAGCTGCGCGGGGTAAACGTCCGCCTTCTCCTCCAGCCCGATGCGGCGGAGGAGCTGTATCGCCGCTTCACGCGCGGCGGCCTTGATCTCTGCCTTGCTGCGGAGCGGCTCATCGACGGCCTTGCCGAAGCGCTTTTTCCATTTTAACGCACGCATCCGCTTGGTTTCGACATAAACGGGCGCAAGCATAATGTTTTCGATGACGGTTTTGTTGTTGAACAGGTTGAAATGCTGGAATACCATTCCCATCTTCTGCCGGTGCACGTTGATGTCCACCGACATATCGGCGATATCTACGCCGTTGAAGATGATGCTGCCGGAGGTGGGGTCCTCCATACAGTTCAGGCAGCGCAGAAAGGTGCTCTTGCCCGAGCCGGACGGACCGACGACCACGACCTTTTCGCCTTTCTCTACGGAGATGTTGATGTCCTTGAGCACATGCAGGTCGCCGAAGCTCTTGTTCAGGTCAACGACTTCGATCACTTTTCCTCAGGCTCCTTTCCATCAGCTTGATTCCCGCGCTTATGATCATAACAAGCGCGATGTAGATGAGTGCCATCACCAGATAGGGCACCATAAATTCGTAGCTGTTGCTGCCGATGTTGTTGAAGGCCACGTACAGGTCGGTCGCTCCGACAAAGCTGACGACCGAGGTTTCCTTGATAAGGGCAATAAACTCGTTGCCGAGCGTGGGAAGGATGTTCTTGACCGCCTGCGGGATGACGATGCGCATCATTGTCACGCCGTATCCCAGCCCGACCGAGCGGCCGCCCTCCATCTGCCCGCTGTCGACGGACAGGATGCCGGAACGCATAATCTCGGAAATGTACGCGCCGCTGTTGAGGCCGAATACGATCGTCGCCACCGTCACCGACGGCATCCGTGTGACGCCGAGCAGGGGCAGCAGGACGTAATAGAATACAAGCAACTGCACGACCATCGGCGTGCCGCGGAACAGGCCGACGTAGAATCCGCAGATCGAGTTGAGCACGCGGGGCAGCCGCTTGTATTTCGGCAGCACGCGCACGGCCGCGATCACCGTACCGATCACGATGCCGATGAGCAGGCCGAGCACGGCAATGGTCAGCGTGTTCTGCAGGCCCTTGAGTACCTCGCGGTAACCGCCGGCGTTTAAGAACACATTCCAGAAGTTTTCAAGCTTTCCAGCGAAATCATTCATCGTACAGCAATCCCCATCTCCTTTGTCTCACAAAGGCTCCTTTTTGCCGGCAGTCAGCCGTATAATACAAAAACGCATAAAGCTGCAAGGCAAAAATCATCGCATAAATCTGATTATGCTCGGTTTTCAAATTGCGTTTGGGTATGAGCAGTAGAATGCCCCGCCCGGTATAGGCGGGGCATCGTTTGTTATGCCCGTCCGGCGGAAGCGGGGCATATCGGGGTACGCTCCGCACCGAGAATGCGGGTGCATATCCGGGTCCGTATCGGGGAGACAGCCTGAATAGGCTGTTTATGCGTTTTTGTTGATGGCTTCGGTGATGAATTTGGCAGGCTCTTCATCGATGACGACGTAATCGAGATTGCCGTTGAGCATATCCTGCACCGCCAGCGAGCCGTTCTTGTAACCGATGCAGTCAACGTTGAAGCCTTCAAAGCCCCAGTCCGCGTCGCCGACAAGATATTTCTGGCCGGTGGTGCCGTTCTGGACGCCGATCTTGGTGTTTTTGTCCATTTCCTTGAGGATGGCTTCAATATCTTCAACGGTCTTGCAGTCGTCAAACCGCGTGTCGTTGCTCGGGACAATCAGTTTCTGAGAAGCTTTATAATAAGGTGTAGCAAAGGTGACATACTGTTCACGCGTCTCATTGATGGTCAGACCGGCCATTGCGATATCGCTCTGGTGCTGGCCGACCGACAGGCAGACGGCGTCAAAGTCCATATTCTGGATGACCAATTCCTTGCCGAGCTTGTCGGCCAGGAGCTTGGCAATTTCCATATCTATGCCGTAATACATATCACCGTCCTTATACTCAAACGGCTCAAAAGCAGCGTTGGTTGCAACAAGAAGCTGGTCTTTGTTCGGATCCAGTTCGGCAGAGGCCACAGCCGTGGGCGTGCCGTCGCCGAAATATTTGTTGCAGATTTCCTCGAAGGTGCCGTTCTCCATAATCTCCGCAATGAACGCGTTGACCTGCTCGAGCAGCTCGGGCTGGTCCTTATCCACGCCGAAGGCGTAGTCCTCGTCGGTGAGGCGGATGTCGATGATTTTTGCGGTCGGCTTGTCGCCGTCACCGCAGGCTGCCAGCGCAGACAGCGCAAACACGCAGGCAAGTGCAAGGCAAAGCAGTTTTGCAAACGTTTTCATAAATGCCAATTCCTTTCGTATGTACTTTTGCAGCCGAAGGCCGCCCGTACTTTTCAATAGGGATATTATAAACCATTCTTTCGAGGAATGCAAGCATTTTGTCATTTTTTTGTACGCTTTGCTTTACAGCTTCTTTTCACAGGGACTGCCGCAGGTGCTTATCCGGCGTTTTCGGACGGAAGCTCGGCGTCCGGTCTTGTCAATTCACGGCGCAGCCTGAGGAGCACAATCAGAGACAAAGCGGCGGCGAGAAATGAGGTTCCCGCAAAGTTCAGCCAAATCCCCGTCAGCCCGAGCGGCCAGAGGGCGGCGATCAGAATTACCGGAAAGACAAGCGCGGTCGATACCGAGATCAGGGACGCGGGCAGAGGCTTTTCGATCGCCAGCATATAGCTCTGCGTGGCGAAAGAGAACCAGCGCACGATGTAGGTAAGGCAGAAAAGACGAAGCGCACCGACAAACAGACCCAGATTTTCGGGCGCGATGTCGTCTACGAACAGCGTCGTAATCTGCGCGGGAATCAAAGCGATGACGACGACCGCCAGCAGGGAAACGATGCCGCTTGCGGTAAAGCAGCATTTCTCGACGGCCCGGACTCTGGAATATTTTCCGGCGCCCCAGTTGTACCCGACCGCCGGCTGGAGCGAGTCGCACAGACCGTACATAATTGGCTGGATGAAACCATCGACATACATCAGAACGCCGTACACCGAAACGGCGGTTTCGCCGCCCAAACGAACCAGAATACGGTTGATGAGGATCGAAGTGATCCTGCCGGCGATGTTGTTGAGGAAGTTCGGGCTTCCGCAGGTGATGATCTGCCGGATCATTTTGACTTGAAATTTCGGACGGCAGAAACGGAGAAGCGCTTTTTTTCGGAAAAAGGGGATAAAGGCAATGACGGCGCAGATCATCATAGCGGAGCAGGTCGCCAGCGCCGCTGCCCAGATTCCCCAGCGAAACACGCCGAGAAAAAGAAATTCCAGAATGGCGCACAGAGCGGACATCAGGATATTCAAAAACATGCTGCCGCGCACATACCCGCAGATGCGAAGAAAGTTGTCTACTGCAAAAATGATTGTCGTTATCGGCGAGCAGAGCGCGTAAACGCGCATATACTGGATCGCCATTGCGGCAAAATCACCCTCGGCGCCCATAAATCCGATCAGCAGCGGTGCCGCCGCGAACAGAATGCCGCCGACGAGTACGCCGGTGCCGATAATCATCAGACAGGCGCAGGTAAAGATGTTGTAAGCTTCACGCTCGTTTTTCCTGCCAAGGCAGACGGAAATGTGGACGGAGGAGCCAACGCCGATGAGATCCGCGAGTGCAAAATTGATGATCACAAACGGCATGGCAAGATTGAGTGCCGCAAAGGCAGTTTCTCCCAAGAGACGGCCGACGAAAGCGCCGTCGAGAAGCTGATAAAGCGCCGAAGCCAGCATGCTCACGGAGCCGGGCAAAGCGGCGATGGCAAACAGTTTCAGCGGCGGCGTCTTTGAAAACAACACGGTGGATTCCATATGCTTTCTATTCCTTTCGCTTTTATTTGGTTGGATAGGCTTGCACAAAATCCAAAAAGCGCCCGATTATCTGTTGCAATAACCGGGCGCACCCGACATCTTATCCGACCGGAGACGGAACGTCTCACTGTGTATTGCGATACACGGTCCTCCGATGACGATTGTATATGATTGTACAGATACGAGCCGGTTCGGGCAGCGGCGTATGCAGATCGCACCGGAACCGCTCCTTCTGGCAAGCGAAGGGTATTATAGTACAAAATGCGACGAATGTCAAGTGGGAAAAGGTATGCAGGAACATTTTTCTGTATGCCGCACAGTTTCTTTTTACGGCGGCGAAAGGAATTGTATGCCTTCGGCATACAAAAACGCGCGCGTATCCGGAAAGCGGTTGCTTTATGTATGCAAGAAAAGGGATAGACATTTACGGCGGTGTGTTTTATAATATGGGCAGAAGGAAGGGAAGCCGCCGTTTTTCGTTTTCGACCGGCGGGAACGGCGCATATGCCTTTATCCAGAGACAAAACGGAGGGAATGCTATGTTTTCTTTGGCAGATAATCAGGAAATCGGTCGTTATCTATCCGAACGCATCAAAGAAAAAGGATTTAAGAGCAACCGGGATTTCGCAAGAGCCTATCTTAATAAGACGGGCGTTCCGAGAAGCGACGAGGAGGAGCAAAGGATGGCCAACCGGCTGTCGCAGATGCAGAACGGAAACAAGGGGATACAGATCTACGACCTGCCGGTCTTTACAGAGCTGCTCGGCATCTCCTGCGAAGAGCTGCTGAGCGCCGGCCGGTGCTTTGCTGCGTCCGTGAATCATTTGACGAACTATTCCGTCGCCCTTTCCGACGACGAAAGCGTGTGGAAAGCCTATGTCGAAGAGCCGGGCGAGCCGATCCTCAACCTTGACGAGTACGGCAAAAACATCATCGAATATGCGCTGGATTTTGAGAATTACAGGCTGCTGTCCTATTTGACGAAGGAAGGTTATATTTACTTTGTCGGGCCTGATGAGAAAGACTATGCCTGCAACTTTGGCGCCGGTGTGAAAATCAAACGGCTTTCTGACTCACAGCCGCGCGACCTGCTGATTTGCCGGATGGGCGAGGATCAGTCGCTGCGCCTGCGCCTGCTTGCGCTCGCCGCAGAACGGGGCGACCTCGATATGCTGGCGAAGCTGCACGCAAGGGAAATCCCCGCCTTCTATCAGGCAAGCGCGAAAGGCTGGACCACGCCC
>ERZ826764.3448-NODE-3448-length-12591-cov-2.828494_pt1 | contig 12591 bp, 12 predicted proteins | sample MGYA00519870_ERZ826764 | MGnify/ENA primary metagenome ERZ826764 (study PRJEB31778, sample SAMEA3449239) | human gut metagenome | biome: human gut; feature: human-associated habitat; material: faeces | place: United Kingdom | collected 2010/2012 ...
AACGATAATTACGATCTTAGAAGTAATAGATATAGAGGGACAGAAGATGGAAAAAGTAAAGAAAATTATTATTCGTGTTACGGATAAACTAGAAGAGAGTTGTGTACTGGGGGCTATCAGGCAGGCGATGATCATGATGATCCCGCTGTTGGTGGTTGGCTATATGTCGGCAATGTTTCTTAATTTGCCGATTCCTGCATATCAAACGTTTATTACAACGTTGTTTGGAGGACGTGTTACTGAAGTGCTGCAGTGCGTCTATTCGACAGTTAATGATTTTTTCTCTGTATTTTTGGTTGTAGCAACAAGCGTGAGTTATTCGATCATAAAACAGAAAAAGCAGGGAATATATGAAGGTACCGGGAATATTATTATTCTTGTCATTATTTCTTTGGCAGCCTTTGCCGGGTATTCCGGAATACAGTATGATGATTTTTCTATTACGAAGTTTAGTAATATGTATGCGTTTAGTGCATTGCTGGTTTCCTTGGTTTCGAGTGAGATGTATTGTGTGCTGAAAAATAGTGGGCTTTTTCGCTTGAAAAAGCAAAGAACGAATACGGATAGTGTTTATGAAGAAGCAATTGAGGAAATTATTCCGGCAGTGATCATTGTTGGCTGCTTTTCTTTATTGCATCAGTTCTTTCGTGTGTGTTTTGGAGTAGATAGTCTGCAAGAGTTGATGGAGAGGATGTTTAATTATATTTTAGGACCTTTGCAGAATGGTTTGGGAGCGGGGCTGATCATTGTTATGCTGACACATGGATTGTGGTTTTTTGGTATTCATGGGCATAATTTGTTGGACACAGTCATCAAACAACATTTCGCAGATGTGACAGCAGGGATTTTTAGCAAAACAATGCAGGATGTATTTGTACTGCTTGGCGGAACGGGAGCTATGCTTTGTTTGGTCGTGGCACTATTGCTTTTTGCTAAGAAAAAGGGTACTCGTAATCTTGCGTGGATGGCGGCACCGACAGTTGTATTTAATATTAGTGAGATCGTGTTGTTTGGTATTCCGATCATATTAAATCCAATTTTTGTTGTGCCGTTTATGCTTGTTCCACTTGCTAATTTTTTGATAACTTATGCGGCAATTTATTCGGGACTGGTACCGCATCTTGTTAGTGAAGTGAATTGGACAACACCGATTTTCCTAAGTGGCTATCAGGCAACCGGTTCTTGGGCGGGAGCAATACTACAGATGGTATGTCTGGCGGTTGGCGTATGCATCTATATGCCATTTATTCGATTGTATGAGGAGCAGAGTGTTCGTAAAATGGAGCGTGATCTTAAGCTGCTCGTTCAGGAAATGCAGCGTGAGGAAGAAAATAATGCAATTATGACACTGACAAAACGTGAGGATGAATTAGGACATGTAGCACGAAGTTTGGCGATAGAACTTGTAGAGGCGATACAACATCAGGAATTGTACCTCATGTATCAGCCGCAAGTAAATTGTGAAGGTGTGTGTGTTGGTATTGAGGCGCTGATTCGATGGAATCATCCGGAACTTGGTTTTATTTATCCGCCACTGATCATTGAATTGGCAAAAGAAGAGCATGTATTATATTTGCTGGAACAATATATTTTTGATACAGCGGCAGCTACCGCAGAAAAGTTAAAACCATATGCAGGAGAGGAATTTAAGGTATCCGTCAATATCACCAATGAGTCTTTAGAGTGGGAGGGCATTGAACAATGCATTGATGATACGGTGGCCAAATATGATATCCCGAGCGAGTGGTTCTGCTTAGAGATCACGGAGCAGGATGCGCTTTCTTCCTCCATTGATATTGCAGATAAGATCAAAAATATTAAGGCAAAAGGACATAAATTCCTGATTGATGATTTTGGAATGGGACATACTTCATTGACATATTTACAGACAAATTATTTCGACGTAGTGAAATTGGATGGATCATTGACTAGAGATGTTTTATGCAATGAGAGAAACAGTGACATAATCGGTTCCATTGTGTATCTTAGTAAGTCATTGCATTTTAAGATCATTGCCGAATATGTAGAGGATGAGAATCAGAGAGATGAGTTGAAGCGGCTTGGCTGTGATGCGTTCCAAGGTTATCTTTACAGCAAACCATTGGAGGAAGATGCACTTCTTACATGGATGGAAGAGAGACAGAACGTGTGAATTGAATTTTCAGGAAAAAGGTAGTAGATATGTTGACATCATTAGCGTTTATTTTTCTGGTAGGACTGGCGATGGGAGCCATCTGCCAAAAGTTAAAGCTGCCGGCAAGATCATTTTGTCCGTAGCGGTGCTCGCTATTATCATTACGGCACCGATCGGAGCAATCGGTATCGACTGCAGTTACAAAACTCTGCTGGAAAAAAATTAAGATAACTCAAACTTGGGCATACGGACATTTCATGGTTTGAGAGTACACGACTAGAAATGAGGCAAAGAAAAAATGGCAAAACAGAAAATGGATATGCTGCATGGTTCTTTATGGGATAAATTGATCCTTTATGCATTTCCGGTAGCAGCAACAGGAATTTTGGAGCAGCTTTTTAATGCATCCGATCTGGCGATCGTCGGTAATTTCACTGGGGATGCCAAGACTGTCTGCGTGGCTGCGGTTGGCGCTAACAGCCCGATCGTTGGTCTGCTGCTCAACCTGTTTATCGGAATTGCGCTGGGAGCAAATGTTATTATCGCCAATGCGATCGGGCAGAAAGATGAGGCGACGATCCATAAGGCGGTACATACTTCTATCATCATGTCGATATTGGGTGGTGCATTGATCGCATTCATTGGATCGCTGATGCATTTGATGAATATTCCGGATACCGTATTTCCTTATGCGTTGACTTATATTCGCATTTATCTACTTGGAATGCCCGTCATTTGTTTATACAACTTTGAGGCGGCGATCTTCCGAAGTATCGGAGAGACGAAGATTCCGTTGCAGGCACTGGCAATTTCGGGTGTGCTTAATGTGGCGTTAAATCTGGTTTTTGTCATTGTTTTCAAAATGACGGTAAATGGTGTTGCAATCGCAACGGTCCTTTCCAATGCGATCAGTGCCATTGTGTTGTTTCGCAGACTATGCCGCACCGATCATGTGATACGGATCAAACGAACGGAATTTAAGTTTGATGCAGGAGTTGCCGGTCGTATTTTGCGGATCGGTCTTCCAGCGGGAATCCAAGGTGCGGTGTTTGCAGTTGCCAATATCGTGATCCAGTCTGCAATCAACAGTTTGGGAACGATTGTCATGGCAGCATCCAGTGCGGCATTGAATATAGAGATCATTGTATACGATATTATGAATTCGTTCAGTCAGGCGTGTACGACCTTTACCGGACAAAACTACGGAGCCGGTGATCTGAAACGATGCAAAAAATCACTGTATCTGTGTATTATTGAGGCAGCGGTTGCCTGTGCGGTATCCATTATGTTGATCCTGTTCTTTGGAAAGAGCCTGCTTGCATTATTTAATTCGGATCCAAGGGTTGTAGAGATTGGTTATACCAGATTGCTGATTATTTTTTCTGCCTATACATTCAGTATGTTGTACGAAAATATGTCTGGTTATCTGCGTGGATTTGGGCTGTCGCTGGTACCTGCGATCTTAACGGTATTTGGCGTGTGCGTGGTACGATTGGTCTGGATCTATACGGTATTTCCGGCACATCGAACCTTTACCACGATCATGTTAGTATATCCGCTCAGCTTGGCAACGACAGCGGTTTTGATCTTCATCGCATTGATGGTCTATCGCCCATCAAAGCGGTATCAAAAATAATTATAAAAATAGAGATAAGAGAGGGCACGATCTGTTATATGTTGTTAGTACAGCTTGTTTTTGTATAATAAAAAACGGAGGAAGCATTACAGAAATGATAAATTCGATCAATGAGAGGCGGAGTATCCGCAAGTATGAGGAAAGGGCAGTGATGTTAGCATGTGGTTATTGTATGCGGTAGGTTCTTCCTTTTTTGCAGGAATTACATCTATTCTTGCAAAGTGTGGGATTAAGAAAACGGATTCCGATGTAGCAACCGCGATCCGCACGATCGTAGTCTTGTTATTTTCGTGGCTGATGGTTTTGATCACCGGGACGGGTGGTCAGACCACACAGATCAGTGGCAAGACATTTCTGTTTTTGGTACTTTCGGGATTAGCGACCGGAGCGTCGTGGCTATGCTATTTTCATGCGTTGCAAAAGGGTGACATCAATAAAGTTGTGCCGATTGATAAAAGCAGCACCGTATTGACGATCTTGTTAGCACTTATTTTTCTGCATGAGGGCATTACCGTTCCTAAGATCATTTCTGTTGTATTGATCGGTGCGGGTACTTTGTTGATGATCGACAAAAAGCAGGATAGTAAGGCGCAGGCTACAGGCAAAGAATGGATGATTTATGCGGTATTATCAGCAGTATTTGCAAGTCTTACCGCCATTTTGGGCAAAGTCGGCATAGAAGGTGTAGATTCTAATCTGGGGACGGCAATCCGTACAACGGTTGTGCTCGTTATGGCTTGGCTAATGGTCATGGTCAAAGGAAAATGGCAGCAGATAAAGACGGTCGAAAAAAAGGAATTTGCCTTCGTGATGCTATCGGGACTGGCAACCGGCGCGTCGTGGCTGTGCTATTACCGCGCACTCCAGACAGGACAGGCAAGTGTTGTTGTACCGATTGATAAACTCAGTATTTTGGTGACAATCGCATTTTCATGGATCGTCTTTCGGGAAAAACTTTTCGGTAAAGCAGTGCTTGGACTTATCGGCATTGTAGCGGGAACACTGTGGCTGGCATTACTGTAGGAGGCTTTTCAGTTTTTCAACCTGTGCGGTATATGTAATAAATGGTTTACTCATATGTACCTCGCTGCAAAATGTTTAATATTCTTTGACATAATAAGCAATATGTGACCCGATGGCGGCTCCGGATGTGCGAAGCTTGAGTAAATATATTGGTAGAAGTTGAGAGACGTCATATCGGGAACATGGACATTTTCACAGGAATTGATTATAATAAAAACATTAGAAATAATAATGCTATACGGAGGACAAGCAGATGTGCGATACGATACAAGAGAAATGCGAGAAGGCAGTAGCCAAAAAACATAGCGGTTATAATTGTGCGCAGGCGGTTGCCTGCACTTTTTGCGAAGAGGCAGGCTTAGATGATGAAACGATGAGAAACCTCATGCAGGGGTTTGGCGCAGGACTGGCAACGATGGAAGGAAACTGCGGTGCAATCGCCGGAGCGGTGGCGGCAGCAGGAATGATCAATAAGGATCAGATGAACACTTTTCAGGATGCGCGTTTGATCATGCAGCAGTTTATGGAGCAGAATGGAACGGTTATCTGCAAAGAACTGAAAGGAATAGAAACGGGACATGTGGTCCGCGACTGTGATGACTGCGTCAGAGATGCGGTTCGCTTTTTGGAGGAAGCATTACAGAAATGATAAATTCGATCAATGAGAGGCGGAGTATCCGTAAGTATCAGGAAGGGAATGTGATTTCTTGCTGCTTCATAATAAGGGAAAAAACAAATAATGGTGAACAAGAAAGGAATGGTGAATTATTATGGAGAGAATAACAAGTTTTACGATAGATCATGATGTATTGGTTCCGGGCTTTTACATTTCCAGAAAAGATGGAGATATTACAACCTATGATCTTAGAACGAGAAGACCGAACAAAGGAGATTATATGAGCAATGCGGATATGCATTCTGTAGAGCATATGTTTGCGACCTATATCCGTAATTCAGAAATTGCGGATTCGGTTATTTACTTTGGACCGATGGGATGTCAGACCGGATTTTATCTGCTGGTCAGAGATGTAGAACCTAAGAAAGTTTTTCAGATCACGAAAGAGGTGTTATCTCAGATCATTGCTCATGAAGGAGAGGTATTTGGAGCATCTGCGGCAGAGTGTGGTCATTATGAGAACCTTGATCTGGAGATCGCAAAGGAAGAGTGCAGAACTTATCTTGCTGTTTTGGAAAAACAGACTAACATGGAATTTTCATATCCAACAAAATAAATACGGTAAATTTTCGTTTGCGGCAAAGTGATAAAGCGCCTGTAAGTGTGCGAATAAAGAAAGGAATATACGATGAGAATAGGTGTGATCGGTGCCATGCAGATTGAGATCGACAATCTGAAGAAGTCACTGGAAAATAGTACAACAGAGGAAATCAGCAGTGTTCAATTTGTCAAGGGTAATATTGGAGAGGTAGAGGTAGTTGCTGCAGTGTCCGGCGTAGGAAAAGTGTTTGCGGCAATCTGTACGGAAGCCATGATATTAAAATATCAGGTGGATATGGTGGTCAATATTGGTGTTGCCGGAACGCTGTGCAAGGAGCTGGGCGTGATGGATGTTGCGTTAGCAAGTCAGGTGGTACAGCATGATATGAATACTTCTGCTTTGGGAGATGATATTGGTTTGCTTTCCGGAATCAACCAGATTTATATTCCAAGTGATGAGAAGATGACAGCATTGATGGAACAATGTATTGCTGAAAAAGAAATTCATTACAAGGTAGGAACCATCGCTACCGGAGATCTGTTTATGCAGGGAGAACGGCAGAAAGAGAAACTTCATCAGCGATTTGATGCGATCGCGGCAGAGATGGAAGGTGGCAGCATTGGTCATGTTTGCTATATGAACCATGTCCCATTTACCGTACTTCGCACAATCTCCGATGGTGAGGGCGGAGCGATGGATTATGCTCAGTTTGCCAGGAAGGCAGCCAAGTTGGGCATCGAGATCGTTATTGAATTTATTAAGAAAATTATTATTTCATAAGGTGACGCGATGAATAAAATCAAGATGACCGAGGTGACGCAATGAATAAAATCAAGCTGACTGCACTTCCATGTATATGTGTAGATGTTTTTGATGGGATTGAAATGATCAGACCGGGCGGAGAAGCGTTAAATTTTGCTGTTCATGCTTCACGTTTTACGAATATAGATGTTACGCTTCTTGGTGTTATCGGAAAAGATAAATATGCAGAAGTGATAATGGATTCAATAGCAAAATTTGCTATTGATAAAAAACATATACGGATTGATGAAAGGCATCAGACTGCAAATAATATGACGTATCTTACGGAATCAGGCGATAGGTATTATAAAGATGATTCTTGGAATGGTAGTATTCTCGATAATATCGTGCTGAATGATGACGAAATCAAAATCTTATCAGAATCCGATGTGGTATTTGTTCATTTTTGGGCCTCGTGTCTTTCACAGGTAATCGAACTGAAAAAAACACATGGCTTTAAGCTTGTGGTGGATTTTGATGTATATAGAGATTTTGCTGATATGGAACGCTTTGCTCCGTATGTTGATTTTTTTATGATAAGCGGATCGGAAGAACTTCTGCCGATGTTTAAGGGGTTATCGAATAAATACAACTGCCTGTTCAATGTGTCGCTTGCAGAACATGGAAGCGTTACATACTTTAATGGACAGGAATACAGAGTGCAGGCTGTAAAAGTTGAAAGTATAATAGATACCACAGGATGCGGCGACAGTTATCACGCCGGCTTTGTTTGTTCATATATGCTTGAAAATGATATTAAAAAGGCAATGAATGTCGGATCTGAAATTGCAGCAGAAACCTTAAAACATTATGGTGGATTCTGAATTGCAAAATAGCTATTGTTTTACTGACATAATAAGCAATATGTGACAACATGATAATTTTTGATGTGCGAAGATTGAGTTATATCAACAAGTAAAGGAGAACAGATTATGAGCGAAAAATTTATCGTAAGAAAAGCAGAGAAAAATGATATAGCAGAGATACAAACACTGATAAAAGGTTTGGCAACATACGAGAAAAGACCTCAAGATATGACAGCTTCTCAGGAAGATCTGTGCTACTGGATTTTTGAAAAGAAAATAGCAACAGTATTGATCGCGGAATATAACGAGGAGATCATCGGGTATGCTATTTACTATCCTATATTTGGATCGTTTGCGGCAGAAGCAGGGGTTCACTTGGAAGATGTGCTTTTAAATGAGAAATATCGTCATTGTGGATTAGGAAGAAAGTTCTTTTCCAAAATAGAAGAATTTGTTAAGGAAGATGGATATTCAAAAATGGAATGGAGCTGTCTGGACTGGAATACACCGTCAATTCGTTTTTATGATAAAATTGGTGCCACGCAAGAGCAAGGACGAGTATATTTTTCGTATAATTGTAAACAAATTTGAAATCGTATTGAAAAGATGAGATGTTATCAATGTTTGAATGAAAATGTAAAAAGTTAAAAAGTTATCAGTCGTGAAAATGATGTTGACATAGGCACCTTCATTTGATATTATTTATCAAGTAATTAAATATTCCATGAGGGAGTAGTTGGCGCGAAAGTGTGATTTGTCAACATTCTGATTATAAACCGAGAGTATAATCTGGCAAATCTTAAATAATGAGACTCATGTATATCGATTAACTGCTTGTGCAGAAAGCGCAGGTGGATAATTGATATACATGAGTCTTTTTAATTTTATAGGAAATTGCTGTTATGTAGCGTGACAAAAGCAAAGCGCTGGCTTTGCCTTTTTGTTTCGGCATAGACTTCGGCTGACAACACTGCCTTGGGAAAGAGAAAAAGGAGAAAAATATGGAAAAATTGATTAATGACGCCCCATTTGTTCTTGTGCTTGTGTTCCTTGTAATTGGTTTTACATTGTTGATCAAGGGTGCAGATCTATTCGTGGAAGGAAGTTCAAGCGTAGCCAAGAGACTACATGTGCCATCTATCATTATCGGACTTACGATTGTAGCAATGGGGACATCGCTTCCGGAGACGGCGGTAAGTGTATCGGCTTCCCTTGTAGGCAATAATGAGCTTGCAGTTAGTAATGTGGTTGGCTCCAATATCTTTAATCTGATGGTTGTTATCGGCGTATGTGCAATGTTAGCAACGGTAAATGTTGCTAAAGAAACCATAACGAGAGATATTCCGTTGTCATTGATCTGTGCCGGACTCTTGATGTTGTTTGGAAGTGTCGGAATTGGTGACAAATCAGATTTAACATTAGGACGCTTTGACGGTGTGATTTTAATTGCTTTCTTTGCCGGCTATTTATTCTATATGGTTAAGATTGCATTAAAGGCAAGCAGAGAAGGCAAGAGCGTTGAGATTGAAGGTGGATCTGATGAGGACATTAAGATTGTTTCTGTTCCGGTAAGTATAATATTTATTGTCGGTGGAGCGATCGCAATAGCATTTGGTGGAGATGTTACTGTAGATGCCGCATCGAGGATCGCAAGCGATCTCGGAATGAGCCAAACGCTTATCGGACTTACGATCGTTTCGATAGGAACATCGCTTCCGGAGCTGGTAACTTCTATTGTTGCAGCCAGAAAGAATGAAGTTGATATGGCACTCGGTAATGCGATAGGATCCAATATATTTAATATACTTATGGTGCTAGGTGTGGCTTCTGCAATCAGTCCGATCAGCATAATCAAAGAGAACATTATAGATATGTGCGTACTTATTGTGTTTACCGTGTGCGTATGGATATTTGCAGGGACTAAGAAAAAAATTGGAAAGATGGAAGGTTTCTGTATGGTTGCGTTTTACTTAGCGTATGCGGTGTACATCATAATAAGATGATGTTAAGGGCAAAATGATCTTTGAACGAAACATTATAGTAAGATGATGTTAAGAGCAATATATTTTCGAACGAAACATTATTGGAGATATATGAGGGATAAGACAAATGATATTATTTTTTAAAATTTTTTTCACAGAATTTATAGCAGAGATGGGAGATAAAACGCAGCTTATGCTGATCGCTCTTACATCTAAGTACAAGTTAAGAGATATTATATGTGGAACGGCTATTGCTATCCTTGTACTAAATGGACTTGCTGTTCTTGCCGGCGGATTGGTTAGTGAATTGATTCCGGAATGGCTTATTAAAATGATCGCAGCATTTGCTTTTCTTTATTTTGCAGCATCAACGATCGCAGGGGATGAGGAAGAAGAGGAAGAAGGCAGCAGATCAAAGATTCAGTTTGCTCCACTTGCAGTATTTTGCACATTTTTTGTAGCAGAGCTTGGCGATAAGACACAGCTTACTGCCATTACTTTTGGTGCTAATGGAGGTATGAGTGCAGCATTTGTCGTATGGATCGGCTGTTCTTTGGGACTTTTTGCAGCAGATATTCTTGGAATGTTGATTGGCTATTTGTTAAAGAGCAAGGCGCCGGATGGACTGCTGAATACACTTGCTGTTGCCATCTTCTCCGTATTTGGTGTATACACACTTTATCAGGGGCTAAAGCTGATAAGAGCAAGCGTTTATGCAATTCCGGTATTCCCGATCCTAATTGTGGTAACGGTTATTTTTGCAGGTTTGTGTGGCTGGCTGTTTTACAGAAAATCAGATACCAAAATTGAGGAAAATGTAGACAAGGAAGATACCGATGAAAACGGAAAGTCAGATCCGTCCGATGCCACAGACAATAAGAAGGATGATAATTCAGGAAATAAAGATGCCGATACGGGGAATTATATTGATAGTAATTGCGGCAGTGATTGCAGTGACGGAATGGCTTTATTTATCCGGAAGAAAAAGAAACAGAAGTAGAATTATAATTTGAATGGAATCAGAGGTCGCATATGAAGAACTTTACAATCTGTCTGGCAGGACAGTATTTTACCATCTGCCCTGTCTGTGATTATATCAGAGAATATTGCAAAGATTATATCGTGGCAGATGATGCAGTGCATGGAATCGGAGATAGTGCAACGGGGCGTGAGACAGGGAATGTGACACGATGTGCCACAAATGGTGCGTTAGAGACACCATCCCGTTTTTACATTGCCAACACGCAGTCCGATATCGACTTTGAGCGTGAAAAATCCGCCAGAGAAGATATCAAAGAGGGCATTCCTATCAGGCATTTTTCCGATGCCTACTTAGAGACACTTGCGGTCTATCGCAAGATTGCAGACCACCTCTTATCTCGCGATACCCTGCTTTTTCATGGATCGGTCATTGCGGTAGATGGCGAAGGCTATCTTTTTACCGCAAAAAGCGGTACCGGCAAGTCCACACATACACGACTGTGGAGAGAATATTTCGGGGAGCGTGCCGTCATGGTAAACGACGATAAGCCGCTTCTTCATATCACCGACTCCGGCGTGACCGCCTATGGCACACCCTGGGATGGCAAGCACAGATTAAGCACGAATACTGCAGTACCGTTAAAGGGCATCTGCATATTGACAAGAGACACCACAAATCATATCGAGCAGGCAGAGCCAAATGCCGTATATCCGATGATCGTTCAGCAGACGAACCGCAGTCTTACTGCGGACGGAATGAAGCAGACACTTTCCCTCATAGACCGTATGCTTAATGTAGTGCCGGTCTACCGGCTTGGCTGCAACATGGATATCGAGGCGGCGAGAGTGGCTTACGAGGGAATGCAATATCGCATCTGGTATTGACATAGCCGAACGGCTTAGTATATGATAAATATATCAAAAATAAGCCGTTCGACCTTTTTTTGTTTGCGGAAAATTAAAATAAGCCGTTCGACTATGCGACAAGGAGGCGTTATGAAAATAGCAGATGCAGAAGCTTTTGGAAACGAATTACGTACACGCAGAAAAGAATTGGGATATACACAGGCTTATATCGCTGAATTTACAGGATTTAGTGTCAGCTTTATATCTGATCTGGAAAGAGGAAAGGAAACGTGTGAGATTGGAAAGGCGATTGAGATTGTAAATCTTTTAGGTATGGATTTATGTATGGAAAAGCGAGGTAAATAAAATGAGAGATTTTCATGTATTTATTGAACAGCAGGGAGAGCAGATCTATGTTGGTAAGATAACAGGAAGTGGATCTGAAGATGCGATATTTACCTATGCACAAGAGTATTTGGATAATCCGTCAAGTTGTCCTATTTCAATTCATCTTCCATTGCAGGCGCAAAACTTTTCGGCAGAAGAAACAAGCCTTTTTTTTGAAGGTCTTCTACCGGAAGGTTTTACCAGGAAGTGTGTAGCCGGATGGATTCATGCAGATGAATATGATTATCTGACAATCTTAGCTGCTTTGGGGAGGGAATGTCTGGGTGCTATTCAGATTATTGAAGATGGCATGGATGTCCCAAAAGCTGGTTATCAGAAACTTACAAGGGAAGATGTATGCAGATTGGCGAAAGAAGGTGCTTCAGAAGCGGCAGAGTTGGTTACAAAAGCGCATTTGTCTCTGACCGGAGCCTCTGGTAAAGTTGGATTATATTATAAGATAGACACAAATGAATGGTATTTACCAATTGGAGCAGCTCCGAGTACGCATATTGTGAAACAAAGTCATGTCAGATTAGACGGGATTGTTACCAATGAACAGCTATGTTTACAGACAGCCAAAAATCTGGGAATTGATGTGCCGGACAGCTTTGTGGTAAATGTAGGATCTGGTAAAGATGAAGATGTGTTATTTGCAACACATAGATATGATCGAATCTTTGACGAAAAATGTAGGGTTATGGATGGGTTAACAGTTCCGTTTCGACTGCATCAGGAGGATTTTTCGCAGGCCATGGGCATATCATCCGGTCATAAA